>Ga0307427_1000443_pt1 | contig 26514 bp, 30 predicted proteins | sample SalMarWE160190MG_FD_202162 | JGI IMG/M metagenome (GOLD analysis project Ga0307427, IMG submission 202162) | Salt marsh sediment microbial communities from the Plum Island Ecosystem LTER, Massachusetts, United States - WE1603-190 | ecosystem: Environmental > Aquatic > Marine > Intertidal zone >... | reverse complement strand
CATGATCGGCCGGCCGGTCGTGATGATCCACGGCGACGAGGAGTTCTCGACCTCCGACCTGGTGGGCGGCGAGTACGGGTACCGCATCCGAAAGGTCGTGGACAACTTCATCCACTCGGTCCTGAAGACCGAAGAGGACATGCAGCGCCGCTGGGTGGACAACCGCCTGACGGTCGCCTGCAAGTACGGCTTCACGCTCATCTACGACGAGTTCACCCGCTCGCGGCCCGAAGCCAACAACGTCCTGCTCTCGGTCCTCCAGGAACGCATGATGGACCTGCCCACCGCACGCGAGGGCGACTCGAACTACCTGCGCGTCGACCCGGACTTCACCGCCATCTTCACCAGCAACCCGGAGGAATACGCCGGCGTCCACCGCAGCCAGGACGCACTCAGGGACCGCATGATCACCCTCGACCTGGACCACTACGACGAGGAGACCGAGGTGGCGATTACGGTGGCCAAGTCCGGCCTGCCCCAGGCCGACGCCACGAGCATCGTGCGGATCGTGCGCGACCTGCGCGAGTCCGACGCAATCGAGTTCGCCCCGACGGTGCGCGGCGCCATGATGATTGCCAAGGCGCTGAAGGTCCGCAAGGGCGCCGTCGCCCGCGACAATCCCGTCTTCAGGCAGACCTGCATCGACATCCTGTCCTCCGAGACCAGCCGCGTGGGTAGCCGCGCGCACCACACGAAGGCGGCGGAGGTGATCTCGAGTCTCATCGCCCAGCACTGTGCGGCGCGGCCGGCACCGGCCGAAGAGCCGCCCGAGCCGCAACAGCCGGCCGACGAGCCCCAGGCCGAGCAGCCTGTCCTCGAAATGGCGGGCGCAACGGAAGGGGAGTAAACCATGGCGCTAATGCGAGCCTTTGCGAAGGTGGACGAAGAAAGCAGAATCCGGATCGCCAAGAACATCGCGCGCGAGACGGGCCTCAAGCCCGGAGCGGCCGTCGAGATCAAGGTCGGCGGCCCCGCTCGGGCCCAGTTCGTCACGCTACGACCACGCAAGAAGGGCCAGTTGAGATAGCCAGGGGAGGTCTCCCGTGGAACGAACCGTGTTGGGAGTCAACAAGATCAGGACGGCACAAAGCGCCAGGCTGCACTGTACGCCCAAGCGGAGAGGCGGCCAGTACCTCGACCTGTTCCTCGCACAGAAACGGCTCGAGCGGCTCGAGCGCGAGCGCGAGAACGTCGGCGCCCGTTCGCGGCAAATCGACGAGGAGTTTGCGGAGTTGGCCGCCGAGATCGAGAAGTTGCAGGAGGAAGTCGGGGTTGTCCCCGCGGCCCCGCCTCCCGCGACGTGCCAGAGGGGTGTCGGCGAGACCAAGAAGACGCCGCGACGCACGGCGAACATGAAGACGATGGACCTCTCCTACTGAGCCAAGGGCGTGACATGACCGATGGACCCTCGGGTTCCGCCGCCGTCAAGGACTCCGCTGCTCCCAACGCACCGACCGGTCGGCGGGCCGGCGAACCGGCTTTCTCGGGGTGGGAGGAGCGCGCCGCGGCGCCCGCCGCCTCCGGCGCCGGCGGCGGCAAGAAGCAGATGTCCTCATCCGGCCTGAACCGCCTCGCCCGAAAGATCATGTCGCTGGAATGGGCGAGGGCCAAGGGAACGCTCGGGACAAGGCTGGCCGGACAAAGGGTGGCCCGGTTTGAACGGGAGGCGGCCGAGTACCAGCAGGAAAACGAGAGGAACAAGAGAATGAGGGCCCTTGCGCTGGGGCGGGCAGCGCGCCTGAGCACTTCGCTTCAGGAGGCGCTGTCCGCCTTTGGGCCCCGTCTTCGCGAACTGCCGCCAGAAGAACGCCCCGCCCGTGCCGAGGACCTCCTCGCCGAGTCGATACGCCTTGTGGGCGAGGTCGACCACGTCCACTGGGACCCGGACGGGTGCCACATCGTATTCGAGCCCTGGCACGAAAAGCGGCTGAGACGCAAGAACCGGGACGCACGCCCCCTACTGTTCCGGGCCAGCGTGGACGACCGCCTCCGCCTGACGCACTGCGTGCCGCTGGAGGGTACGCGGCAGGAGGCGTCTCGCCGCGAATCCATTGTGGACCGCCTCCAGGCGGCCCTGCGCACCCACGGCCGCACACCCCAGGTCCTGCACGATGCCCTCCGCCGGGTCGGCCGCATCGTCGGCCGCAGAGACATGAGCGACGGCGGCATCGCCACGGGCGTCGAACCCTGGGAAGAGGTCAGACGACGCAGGCTGGAACGAACGGGGCCGGCGCCGGCCATCGTGTACATGGTCAGCGCCGACCCTGCACTGGAGAACATCCGTTGTGAGCCCTGTTGCTAGAGAGGGAGCCTTCCTTGGTAAGTCCGGGGAGCCGCGCATGTGTCCCACCAATGCCATAGAAGCGGCACCGGCGTCTCGCCGGACTTGCCGAGGAAGGCGCCCCTCCAGACCCGGAGGCAGACCATGACCGCAACACATTCAGAGGTCTCACCGATCCTCATCGACAAGGAGCAGCCCGGGTTCGTCGTCACGCCCGCGGTGCAGAACGTGGTGGACCGGGCCATGAGGTACCTGGCCGCAGGCTTCCCGGTCCACTTCAGCGGGCCGGCCGGCACGGGCAAGACGACGATCGCCATGTACGTCGCGGGCCAGATCGGCCGACCCGTGATGCTGATCCACGGCGACGAGGAGTTCGGCACCTCGGACCTGATCGGCGGCCAGTACGGATACCGGCGAAAGAAACTCGTCGATAACTTCATCCAGGCGGTCCTCAAGTCGGAAGAGAGCGTGGCGCCCGAATGGGTCGACAACCGCGTGACGGCGGCCTGCAAGAACGGCTACACGCTGCTCTACGACGAGTTCACACGCTCCAAGGCCGAGGCCAACAACGTCCTGCTGCCCATCCTGGAGGAGAAGATACTCGACCTGCCGGCCGCCCGCGGCGAGGACGGGTACCTGCGCGTGGCGCCGGAGTTCTGCGCCATCTTCACGAGCAACCCCGAGGAGTACGCCGGGGTCCACAGGGCCCAGGATGCGCTGCTGGACCGCATGATCACCATCAAACTCGGCCACTATGATCGCGACAGCGAGATCGCCATCGCCGCCGCCAAGGGGGGCGTGGCGAACGAGGCGGCCCGCGCCATCGTGGACGTTGTGCGCGGCGCCAGGGAAACGGACGCCGGCACGGTTCCCACCGTCCGGGCCAGCATCATGATCGCCAGACTCGTGAGCGCGAACGGCATGAAGATGTCGTCTTCCGACGCCGCTTTCCGCCAAACGTGTCTCGACGTGCTCGCCGGCGGGGCCGACGGAGATGCCGATCCCGGCCTGGAAAAAGGGCTCATCACACTGATCGAGAAGCATTGTTAAGGGGCCTCCTGCCATGACGCCCAACGAACACGTCATCCTACGCATGTTCGGCGGCGCCGAAAGCGTCACCGTCCGCCAGGTAGCCGAACACATGCGGAACCCCGTTGGGTACACGAAGTACCTGTGCGCGGGGATGGTCAACCGCGACCTTCTGACCGAATGCGTGGACGATTCGGGCACCAGGCCCAGGCGCGCTTACCGGTTGACACCGAAGTCGCGTGCGATCCTGGCGGACCTGTGGCGCGGAATGGCGGAGAACCTGACACGCCGGGTTGCCAGGTTCCGCCGCGTTGCTGCCATCGTCGAGGAGCGGGCCGACCGGCTGGGGGAAATGGCGACCGCCGCCAACGTGTCCGACGAGTGAACAAGGCGCCGCGGGGCAGACCCTCCGCAGTCGGAAGCGGCGCCGGGCCGACAAACCGAGAGAGGAATCGAACCATGGCGAAAAACCAAAAGAACGACCAGGACAAGAAAGAGGAAGCCGCAGAGGAAGATGACACGCCCATCGTTGACCTTGGCGGCATCTTCAAGGGCCTTGGCCTTGGCGGGCTCATCAATGGTCTCAGCAGCCTCGTGGACAAGGCCACCGAACTCGCCGAGAAGGACGAGGAACTGAGCAAGACCGGCGAGTTCCGCGTCGGGGGCATCCCTCCCGGCGTGCGGCGCGGAAGGGACATCAAAGGCGTTTACGGCTTCACCGTCCGCACCATGGCCGGAGGCAAGCCGAAGGTCGAGACGTTCGGCAACATCAAGAAGACCCCCAAGGGGCCGGTCGTCGAGGAAATCCGCGAGCCGATCGTCGACGTCTTCGAGGAAGGCGACACCATCCGGGCCATCGCGGAACTGCCGGGAATCCAGGAAGCCGACGTCCACATAGAGGTCAAGGGCGACGTGCTCACGCTCTCGGCCGAGGGCAAGAGGAAGTATCACAAGGAAATCCTGCTCCCCGCGGTCGTCGACGAGGAGAACGTCACCTCCTCCTACGAGAACGGCATCCTCGAGATCGTCCTCCAGAAGAAAGGCGAATAGGTTGCTGCCGGTCTCCTGAGGCGGCGGGCTCGAGCAGCGCAGCGACGGCGCCGGCATACCCATCCACGGCGTGCGCCTACCGGGCGAGCGGCGGGACAGCAACAGGAAAGTCGTCATGACTCCGAGCGCGAAGAAGAAAGAGAAGAAGGCCCCAACGCTCTCGCTGAAGGTGGCCGAAGCCGCGTCCAAGGACGTCGGCCGCGGCCTCGCACGGTTCGACCCGAAACTGTTCGACCGGCTCGGTGTGAAGGTCGGCGACGTCGTCTGGGTGCGCGGCAAGCGTGCGACGCCCGCGAAGGTCATGCCGACGTACGTCGAGGATCGCGGCACCGACATGATCCGCATCGACGGCATCCTTCGCGGCAACGCGGGGGCCGGCATCGACGAGCACGTCGAGGTCGAGAAGGCCGACACCGCACCCGCCAGGAAGATCGTCCTGGCGCCGCTGACAAGCATGCGCGGTCTGCGCGGCAAGCGGGACATGCAGTACATCGGCACGCTTCTGGAGAGCCTGCCGCTTACGGCGGGGGATTCCGTGCGCGCGACGATGTTCGGCTCGCGGACACAGGATTTCGAGGTCGTTGCCACCGTGCCCAAGGGCGCCGTGCTCATTCAATCGACCACCACGATTGAGATGCGCGGCGAAGCCAAGGCCGGCGAACCCGCGGCCCGCGCAAGGGTCACCTATGAGGACATCGGAGGGCTGGCGCGCGAGACCCAGCGGGTACGCGAGATGATCGAACTGCCGCTGAAGTACCCCGAGGTCTTCGAGCGGCTTGGCATTGATCCGCCGAAAGGGGTCTTTCTTCACGGTCCTCCGGGATGCGGCAAGACGCTGATCGCGCGGGCGGTGGCCAACGAGACCGACGCCTATTTCACCCACCTGAGCGGCCCGGAGATCATGCACAAGTACTACGGAGAGAGCGAGGCGCACCTGCGACACATCTTCGAGGACGCCTCCGCGCACGCCCCGGCGATTGTGTTCCTCGACGAGATCGACGCCATCGCGCCGAAGCGAGCGGAGTTGGGCGGCGAAAAGCAACTCGAAAAACGCGTCGTCGCCCAGTTGCTCGCCCTGATGGACGGCCTGAGAAGCCGCGGCCAGATCATCGTCATCGGCGCCACGAACCTGCCCAACCTGGTCGACCCCGCCCTGCGCCGCCCCGGGCGGTTCGACCGGGAACTCGAGATCGGCATTCCCGACCGCAACGGCCGGTCCGACATCCTCCAGATCCATACCCGCGGCATGCCGCTGGCCGAAGACGTTGACCTCGACAAAATCGCCGAGATCACACACGGCTACGTCGGCGCCGACCTCGAAGCCCTCGGCCGCGAGGCCGCCATGGCCGCGCTGCGCGGCATCTTCCCCGACATCGACTTCGAACTCAAAGAGATACCCTACGAGACGCTCGAGACGCTCGAGGTCACCATGGACAACTTCCGCGAAGCCCTGTGCGAGGTCGAGCCGTCCGTCATGCGAGAGGTCTTCGTCGAAGTGCCCAACGTCGGTTGGGCGGACGTCGGCGGCCTCCAGGAGGTCAAGCAGTCGCTCCGCGAAGCCGTCGAGTGGCCGCTCAAGCATCGCAAACTCTTCGAGCACGCCAACACCCGGCCCGCCAAGGGCATCCTCATGCACGGTGCTCCCGGCACCGGAAAAACACTGGTGGCCAAAGCGCTGGCCAAAGAGAGCGGCCTCAACTTCATCCCCGTCAAAGGGCCGGAACTCATGTCCAAGTGGGTGGGCGAGAGCGAGCGGGGCGTGCGAGAGGTCTTTCACAAGGCCAAACAGGCCGCGCCATGCATCGTGTTCTTCGACGAGATCGACGCCCTGGTGCCCAGGCGGGGCACCGCCCAGGGCGCCGCCGCAGACCGCGTCATCAGCCAGTTCCTCAGCGAAATGGACGGCATCGAAGAACTCAAAGACGTCATTGTCCTGGCGGCCACCAACCGCAGGGACATGCTCGACCCCGCACTCCTGCGAGAAGGCCGTTTCGACCTCATCATCGAACTGCCGCTTCCGGACGAGGACGCGAAACTGGAGATCTTCAAGGTGCACATGCGCGGCAAGCCGCTGGCCGACGACGTGAACCTGAAGCGCACTGCAAAGGCGTGCGGCCACGCCAGCGGCGCCCGGATTGCCGCCATCTGCCGCTGTGCGGCGCTTAACGCCATCCGGCGGTTCATCCACCTTACCGAGAAGAAGGAATTGCCGCTCTCGAAGATGGCCCTCACGGCGGCCGATGTCGATGCCGCGATGCATGAGGTTATCGGCGACTCGGCCAAGCCGCCGGTAGAGGGAGACGCTGTGCGATGAAGTACACCTACGGATTCATCGCGGACGGCGCATCGGCCGATTTCGGGCCGATCGGCGTCGGTGGCAATGGGAGCGGCGTCTACAGCATCGCCCACGGTGGCATTGCCGCCGTGGTCAGCGACACCGGCAACGGCGACGTCACCTCCGCGCCGAAGGAGAAACTGGCCAGGCACCTGGCCCAGCACCAGTTCGTTTCTGAGACGGTCATGAACGCCGGCCACTCCGTCTTGCCTGTAAGATTTGGAACCGTGCTCGACAGCGAGGCCCAGGTGGCCGAGATGCTCCGGACCAACCGCGACAACCTGCGGGCCTTCCTCGCCGAAATCGAGGGCCTGATCGAAATCGACCTGTTGGCCATGTGGCCGGACGTCCAGCAGGTCTTCCACGAGATAGGCCGCGAGAAAGACATCGTGGAACACAAGAACCGGATTGCCGAACTCCCGCCCGGCCGGTCGATGGCCGAACGGTTGGGCCTGGGCAAACTCGTCAAGGACCGCCTCGATGACAGGAAGCGTGCCCTCCAAGACCGCATCCTGCCGCAGTGGGAACAGGTGGCGCGCCGGACCGTCCGGCACCAGACCCGCCACGAGGCCATGATCATCAACGCGGCCTTCCTGGTTGATGCCGAGGGGCGGGACCGGCTCGAAGCCCGCGTCGCAGAAGCCGACCGGCAGGAACAGGGCGCCCTGAACTTCCACGTCGTCGGCCCGCTGCCGCCGTACAGTTTCAGCACCGTCCAGTTGCATCGTGCGCGGATGGCCGACCTGGATGCGGCCCGGCGCGAGATCAATCTGGCGGAACGCATCACCCCGCAGATGGTGGCGGATGCCGCCCGGTCCGCCATGCGCCGCTTTCATCCGGACACCGATCCCACAGACCGCGACCTCCCGCAGAAGTTCGAACGCGTCAAGACGGCGGCGGACCTCCTCAAGCGTTTCTGCCCGCCGCAAGGACTCGACCTGCGCGACACCGACCGTCCCGAGGTCCTGCTCGTCGAACCGGTGGAGGCGCCCTAGCGATGGAAGGGGGATTCTACATCTACGCCATCGCCGGCACAGCCGAATCAACCGTCCTGGACGTTCCCGGCATCGACGGAAACGGCGAGCCGGTCGAGACGCTGCCGCACGGCGATATCGCCGCTATTGTCAGCCGCTGCCAGGCCGACCGCTACGACGTGGCCCGCGCCAACATGATCGCGCACCAGCGCGTCATGGAGGCGGCGATGGCGCGCTGGCCGATGCTGCCGGTCCGCTTTGGCTGCATTGCCAACCAGCGGGACCAGATCGTTGAGAAAGTCCTGCTCGCCCGGCACGGCGAGTTGTGCGATCTGCTCGAAGTGGTGGCGGGCAAGGTCGAACTGGGCCTGAAAGCCTTGTGGACCGACATGCAGGCTATCTTCGCCGAGATCGTCGAGGAGAACCCCGACATCAAGGCCGCCCGCGCCGGCAGCCGCGCAGCCGTCACGCCGGCCGAGGGCGTCCACCTTGGAGAGATGGTCAAGAACGCCCTCGAGCGCAAGAAAGCCAGGGAAGCCAGGCACATCCTCCGCCGCTTCGACGGCCGCTGGTGCGATCGCAGGCTGAACGACGTCTTCGGCGACCCGATGATTCTCAACGCGTCGTTCCTCGTGGAACGCAGGCACGAGCAGGAGTTCGACGGGTGCGTCGAGGCGCTGGAGGGCGAAACGAACGGCCGGGTGCGCCTCAAGTACGTCGGCCCGATTCCCCCCCTGAACTTCGTTGAGATCGTGGTGACCTGGGAATGATGCGAGAGGACTGATGGCTTTCGTGCTGGACGATATCCTGCTCGCGCCCGTCAAGTTCCCGACGTGGATCGCCCAGAAAGTCGGCACCGCCGCCTACGCGGAAATGACCGACGAAAACTCGGTCCGACAGCAACTGCTCGAACTCCAGATGCGCCTCGAACTGGGCGAGGTCTCCGAGGAAGAGTACGAGCGGCGAGAGACCGACCTGCTCGAGGAGATCGAACGCATCCGAAAACTGAAGGAAGAAAACGCCCCCGCTTAGGGGGCCCGGCGGGCACCAAACACAAGGAGTCTATCAAAATGGGTAACCAAGCGACAGGAGCGTTCAAATGCCCTCGGTGCGGGGCCACGACACTGGGCGATTATGACAACTGCCCCGAATGCGGCCTCAGCCTGCGCATCGTCTGCCCCGAGTGTGGTCACGCATGGCGGTACTGGGAGGCGGACTACGCATTCTGCCCCAAGTGCGGGACGCGCGTCGAGCAGGAGCAAGCGGTCCGCTGAGACCCGCACCGACGGCAATCCAACGAAAGGAGTGAATCGCAATGGCAGGCATGGCTGAAATCGTTGAGGCCGCTCGCAGCGAGTTGGCCTCGTTGACGGGGCTGGAACTCGGAAGCACCCTCTCCGCCAAGCGCGAAGGCGAAGGATGGCGCGTCTCGATCGACGTCGTCGAGAAGCACTCACTGCCCGACGGCATGGACATCCTCGCCACCTACGACGTCACGCTCGATGACGAGGGCAACGTCGCGGGATTCAAGCGGATCGGACTGCGGAAGCGCATCGACACCGAGGTGGCCCTTGTCGAAGGGTAGCCGCTTCCGGCTGGACGGTTGGCACACCGCGGACAGGCCGTGACGTCGGGACCGCTCCAGGCCTGACCGGCCGGTCTGTGCCCGACCTGCCATGCCCCGGGCTCTACGGTGCCGGAGAGAATCGCCGGATCGTGCGGAGGCCTCATCATGCAATGGCGGCCAGGGAAAGATGATAAAGACACCAGCCGGGGAACCGGCGCGGCGTATGCGATCGTCGAGGACCCCGTTCGGCCCTGCGCCTTCTGCCGGGGCAAAGGCGAAAAGCCGGCAGGCTCGCAATGCCCGGTATGCCGGGGCAAAGGGACGGTCGAGATTCGTCCGCCGGCCGTCAGGTGTGCCCTGTGCAAGGGACGCGGCGAACAGCGCCCCCGAGTCAACGTCACGTGCAGCGCCTGCCGCGGCAAGGGTTACATCACGGTTACGCCGCCCCTGGAGAAGTGTGCATCCTGCCGCGGCACGGGCCGACAGCGAGGCTCGCGCCTGGCGTGCATCGCCTGCCACGGCGCCGGCGTCGTGAGCGCGAAGCCGCGGGGCGCAATGAGGGAAGCCGTGTCGGTCGGGGGACGGGCGCCGCGGCCTGCCTTTACCATCCGCATAGGCGAGCAGCCTTCAACCGGCAACCGGAAAGCGGCCGCCGCGAGCGCAGCGGCCGGAAGGGTCCCGGCGGGTTCGACCGCCGACCACATCCCGGCCGTGCTCGCGAGTGAACTGGAGATCCTGCGTCTTTACGCCCTTGCACCCTTCGGGAAACGAGTTGTTCTCTCCAAGGCAACCCGGCGCACACCTGCGTACGTCAACCTGCTTCAGAAATCGCTTATTGAGAAGGGGCTGCTGCGCAGAGCCGGTTCCCACAAACTTCAGATAACCGACCGCGGCTTGCAGGTGGTCCGCAAGCGGGGTGGGATACAACCCGTCGAGCAGCGCGCCGGTGCGCCCGCCCCCGAACCCGTCGAACCCGAACCGGCAGACCAGCCGCCGGCCATCGCCTTGGAAGTCCCGGCCCCAACCCCGGTGCCGTCAGACGCTTGGGAGAACGGCCTGCGATGGACGGCCCTGCGTGGCGCATAGCGGAACAACGGAGCCTACATGAGCGCGCAAGCGTCATTAGCCGAAGCCACGCAGCAACAGGCTGTCCAGCAGGATAGCGGCGGCAAGCAGGTGATGCCGAGTTTCCTGAGCGCCCCGTCTTCTCTGCAACTGCTGTTCTTCGGCGGCAAGGGTGGAACCGGCAAAACGACCTCGTCGGCCGCCACCGCCCTGCGCCTGGTCCAAGCCATGCCCGACCGCCAGGTGCTTATCATGTCGACCGATCCGGCCCATTCGCTCGGCGACAGTCTTGACCAGCCCGTGGGGCCGAAGATCGTTCGCGTGCGCGGTGTCCCCAACCTCTCGGCTGTCGAGATCGACCCGCCTTCCCTGCTCGCGACCTTCAAACGCAAGTACGGCAAGCACCTCAAGCGAATGGCCGCCGGCGCCGTCTTCTCCAACCAGGCGGATATCCGTGATTTCCTTACCTTTCGCCTGCCCGGCATGGAAGACCTGATGATCTTCGCCGCCGTGGCGGAGTACTTGCAGCGCGGCATCCCCCACGATCCGCTCCCCTCCACACGCTGCGACCTGGTGGTCATCGACACCGCGCCGACGGGCCACGCCCTGCGGCTGCTGGCGATGCCCGAAAAATACGCACAGTGGGTCACGCTCTTCAAGAGGTCGTTCAACAAGTATCACCGGGCCTCGGCCGGCCTGCAGGGTCTGGGTTTGTTCAGTATTCCCGGCCAGGAAAGGGGCGGACGGGGAGTGCCGCAGTTCCTGAACAGGTTGATCAGGGACATGGAGTTTGCCGGGAAACTCCTTGCCGACCCCGCGCGCTGCGAGTTCGTCATCGTGACCATCCCCGAGGAGATGGGCGTCGCCGAGACGGTGCGCCTCGCCCGGGCGCTCGACCGCCAGGGCATTGCCGCCGACAACGTGATCGTCAACCGCGTGCGACGTGCCGACCCGGACTGCCCCTTCTGCCGGTCGCAGGCGGAAGGGCAAACGCCGTATCTGAAGCAGATTCAGGAGCAGTTCGCTCCCCGCCGCATCCTCCAGGTTCCACTTTTCCCCGAAGAGATACGCGGACAGGAAGCCCTGGTGCGCTACGGCCAGGTCCTGGCCGGTGAGAATGATTCCGTGCAGCCGATGCCAGCACAGCCGGCCGGGCCGAACCGCGTGAGCGCGTCCGGCTCAATCGCCCCTCCCACCGAACTGGCCGTGGAAGCGGGCAAACGGTTCCTCTTCTTCGCCGGCAAGGGCGGCGTCGGCAAGACGTCCGTGTCGGCAAGCACAGCGCTGCGCCTGGCGCGGCGTTACCCCGAGAAGCAAGTCCTCGTGGTCTCGACCGACCCGGCGCATTCGCTCGGCGACTCGCTCGACCTGGAGGTCGGCGACTCCCTGACCGCGGTTCCCGGCTGCGACAACCTGACCGCGCTGGAACTGGACGCCGCAGCCCTCTACGAGAAGTTCCGTGCCGATTATGCCGAGAACATCAACGCCGCCTTCGAGGTCTGGGAAAGCCGGGAAGTCGGCATCATGAACCTGGACCGGGTCAAGTTCGACCGCGGCGTCCTGCTCGAGTACGTCAAGAGTTACCCGCCGGGCGTCGAGGAAGTCCTCGTGATGGAGCGGCTCTTCGACTTCGCCGAGGCCGACCGGTTCGACCTCTACGTGCTGGACCCCGCGCCCACCGGACACATGCTCAAACTCCTGGCGTTCCCGGAACTGATCAAGGATTGGCTCCGCGTAACCTACCGGGCCATCCTCAAGTACCAACAGAAACGCCCCGTCGAGAACCTGGCCCTGCTCGCACAGCGAATGGTGCGCTCGACCCACGCCGTCAAGACGATGCACGCCGCCCTGACCGACCCGGCCCAGACGGAACTGGTGGCCGTCACGATCGCCGAGGCTATGGGCAAACTCGAGATGCAGCGGATGCTCGAGACGGTGACGGCGGCCGGAATCCCCGTCGCACGCATCGTCTGCAACTTCCTGACGCCCGCGACGGACTGCGCGTTCTGCGCCGCCAAACGGTGCCAGCAACTCGCCTGCGTCGATGAGATCGCCGACTTCGCCTCCTCCGTCGGCTGCGTCGTAACGGCGGTCCGCCAGTTTCCTCAAGAGGTGCGGGGCGTGGATGCCCTCGACCGCATGGGCGCCGAACTCTACGGCGACGGCGCGGCCGATGCCCCGCCTTGCCCGACTCACGCCGACCATCATCACGAGCGTGCATGGCAGCGTCCGGCTCTTCAAACGCACCCGCCAAGAAAGCCGCCACCACGACGGCTCGGTGAACACACGCGAACCCGACGCCCGGACAAACGTGCGGCGGCTTCCGAAACATGGGGAGGGTGGTTCCTTGAAAGGGATTGAGCGACAAATCCTGCGCGTGGTCCGCGAAATGGGAAAGGCCAGGGCCGTCAGCGTCGCCCGGCGGATCGGGATGCAACCCGGTACCGTTGAGGCCGCATGCCGGGTCCTGGTCGAGGACGGCTATCTCCTGTTCCGCAAAGAGGCGAACACCGGAGAGCACTTCAGGGGCGACCCCGAAGCAGCCACTGGCCCCGGCCCCTCGCCCATAAGGACCTTACCGACGGTAAAGACCTATGTGCTTTCCGAGGCCGGCCGCAATGCCGCGTCCAGGACCGTTTCGCGCGGCCTCATCCCCGTCCTCAAAGGGGGAGGGTGGTAATCCCTTGGCTGGGTCCACAGCACAAGCGATCCCAAAGGCGCCGGCGGTGCGGCCGCAGGTCGGCCCGCCGAGGGGCTTTCTCGACGAATGGGCCCGGGCACAACTCGTGTTCTTCGGTGGCAAAGGCGGCGTGGGTAAGACGACGCTGGCCGCCGCCGCCGCACTCGCAATCGCCCGCCGCACCTCGCGCGACGGGCGCAGGGTTCTTATCCTGTCTGTCGATCCGGCCCACTCGCTGGCCGACAGCCTCGGCCAGACCGTCGGCGCCGAGGCGGTGCCCGTCCGGGGCGCCGACGGCCTGTGGGCGATGGAACTCGACGCCGCCGCCCGTGCCGACGCATTTGCCGAGGAGAACGCCGAATTCGTGCGCACGCTCCTTGACCGGGGAACCCTCCTCGACCGCCACGATATCGACAGTTTCTTCCGTCTGACGCTCCCGGGCCTGGACGAGGTAATGGCCGTCGTCGAGATCCGGAGCCTGCTGGAGGAGGCCGCATGGGACCTGGTCCTCGTTGACACCGCGCCGACGGGGCACGCCCTGCGTTTCCTGGCCATGCCCGGCGAGATGAAACGCTGGCTGAAGGCCCTGGACGTCATGCAGCGCAAGTTTCGCTACATCAAGCGCCACTTCGGCGACGGCGGGCGTCCGCCGGTGGACGCGGCCGAGCAGTTCCTGGCCGACTTCAACCGCAAGGTTGAGAGGGCCGCGCAGATGTTCGCCGCCCGTGACCGGGCGGAGTTCGTTCCGGTGACCATCGCCGAACCCATGGCCTTTGCCGAAACGGAGCGCCTTCTGCGAGAACTCGCCGATCTCAGAATCCATGTAAAACGACTGATCGTGAACCAGTTGATCGAGCCGGGCAAGTGTGCGTTCTGTGCTGCCAGAAATCGCCGGCAATCATCCATGCTCGCCGCTGCGCCGGCGCTGGCACACCTCGACGTGCTGCCCGTACCGTCCTTTGCCGGAGAGGTTCACGGCAAGCGCGACCTCGGCCGCATGGCGGACGTGCTGGAACGCCTCTCTGCTGAAGGCGTCACGCTCCACGAACCGGCCCGCCCGGCGCCGAAGCGCGAGAAGCGGCCGCGTCGGGTTTCGCGCGAGCCGGGCGAACCGCTGGTGCTGACCGAGGGTGTTCGTTTCACGTTCTTCGCGGGCAAGGGCGGCGTGGGCAAGACATCGCTGGCCGCCGCCACGGGCCTGCGCCTGGCCGGCGCACACCCCGACAAGCGGGTCCTCGTGTTTTCGGCGGACCCGGCCCATTCCCTGGCCGATTGCTTCGATTCGCCCGTCGGTCCTGAGATCGTGTCCGTGGCGGCCGCGAACCTCTTCGCCTGCGAGCAGGATCCGGAGGCGATGTTCGAGCGTTTCCGGCAGCGTTACGGCGATTCGATTACCGACATCTTCGACAATCTCACCTCCAGCGGCGTGCAAGTCCGGTTCGAAGAGGAATCGATGCAGCAGTTGGCGTCGCTGTCTCCTCCGGGCGTCGATGAGATCATGTTTCTCAAGAGCGTGATGGACCTGGCCGACGGCGGACAGTACGACTTGTTCGTTTTCGACATGGCGCCTACCGGCCATGCGCTGCGGTTTCTCGAACTGCCCGAACTGGCCCATGCCTGGCTGCGAGCCATCTTCAAGATACTGCTCAAGTACGGGCACACCGCCGGCGAGGAGATGGTCGATCTGGCCCGCGGCCTGCGCCGTTTTCAGGCAATCCTGACGGACCCCGCGCAGGCCGAATCGGTCGTTGCGACGCTCGCCGAGGAGATGGCCGTCCGCGAGTCGCAGCGCCTTATCCAGCGGCTCTCGGAACTGGGCGTCGGCGTCCATTCGGTCGTCTTCAACAAGATGATCCCCAGGAACCGGTGCGCCTTCTGCCGACGCACCAGAAAGGTACAGGAGCGGCACCGGGCCGGGTTCCGCAAGGCGCATCCCGGCCTGCGAGTTGTCTCGGTGCCCCTGTTGCCCCAGCCGATTGCAGGGCTGGACGCCCTCAGGGACATCGAGTCGATCTTGTTTGACGTGGGGAGAAAAGGATGATCAGAAAGATTTCCACAGACCGCGCCAAGACCGCCCGCAGGAACGTGAAGACCCGCGCAGCGGCGAGGCGGACCGTGCAGACGAAGAAGAAGCCTCCCGGAGGCGATGGCAAAGGGGTACGCACGGCCGCGACGCCCCGCGCCGCGGCGAAGAAGACCGCGCTCGCGAAGAAAAGACCGTCCGGCGGCAACGGCAAAGGGGTACGCAGAGCCGCGGCGCCCCGCGCGGCCGTGAAGAAGGCCGAACCCACAACTACCGCCACAGGGCTACTTCCCGCAACCGTAGTGTCGAAGGCTCACACCTGCCGGCATCTGCCGAGCGCCAGCCAGTTTCCCGCCGCATCGGTCAGCAGGCGTCTCCGGTCGCCGGCGAACGTTACGGGCCGGATTACGCTTGCGCGGCACTTCGGGACGCGGGGGACGGATTGGCCGGCCGAGTTTCGGGACACGCCTTTCCGTCCCGGCCGACCCAAAGAGATGGGCCTGGTCAGCGCGCTGGCCTGGCTCCTGAGCCAGCCGGTGCTGGGCGGGGCGCGCTTCGTGCATCGAATCGCCAAGGGCGTTCGCGATGCCGCATCAAGACAGAAACGGAGCGTGGCCGAGCAACTGCTCGCCATGCGGATGAAACTGGAGACCGGCGACATCACCCAGGCCGAGTTCCGCCGCCTGAAGGCGCAGATCGAGGCCGCCGGCGAACAGCCCGTCGGCAGAACCGCCCGACCGTCGAAGGCTCGATGGATCACGAAAAAGAAACGGCGTAAGGGGGAACCATCGAAATGTTGATGCGCGCCTTCAGTAGGGTGGACGACGACGGACGCATCCCCGTCGGACGCAATCTCTGGAGGCACTGCCGCATGCTCGATGCCACCGAAGCAGCCTACCGTCTGGTGGGCCTGAAAGGCTCCAGCCGCAAGGAGTATCTCTTCATTCACCGAATCGGCCTCGTGCCGCCATTGAGCCCGTTCGAGTGCGTTCTGGCGGCGGGCCGCTGCGCGATCGACCGCGGCAGTATCTGCCTCGGAGACGAACTCCTGCGCGACACGTGCTTTGCGCCGAACAGCCGCGTGGCCATCAAACTCGCAGGAACCGGCACGCTGCGCTGGTTGGCGATCCGCTGGCGAGGCCCGGCGGTCGTCTCGACGCTCCAGAAACGCATGGGCGTCCGTCGGATTGCTGGAACGCGAACGGGCAAACCCGGCAAATGGCAGCGAGTGCCAATGGAGTACTGATGGACCTCACGAGCCGCGAAACAGCCCGAGCCGCAAGAGGACAAGAAACCGCAGCAGCAACCTGCGAGCAAGGAGAGCAGGATGAAGTACTCCACTGGAGGTGTTTGGCATGAGTGCGAGCGGAACGGCCCGAAAGGCCCTCGAAGCGGTCCATGAACTCGGCGGTCAGGCGTCCGGCCACGCCGTCAGCCGCAAACTGGGAATAGAGCCGGGGTACGGGCGCCTGCTGTGCCTGAATCTGGCCAAAGAGGACTTCCTGGACTTCAAGCCCTCGGGCCTGTTCAAGATGACCCACAAGGGGAGCCGGACCCTCGACGGCAAGCCGTCGGCCCCGGGGCCTTCGCCGGTCACGGCCGTCTCTTTCAGAGGTCGGAGCAAGCAGTCGCCGGGCTGGCAAGTAGCCCGCGCGGGCAGCCGAGGGCAGGCGGCGGTGGCTTCCTTCCCGAAGCCGGGCCAGGAGCCGCTCTGCTGGCATGCGGCCAGGGTCGACGGCACGGGCAACCGCCGCGACACGGGGCCCGGAGCGCGAGCGGGAAAGGTGCTCCACGAAGGCACGTGGCCGTGCGGTTTCTGCCGCGGCAAAGGCGAGCGCCCCGCCGGCGCCAAGTGCCTCGTCTGTCACGGCACCGGCCTTATTCATCTCTCGCCGCCCGTCGCACGCTGCGCCTTCTGCAAGGGAAGAGGCGAGGAGAAAGCGCGCAGCGGCGTCACGTGCACCGTCTGCCGCGGCAAGGGATACGTCGAGGTCGCCCCCTCCGCAACCGTCTGTGCGCGCTGCCGCGGAACCGGGAAAGAGAAGAACAACAAGTTGCCGTGTCTCGGCTGCAAAGGGAAGGGCCTGGTGGGCGAGCGCCCTGCCGCCACGCCGCAGGCCAACACGAATCCCGATGACCGCCTCGATTTGTGGCAGCGCGAGCAGTTGCGGCTGAAGATCAGACAGGTGGACGGGTCGACGACACGAGCGCCGCCGGTTGCCGCTACGGAACGGGAGGTCCTCCGGGCCTATTGCGAGGCGGAAGACGCCGGCCAGGCCCCCAATGTCCCGTACCGTACCCGACTGACCGACGGCTACGTGCAAATGCTGCGGCAGAAACTGTGCGACAAGGGGCTTCTGGCCGCCGTCGGGGCGCGGAGGTACCGCACGACCGATCTCGGCAGGCAAGCGGTCGCTCTGCCCAGGGGGGAAGGGAAGAGAACGGATGGTTTCTGAACAAGTTCAGCAACACGGCGCCAACCTTGTCGATCTCGTTGACCGTATCCTCGACAAAGGCCTCGTGATCAACGCCGATATCACGGTTGATTTGGCCGGCGTGGAACTGCTGGGCATCAAGATCCGTGCGGCCCTGGCGTCGTTCGAGACCGCCGCCCAGTACGGCCTTGAGTTCCCCTCCGGCACCAACCTCCAGACGCCGGCATGGAAGGACGCAATGGAGACCAAGGACACCTGCCCGCAGTGCGGCAAGCGCATGGAGCGGGCGGAATTGATCGAGCAGGGGTGCCCGTGGTGCGGGTGGGTCAGCGCGGAGGCGATAAAGGCCTAAAGGCTCAAAGCCAGGAGTGCATCTACCGTGGCAATCAACATCGACGAAAAGAACCTCAAACACGGCCTGTTGGGGCTCGTCCTCGCCCTCATCGAGATCATCCGAGATGCCCTCCGGCTCCAGGCCATGCGCCGCGTGGAGGGCGGCAGCCTTACCGAAGAGGAGGTCGAGCGGCTCGGCAACGCGTTTATCGAACTCGACAAGGCCATCGAACAGATCAAACGGGAGCAGGGCATTTCAGAAGCGGTTGCCAACGTCCGCGACGGCCTGGACGACCTGGTGGACGAAGCCCTGCGGACCCTCGTGATCCCGGGAGTGACGGAGGCAGTTGACAGAGAGGCCAGCCATGAGTCCGAAAAACGACGTGAGCCTGATTTATGCGGCAGCAACGCTGCGGTCGGCCGGTAAGCCGGTGACACGTGAGACCCTGGGCACGCTGCTGGATGTCACCGGTGTCCAGGCGGACCCGGCCGAGATCGACGCCCTGCTTTCCCTCGTCGCGGTTGAGGGGCAACCAGGTTCCCAGCCAGATCCCCAACCAGACCCCCAAGCGGGTCCGCAGGAACGGCCGGCCAGACAGTCGCCCCCACGGCCGAAAACGGGAAACGCCCAGAACACCCATCATCGGGCCCTCTACGTCTATGCCGTGGCAGTGGGAGAACCTACCCCGTTTGAAACCGCCGGTATAGACGACGCCGAAGTGTTTGCCGTTCCTGAGAATGGACTGGTGGCTGTTGTCCATGAGTGCGCGGCGAAGCCGTATGCCTCGAAAGACAAGGAAACCGTTGAGAAGTGGGTCATCCGCCATCAGGCGGTGGTGATGGAAGCATGCCGGCGCTATGCGGCCGTCCTGCCGATGGCGTTCGACACGATGGTCTCCGGAAAGGACCGTGCGGATGCCGCGGATCACCTCCGAACGTGGCTCCACGACGACGGCGACGCCCTGCTCCAGAAAGCCGACCGGGTACGACACCGGCAGGAGTACGGCGTCCAGGTCTTTCTGGACGTGGAATCGGCCACGCCCGACGTGATGGCGACCTGCCCGGAGGTTGTCGAACTCAAAAAGGCCCTGACCGGCAAATCCGAGGGCGCCGTCTACTTCCAGAAGCAGGAGTTGGAGAAGCGGGTAAGGGAACAGATCCTGAAACGTGCCGAGACCGTTTTCCGCGAGGCGTTCGATCTGGCACGGCAAAACGCGGTCGAGGTGTCGGTCGGCAAACTCAAGACCGGCCAAGACAACCTGCGCATGGTGGCGAACCTCTCCTGCCTCCTCGAGAACGGCACGGATGAGGCGTTGAGGGCGGCCTTCTCCGACTACTGCACCGGCAAGGGCCTCTCGGTGCGCGTGACGGGCCCATGGCCGCCTTACAGTTTTACATAGCCTGGGGTAATCCTGGATGAACGACGTTCCCGAATTCGCGGCGAAGGCGACACTCGCCGACGTGCTCGATCGCGTCCTGGAAAAGGGACTGGTTATCGACGCCGACGTCGTCATTTCGGTGGCGGGCATTCCGCTGCTGGGCGTGAAATTGCGGGCGGCACTGGCCGGCATGGAAACCATGCTTAACTACGGCATATTCACCCAGTGGGATGAGAACATCCGCGCATGGGAACACGCCCGCAGAACACCGGAGCCGAAGGAGGCCATCCGTGCATGAGGCCATCGGCATCGACCTGGGGACAACGTTCTCCGTCGCGGCACTCTACGACGGCCGGCGCGCGGAGGTCATCACGGACGCTGCCGGCGAGCGGCTGTTGCCGTCCGTCGTCGCGGTCGATGCCGGCGGCAGAGTGCTCGCCGGCGCCCCCGCCCGCGCCCGCGCCGAAACGGAGCCGGACGACGCCGTCTTCTCGATCAAGAGACGCATGGGCACGGCCGGGGTCGTCTCCCTGGGCGGACGCCGGATGACGCCTCAGGAAGTCTCGGCCAACATCCTGGAGAGCCTCAAGGCCCGGGCCGCCGCCCGGCTCGGCACCGAAATCCGCCGCGCCGTCATCACCGTACCTGCGTACTTCACCCATACGCAGCGTCAGGCTACCCTGGAGGCGGGGCGGCTGGCCGGGCTCCAGGTGCTGCGCATCATCAACGAACCTACGGCCGCAGCACTGGCTTACGGCCTCGACCGGGAGGACCTCCAAACCGTCTTGATCTGGGACCTGGGCGGCGGCACGTTCGACGTCTCGATCCTGGAACTCGGTGACGGCCTGTTCGAGGTCAAGGCGGTCAACGGCGACAACCATCTGGGCGGAGATGATTGGGATGAGGTCATGCTCATGCTCCTGGCGGAACGGTTCCGCCGGCAGTCCGGCTTTGATGTCCTGGCAGACCGGAGACTGAGGCGCCGGGCCCTGGACGCCGCCGAGAAGGCCAAACGCGACCTCTCCGACCACGCCGAGGCATTCGTCTCTCTCTCGGTCGCCTCCGCCGAGACCGACCGGCACCACGAACTGCAATCGCGCGTGAGGCGCGCTGAATTGGAGGCGGCCACCCGCCACCTCCTCGACCGCATGGTCGGGCCGACCCGCCAGGCCCTCAAGGACGCTCGCCTGGAGGTCGATCAAATCGACCGCGTGGTGTTGGTCGGCGGCTCAACGCGCATGCCCGCCGTGCGGGCGCTGGTCCGGGAGATGTTTCGACAGGAACCCTACACAAAGGTCAACCCCGACGAGGTTGTGGCAATCGGGGCGGCGGTGCAGGCGGGCATGTTGTCGGGCCTGCCGCGAAGGGCCGTCCTGGTCGACGTCATTCCACTGTCGCTGGGCCTCAAGACCGAGGGCGGGCTGTTCTCGCGGATCATCCGCCGCAATACCACGATTCCCTGTTCGACAAGCCGCTTGTTCACCAACGCCGCCGACGGACAGCAATCGATGAACATCGAGGTGCTTCAGGGCGAACGCGAGGTGGCCGGCGAGAACGTCTCGCTCGGCAGTTTCGGCCTCGACATCCCCCCGCTCCAGCGCGGGCGAGGCCGCGTCGAAGTGACGTTCTTCGTCGATGCCGACGGCGTTGTGCGGGTTGAGGCGGAAGACCTGCGGACCGGCGATTGCAGCAGCATCGAGATCCGCAGCGACGCCCTCCTCGGAGAGGCGGACGTGCGGGCGCGGCTCAGAGAGGCCGAGACGTTTCACGCCGAAGACAGGCGGCGCCGTCGCGAATTCGAGGCACGCACGCGCGCCCGCAACGCGCTCAGCGAAAGCGCCGCCATCCTGACGGGAACCGGCGACGCCGGCGAGCAGTTGCCGGACGAGCGTGTCGCCGAGATCCAACAGGCACACGCCACGCTCGAAACGCTGCTCGTGGACGGCGACATCGAACGCCTCGCAGCCGAGACCGACAAGACGGTTGCGGCAATCCAGGCCGCCGAACGTGCGGGAGCCGGCGTGCGGCGGCCGGACAAACGTGTGAAGGAACCTGTTTAGCGTGCTCTGGAAACCCTGCCTGCCGGCAGGCAGGGATGTCATTTCGACCGAGGCCGTACGGCCGAGCGGAGAAATCTCGTCGTCCGGACACGGATAACGGCGATCCCGGCGCGCCGGGACTCGCTCGGAATGACATCCTAAACACGTACGTGGGAAGGAACGCCGTCGTGACGAGGGCGTCAGGAATCCAAACGCCCGTCGCGCCGCTGAGGCGGAAGGTTTCCACCGACCGCGCAGCGGCTTACGATGCGCGCGAGGCCGTCCTCGAGACCCGGGCCGCCTTCAAGACCGTGCGGCGCTGCGGATGGCGGCCGTGTCGCATCCGCCTGACGCCGGACGGGATCACGCTGACGCAGGGAGGGCGGGTGGTCCTCGACCTGACCGCCGATCGCATCGCCGGACTCCGCATCGAGGCCGTCCGCTCCGTTCTGGGCCGAAAGAAGGAAGCCCTGTGCCTGGATTACCGCTCGGGCCACGCCAAGCACAAGCCCTCCCGCCTTTGGCTGACAGGGCCCAACCTGCACGCCGTGCGGGAACGACTGGCAGACCTGGCAGCGCCGATCGACCTGGCCGCTCTCGAACGTCTGGTCTCCCACCTCGATGCCGACGCCGAGAGCATCGTCTGGTTCCTCTGGCAGCAACGCCACGCAACCGTCGGAGAACTGGCCCAGCACGCCCGGATGCCCTCGCAGATGGACGTCCTGCTGAAGATCAGGGAGGTCATCAATCCGGTCACGGAGGACGTGCTCGGCTTCCCCCTGCTGGTTTTTGTGCCGGCGCGGACCGACACGCTTACCGCCCGGAACGTCCCCAACAGTTGGTGGCTCGTCGGTGCCCGGCGCACCCGGCAGCAGCAACGTCCCGAGATCACGGTCGATACCTTCCATGAAGCAGACGGCTTCCGGGTTCTCGCGTGCTTGGCGTGTGGCGAGGCGCGCGACGTGAGCGTCTCGTTTTGCGGGGGAGCGGTCGAGATCTCCTCCGAAGGTGGCGGCAGGCCCGCCAGGGTCCCGCTGCCGGCCGGCCTGGAGCCGGAGAATTGTCGGCAGACGTTTCGCAACGGAATCCTTGAACTGTGCTGGGGCGGCCCGGACCGGTCGGCCCCGGCTGTGGAACAGGAGAAACAGTGATGTCGGATGACAGAACCAGTCCCGTCGCGGAGAAGGGCCAGATGCTGCGCGATCTGGCCGAAAGCGTCATTGACACCTACGAGGTCCGCGTCAGGACCATCTCGCAAATGATGAAGCAGGCCTATGAACTGGTCGGATCGTACCAGCAGGACGCCGAGAACATGCTGGCTCTCCTGCAGCGCAATATGGCCAGAGGCCAGAGTTTGCGCCGCTGCGACTTCGACAGCATCATCCGCGACCTGGCCGACACCCGCGCCCGTTGCCAACAGCAGGTCTCGGAACGTCTTGACGCCTTCGCCGCGGAAGACGAAGATGTGATTACGCGGCTGCGCCGCATTCTTGCCGGCGGCAAGGCGAGGGACCTTGCCGACCTGCGTAAGATACGGGAGGATATCTTCACGCGCCAGAAACAACGCGAGCGAGAAGTCATCGCCGTCTTGCGCAAGTTCGAAATCCAGGAGCACGAACTGCTGACTTCGTTACGGTGGCTGCTCGATAAAGGAGAGAAGGCCACCGTTACGCACTTGCGCAGCGCGGTCAAGACGCTGACGACACGCTGGGTGACCAGAGAGAAGGATATCTTCCACGTCGTCGAGCAGTTGGAGGAAGTGCGCAGCCGGGTGCGCGACCGCTGGCGCCAGGTGGTGGACGTCTCCTCCTGAACCCACCCTCGAAAGAGGAGCCGTGAGAAGACTGATCCACGTCCCGATCGTCCACACGGAGGCCGATATGGGGTCGCTCCTGCCGGGGGCCAAGGCTGAGTTCCTCTCCAGGTACACTCAGCGCGAGTGGCAAGAACACGTCGAGACCATCGAACAGTTCTGGCGCAACCTGCGGGAACGCATTGCCGGCTTCGGTCTGGATTACGCGCGCACCTACGTCTACCAGGACGGTCTCCCTGTGTGTGGCAAAGAACTCCAGATCGTCACCGACCTGGCGCGCCGCGACAGCCGGAACCACCAGTTGATCCTCTGGCTCGTCGACCAGGGAGCCACCCTCGTCGGAACCGAGGCGCCGAAACTCCTCCTCGAAGAATACGAACTCATGCGGAACGTCTTCGCCGCAGCCGCTCAGGAACAGAAACAGGCCGCCGACACGGCGTGTCAGAAGGAGGCCGACAACCTGCTGAAGCGGCGCGATGCCTACATACGCCAGAGGATCGACGCGACGCTGCCGGACGACGGGACGGGCCTCCTGCTCATCGGACTCGTCCACCGGGTCCACGAGGGCCTGCCCGAAGACATCGCCGTATCCTGCCTGCCCGGCGGGTTCCCTCCAGACGCATAGACGGGCACGTGGGAACTCGACAGCGAACGCCCCCCCAGGCCTCTAATCACTCCAAGCCGACGACCGCATACGGTTTGCTCTCACACGTCTGCCGCGGCGTCCAGGCGAACTTCACGCCTATCAGGCGAGTGAAGGTAGGTGAGGAGCAGTACGCCAACAAGGCCGACACGTACGGCCTGCTCCTGTCGGTGGATCGCCGTGACGTCATCAACGACGACCTGGGTGCTATCACGACCGTCCCGCGCAAACTCGGCCGCGGGTCGGGCCTGAAGATCAACGACGTGTTCTGGACGATCTTCCTCGACAACTCCGGGTTCTTCAAGACCGCCAACAAGAACTACCTGACCGGCACGGACACGGTCCTCTTGATTGACGGCCTGACGAAGGCCGAGGTCGCGTTCCTGAACGGTCAGGAGTCGCCGACCATTGAGACGGCCGAGGCGGACTTCTCTCGTCTGGGCATCCAGATGCGGGGCTATCACGATTTCGGCGTCGCGCTGCAGGATCCGAAGGGCGGCGTGAAGGCCAAAGGTGAAGCGTGATGAGGGGCAACAGTTAGCCGCCGCGCTTGCGCGGCGCGCAGGAGGAACGGAACATGGCACAGGCAACATTCGTGCAAGACGGGGCGAGTATCGACTACACGCCCGGTTCGGACGTGGCGGCCGGTGAGGTTATCGTGCTCGGCAGCCTCTCGGTCGCTATCGCCAAGCAGGACATCGCCAGCGGTGTCCTCGGGGCCCTGGCGACGCGCGGCGTCTTCGACGGGGCCAAGGCCACGGGCGCCATTGTCGTGGGCGACGCCATCTACTGGGACGAGGATGGCGATCCCGTCGGCGGCGTGGCCGGCAGCGGTGCGTTCACGACCACCGCCTCGGACAACCTGTACGCCGGCCGGGCAGTGGCCGCGGCAGCGGAGGCCGACACAACGGTCCGGTTCGAGTTGCGCGAGACCGACGTTCTGAACGCGGGCCTCGCGGGCGCCATCGCCGATCCCGGCGACGCCGGGGCGATCCCGGTCACCAGGAGCGGCACGTGCCCGCTCGTCACCGAGGGCGCCGAGACGCGCACACTGGCCATCCCCACGTTCGCCGGCCAACTGCTGAACCTCGGGTTCAAGACCGACGGCGGCGACTGCGTGGTCACGGCCGCCAGGCCGCCAGGGCGACCGGCACCTACGACGCCGCGCCGCCAACGGCCCCTGAGCCACCCCAAGCGCGCAGCGCATTTGCAGCGCGCAGGTTGCCCGGGACGCCAAAACGTGCCATCACTTGCCAAGATGAGGGAACGGACGAGGACGACGCAGAAGGCGCGCAAGCCTTTGTAAATACTACTACTTACCAAGACTTGTCAGTACCTGACAATGGTGCGCCCGGGGTGACTCGAACACCCGACCTGCGGTTTAGGAAACCGCCGCTCTTTCCTGCTGAGCTACGGGCGCAAACGGGTAAAGTGCCAGCGGAGTCGCGAACCGTCGTTTTCTTCGGCAACGGCCGACCCGCACGTCCAGGTGGCCGAGACTAGTTCAGGCCGGGGAACCTGTCAAGTCCAAACACCCGTCTCGGATTCGGGGGTGTGGCAACATGTTCCGGCGAGATCCGAACAGAGGCGTAGCGCCGGGGTTTATCCACGGCGCATGTCCCAGGCCGCACGTCTTCCCGGCCGTCGTGGCATGGCCAAAGTGATTGCCAATGAGCGAGGCAAGAGGGAGACATGCCACGCCCGTGCGGCGCCGTTTGCACGCGAGACGTGCTTGGCAACAGGATGCCGAACCGTGTATACTTGGTGTTCTGACGCGCAAGACGTCTCCCGGGAGAGAACGCCAGCGTGTCGGCGAGGGGTCGGCGGCCGGACCTCGCGGTCGGCTGGTGGGCTGTGTCCCGCCTTCGGTTGGCCTGGCGTTGGCTGCGCGGGCCGGTAGCGCTTACAGCAAGCACTATGCGAGACATGCACAACACATCCAGCGAACGGCTGATGGCGCGCTTTCAAAAGCGCCTGGACGCCGAGGCGATGGAGACACTCATCTCGCGCTTCATGGGACCCGCGCTGAGAGTCGGCCAACAGATCCTTGCGGACCCGGAACTCGCCGAAGACGCCGTGCAGGAGACCTTTCTCCGCATTGTCCGAAAGCACCGGCAGTACGATCCGGGCAGACCGTTCGCTCACTGGTTTTACGCCATCCTGCGCAACATCTGCCGAGACCTGCTGCGCCGGAAAGCCAGGCACGCAGAACTCCTCCAGCACGTCGCGGCGCAGGCCACACCCGAGAGCGAATCGCCGACCGATGATCTGCCCGACGTCACGGACCTGCTCGGGCGCCTGCCGAAAGGCGAGCGCGAGGTCCTGGCACTGCGCATCCTGAGCGGCATGCGATTTGAGGAGATCGGCATCGCGTTGGGCGTCTCGAAGGAGGCGGCAAAAAAACGGGCGCAGCGGGGCTTGCGGCGATTGCGCGAGCGAAGCCTCACTTCCGTCACGCCCTATCCGGCCGAGGCCACACCCGTTCCGGCGCCAGGCAACTGAAGAATCTGTCCCCACTGGCCGCCGGCCGGTGTAAAGGTAGATGGTACGTGTTTAGCGTGTCATTCCGAGCGAGCGAAGCGAGTCGAGGAATCTCGCCGTTATCCGCGCCGATAAGACGAGATTTCTCCGCTCGCCCTCGTCCCGGCGCGCCGGGACTCAGTCGAAATGACATCGCTTCGAGAGCACGCTAAACACGTGTGGTAGATGAAAGCCATGAACTGTAATCAGGTACGCTGCCAACTCGATCTGCTCGCGCTGGACGACCTGCCCGAGTCCGTCCGCGCCGAGGTGGCCGCGCACCTCGAAACCTGTCCCGAATGCCGGCAGGCATCGGAAGCGTGCCGGATGGCGATCGCGAGCATCCGG
>Ga0307427_1000439_pt1 | contig 26615 bp, 13 predicted proteins | sample SalMarWE160190MG_FD_202162 | JGI IMG/M metagenome (GOLD analysis project Ga0307427, IMG submission 202162) | Salt marsh sediment microbial communities from the Plum Island Ecosystem LTER, Massachusetts, United States - WE1603-190 | ecosystem: Environmental > Aquatic > Marine > Intertidal zone >... | reverse complement strand
TTGCCGGTCTGGTAGACGACCCGTCCCGCGTCGATGGCCAGCAGCAGCGACCGGATGCCGCCCGTCGCCTGCCTCCAGAGCGTCTTTCCCGTCTCGCCGTTGACCGCCACGAGCGCGCCGGAACCCGGCCCCGCCGCCGTCCGTCGCTTCACCGTGGCCGGCGGTGCGTTCGGGATGGAGACCACGACGACGCCGTCGCCGGCCAGGATCTCGTTGGTGCCTTCGGTGCCCTTGACCGTGGTGATGACCTCGCCGGTTGCCGCATCCAGGATCGACAGCGGCGCACGGAACCCGAGCGTTGCGTAGAGGCGTTCGCCCACGGCCACCAGGCGGCGTTGGTTCTGGTTGGGAAGCGCCACACGGCCGGCTCTGACGACCGTCCAGTCGGCTCCCTCCCATTTTTCTCTGGCCCACTCGCGCCAACCCCACGGTTCGATGCGACGTTTCCAGAGCCGTTGGCCGTTGAAGGCGTCGCGGCAGATGATGGACCACCGGTCCGGCAAACGCTCGTCGATGATGCCGATGAGGCCTTCGTCGAAAATGTAGAACACGCGGCCGCCCGAGCACACCTGCGCCTGGAACCCCGACGGCGTCTCGTGCGTGCGCAGCCACAGCGGCGGCGCAATCCACTGCAACGTGCGCGGCGGCCCTGCCACCGTGTCGCGGGCCACCGCGTTGTTGCCCGCGTCGTGAAGATAGTGCGACCACACGTCAATGGCGTCCGGCCGCGGTTTGACCGTCTTGGTCCACCCGGCCGCACCCTTGACGTACGCCACGCCGCCGGGCGCGAGCACGCGCAGCACCTCCGTCATGGCGATGCCGCCGAGATCCTCCGCCACCACCAGGTTGATCAGGTTGGCGGCGTACGGCAGCGAGGCGCCCCGAAACCGCTCGACCGACACCGGCCCGTACAGGCCGCGCCCGTGAAGGTACGCCCGCGCCGCCTCGACCTTCGCCGCGTCGGCGTCGAGACCGTGCACCGTGAAACGGTCGCTCGCGCGCAGTGCGGCGGTCAGTCTACCCTCGCCTGAGCCGAGGTGGACGATGATGCCGCCCTTGACGCCCGTGGCCGACAGGATCTCCCGCGCCTGGGCCGCTTCCTCTCCCGCCGCCGCAACCGCCTCCGCCGCCGCGCCAAACATCAGGGCCGCCGCCACGGCACACCACGCCACCGCGCCGCGCCCGATAGCCCACGCCTTGGTCTCCACAAGCGATACCGTGCTCGCTGCCATCGGCTCGTCCTCCACACCGTGGTCACACCATCTTCGTTCCATCAACGCCGGCCCAGTCTATCACACCCGCCCCGCCGGAGCAAAGCCTGCCCCCGCCATCGCACGTAGGCCGACGCTATGCGGGCGCCGGGTACGGCCGGCTGCACGACCAGTTGCGTTCGCTGGGTTGCCGGGTTCAGGTGGGACCGGTCGGCACGGACGGGCAAGCCGGCCGCCGGCCACGGCACGAGCCGTACCCGTGCCAGGGTGGCTCGACCGCGAGCCGTACCCGTGCCAGGGTGGCATCCTGCAAGCATGCCAGTTTCTTGAGATGTGCCGTGTCGAAGACCCGCCAAAGCGGGCTACGGTCTCGGCGGCTTGCCGCGCGCGGCGGCGCGCGTGGCGGGCCGGCGGGGTTTGCGGCGTTTCGGACGCGTGGGCAGGCTGAACACGATGGCCGACGCCAGCAGGCTCACGCCGGCGACCGTGGCCGCGAGCCGGTACTGTGGGTCGGGGAACCTGGTCAGTTCCGCAACGATGGGCGCGACGGTCGATTCGGCAGGTTCCGGCGAGAGGGTGTGGCGGGTCAGGCGCCCGGGCGGCAGGGGAAGACGCATCTCCCCCGGCCGCACGATGTTCTGATCGTGCCGGGCCACCCGTTCGACGTACACCGGGTCGTTTTCGAGGGCGTGTGCGGCGGCGGCGAGTTGGTCGCGGGCCTGCTGCAGGACAGTGACCTCGGCGTCCATGCCGATGCACTGGTCCTCGACGGCCAGGCGGCGTTCGGCTTCCGGCGCAAGCAGGGCCAGGGCGATCAGCGCGACGCCCACCACGCACGCGGGCCAGTAGAGAAACGGGCTTCCGAGCCGCCGGGTCCACACCTCGAGTCGGCTCACGGTGTTCTCCCAAGGAAGTCGCTTTGACGGCGCGGTCTTGGCGCGTTTCTGCTCGCTCTGCCGGCAGTATGCCTCGCTCGCTTGCGCCCTATCGGGTTTATCGGACGTTTCAGCGGCGCTGCTTCAGGCGAAAACCGCGCGACACTGCGGCGGGCGTGGCAACGATTTCTGGCATGGGACGATTTCCTGCGGCTTGGCCGTAGCGCCGGGGTTTATCCCCGGCGCATCCTGGCCAGCGCCGCCGCCAACGGCCGCCGGGCATAAAGCCCGGCGCTACAACCGCCTGCGCTAGCCAGAAGAACTTGCCACAGGCACGCCGGCCTTCGCAATCTGCCGACACCCGCCGGTGTGCTGAGCGGTTAATCCTACAACGCTGCTTCGCCTTCTTGTCCGCTTGGTGCCCTTCCCAGGCCACCAGGAACAGGCATAAACTGCGTTCGCGGCGGCCTGGGAAGGCCGCCGCGCGGAACGTAGCGTCGTAGGACTAAACAGATACCCAACGGCACCAGCACTCAAGCGGAGCGCGACATGACGCATGTCCCCTTGTCGAAAGGTGTGTTGGCAGTCCTGGCGGCCGTGATTCTCGTGACGGCATGGTCGGCCGCTGAGGCCGCGGCCCCGAGGCCGATTCTGCGGACGCTCCGCTCCGGCCATCCGCGGGTTCTCCTGACGCCGGAATCGTTCCAGGCCCTGCGCAAGGCCGTCAAGGCCGACCCCGCCCGCAAGGCGATTCTCCGCCGTCTGCGCGGCCAGGCGGATTCTCTTCTGGGCGCCAAGACGGTCGAGTTCAAGATCGTCGGCCCGCGGCTGCTCGCCCAGAGCCGCCGGTGCCTGCAGCGCGTCGAAACCCTCGGCCTCACCTACCTGCTGACGGGTGAGGCGAAGTACGCCGCCCGGGCGATGAAGGAGTTGGAGGCGGCGGCCGCATTCCGCGATTGGAACCCCTCCCACTTTCTCGATACGGCCGAGATGTCGTGCGCCTTCGGCATCGGCTACGACTGGCTGTACGGGTGGATGAACCAGGAGCAGCGGAGGACCGTCCGCACGGCACTTCTGGAGAAGGGTCTGGCGCGCGGCCTGGACGCCTATCGAGGCAAGGAACGGTGGGGTTGGTGGACGCGGGCCCATCATAACTGGAGCCAAGTCTGCAACGGTGGCCTGGCCGTCGGGGCGCTGGCGGTGGCCGACGAGGAACCGGCCGTTGCGGCGGAGATCCTCGAGTCGGGCCTGAAGGCCGTTCAGAGGGCGATGGCGAACTTCGGCCCCGACGGCAGTTGGAACGAGGGACCCGGCTACTGGGGATACACGCTTCGGTATACGTCGTACTACCTGACGGCCCTTCAGTCGGCCTTGGGGTCGATGCAGGGTCTGGACAGAGCGCCGGGCCTCGACCAGGCCGGGACGTTCCGCGTGTATTTCACCGGGCCGACGAACCGGACGTTCAACTTCGCCGATGCCGGCGACCGCGCCGGGTCGCACCCGTCGATGTTCTTTCTCGCGCGGGCGTTCAAGCAGCCGCTCTGGGCGTGGCATCAGCGTGAGCGGATGCGCTCGGGCGCCCTCGACCTTCTGTAGTACGTTGCCGACGGGCAGGGCCCCGCCGCGTCGGGCCTGCCGCCGCACAAGCATTTCCGCAAGGACCACGTCGTGTTCCTGCGCAGCGCGTGGGAGGATCCGAAGGCCCTTTGGGTCGGCTTCAAGGGCGGCGACAACCGCGCCAACCACAGCCATCTGGACCTTGGCTCGTTTGTTCTCGACGCCCTCGGCGAGCGGTGGGCCACGGACCTCGGCTCCGACAATTACAACCTGCCGTCCTATTTCGGCGACAAACGATGGACCTACTACCGCCTCCGGACCGAGTCGCACAACACGCTGCTCATCAATGGCGAGAACCAGCCGGCCAAGGCGAAGGCGCCGATCGTGGCCTTCACAGACTCCAGAGACGACGCCCGCGCGGTGGCCGACCTCTCGGCGGCCTACCCGATGGCCAGGTCCGCGCACCGCGGCGTGGCGATGCTCGGACGCAAGTGCGTCCTGATTCAGGACGAGGTCCGGGCCGACCTGCCGCTTGACGTGCTCTGGGGGATGGTCACGCGGGCCAAGGTCCGGACCGCCGGCGCCGGCGTCGTGCTCGAGAAGAAGCCGAAGCGCCTCTACGGCCGCATCCTTTCACCCGAAGGGGCGCGGTTCGACACGGTCGGGGCCAACCCCAAACCGCCCCAGCGCCAGCAACCCGACGCCACGAAACTCGTCGTCCGCCTGCCGGGCAAGACCAAGAGCGTGTGCGTGGCGGTGGTATTTGCGCCCGACGCCAAGGTGCTCGGCGCCGCCGGCGAGGTGACGCCGCTGGCCCGGTGGCCCGGGCGGCCGAAATGATTTGAATCGTGTCGGCCCGGGCGCTATAATCCCGCTTGGTGCGGCACGTGACCCGTAGGGAGCCTTTCGCAGCGGCTTCATCGGAGGGAGGATCCAATCATGGCGATCAGGCGACGACGGTTCGGGCAGGTGCTGGCGGTGGCGCTGGCGGCAATGATGGTCGCGGCGGCCGGCTGCAAGACGACCCCGCCGGAGGAAGGGGAGAAGGGCGGCGCCGAGCCCAAGCCCGCGGCGACCGGTCCCCACGCCGCCCTGCTGAAACTGTTGCCGAACGACGCCGACGTCGGCGACTGGAAGACCGACGGCGAGGCCAAGGTCTTCGGCCCGGCGGCCGATGCGGCCACGGGCGTTGGGGCCATCGAGAGCGACCTCGGCCAGGCCGCTGCAGCCTACCGGGCGTACGGTTACGTGCGGTCGGTGGTGCGCCATTACATTCGCGGGTCGGGGGGAGATCGGGTGACGGTCCGCGTCTTCGAGATGAAGACGCCGTCGGAGGCGTTCGGCGTCTTCAGCGTCTCCTCGAGCGGTGGGACGTTTCCGCTGGTCGGCCTGGCGGCCCGGATGAGCAAGAAGGCCCTGGGGTTCGTCAAGGGCCCCTACTTTGCGAGCATCGAGTACGCGGGCATCAGCGACGCGACGCCCGTGTTGATGGACTTCGGCCGCTGGGCGGCCGACCAGATCACCTCGTCCAGTTACCGGCCGTCGGTCCTCGAGACGTTTCCGCTCGGGTCGGCTCAGGGCGAGCGGTACTACCTCCACCGGTTCGAGACGCTGGCGGTGCTTCCCTTCCTGCCGAAGGGCGAGCCCGAGACGATGGCTCGCATGCTCGACCTGAGCGACGAGACCGACGTCGCCATCATGGGGTACCCCACCGAAACGATGGGCGTGTTGAACTACCTGTTCGTGATCCGTTATGCGAGCGCCGTGGACGCCAGCGCCGCCTACACGGCGTACGAGGGATACCTGGCCAGCAGCACGAGCGCGGCGGAGCAGAACGTGGCGGTGGCGCCGCCGGTCGGCTCGTACGTGGCCGGCACGTTCAACGCCGAGGAGAACTCCGTCAAAGACCAACTGGCCAGACTGCTCGCGGGCCTGGGCGGCTGAGGCCCGGTGACATGAGAGGGGTTTCGCGCGGCGGGTCATGCCGGCCCGCCGCGATGCTTGTGCCCAGCGCCGGGCGACGGCCGGGTCGATCCGGACGGCGCCTGCGGGGTCAAAATCGGCCTTGGCGCTGTTGAAAAGGGGGTTGGGGCGGTCGGGTTGAGGGAATATCCTTGCATTCGGGGCGGGGCGGGTCTAGACTTCGCGTTTTACGCAGAGGGGTGTTGCCGACGTTTGATGTTTCGGGTGTTGACATGAAGCCTGATGAGGGAGGGCACCGTGGCCAAGCAATTCGCGGACCGGATGCTCGATGCCATCGAAGACAAGCAGGCCCCGCTTTGCGTGGGTCTGGACCCGATGTACGAGCGGTTGCCGAAACAGATTCGGGAGATCGCCTCCAGCGCGCCCGGGGGCTTGAGCGAACAGGCTGCCGGCGCCAAGGAGTTCTGCCAGAGCGTCATCGACATCGTTGCCGAACACATCCCGTGCGTGAAATTGCAGACGGCCTGCTTCGAGCGGTGCGGTCCGTCCGGCATGCTCGCCTATTTCGACGTGGTGGACTACGCGCACGAGGCTGAACTGGTGGTCATCGGCGACGTGAAGCGGGCCGACATCGGCTCGACCGCCGAGGCCTATGCCGCCGCCCACCTCGAGGAAGTGTTCATCGGCGAAGGCGCCGCCGAACACACCGTGACGGTCGATGCCGTGACGGTCAATCCGTACTTCGGCATCGACGGCGTGCAGCCGTTCATCGACGTGGCGAAGCAGGGCGGGCAGGGCGTGATCGTGGTCGTCCGGACGACGAACCCGTCGGCCACCGACTTCCAGGATTTCAAGGACGATGAGGGACGACGCGTCTTCGAACGCGTCGCCGAACGCGTCAACGACTGGGCCAACCAGGCGGGGTGCGTCGGCGACTCGGGCTACAGCCTGGTCGGCGCCGTGGTTCCCGCAACGTACCCGGACGACACGAAACTGCTCCGCGCGTTGATGCCGAACAGCCTGCTGCTGGTGCCAGGCGTGGGCGCCCAGGGCGGGACGTTCGCCGACGCGGCGCTGGCGTTCCACGAAGACGGCTGGGGCGGCATCGTCACCGCATCGCGCAGTATCATCTATGCATGGGAACGTCCCGAATACGAGCACCTCGGCGAGGTGAACTGGGAGGACGCGATCGAAGCCGCCGTCCTGGACACCAAGGCCAATCTGGCCGAGGCCCTGGCCCTCCGCGCTGCCTCGGTCTAGAGGCGGTCGGCGGGCGCGGCTCGAGGTGACAAACGGCCGGTCGGGCGGCGGCCCGGCCGGGCACGCTGCCGAAACCGCACGATTCGCACGAACCCCCTTTCGGACTCACCGGATGGCGGCGCCTCAGCAGACTGGGAAGACGGGGCCGGACCCGACGGGCCCGGACGGGTGTCGGGGCCGGTCGGTCACGGTCATGGGGCTGGGCGTGTTCGGCGGCGGCGTGGCCGCCGCACGCTACTTCGCGCGACACGGTGCCCGCGTCACGGTGACCGACCTGAAGGGGGCCGATGCCCTGGCGCCGAGCATCCGTGCGCTCGACGGTCTGCCGATGACGTTCCACCTGGGCGGGCACGATGCGGCGGATTTCACGACCGCCGACGTCGTGGCCGTCAGTCCGGCGGTTCCCAAGACATCTCCCTATCTGAAGATGGCCGAGGACGCCGGCGCCCACATCACCTCCGAGATGAACCTGTTCGTCGGGCGGTGCCCCGCGCCGGTCGTGGGTGTGACCGGGTCGAGCGGCAAGAGCACGACGACGGCGCTGCTGGGCGAGATGCTTTCTCGCGCCGCTGCGGTGCGGGTGGGCGGCAACATCGGCAAGAGCCTGCTCGACGACCTCGACGCGATCCGGCCCGACGAGACCGTCGTGCTTGAACTGTCGAGTTTCCAACTCGAGGACGTCGCCCGCGTCGGGTGGAGCCCGCAGGTGGCCGTCGTCACGAACATCGCCCCGAACCACCTCGACCGCCACGGGACGATGGCAGCGTACATCGACGCCAAGAAGAACATCCTGCGGTTCCAGGCCGCCGACGGCGTGGCCGTCCTGAACGCCGACGACGGGGAGGTCCGCAGTTGGCAGGGCGAGGCGTGCGGCCGGGTGGTGTTCTATTCGAGGGAGGAGGCATTGGCCGAAGGCGTCTGCGCCGAAGGAGCGGAGGTGGTGTTCCGGCTCGGCGCCGATGAAGAGCGCGTGGACCTGGCCGGGAGAATGAAACTGCGGGGCGACCACAACGTCTGGAACGTGGTGGCCGCCGCCGCCGCCGCTCGCCTCCTCGGCGTGACGCCGGGCGACATTGCCGAGGCCGTGGCAGCCTTCGACCCGCTGCCGCATCGGCTCCAGCCGGTCGGGGCGTGCGGCGGGGTGCTGTTCGTGGACGACAGCAAGGCCACGACGCCGGAGGCTGCGGCGTTGGGGCTGGCGGCGTTCACGGAGCCGGTCGTCCTGATCGCCGGCGGGTACGACAAACACTCGGACCCGCAGGTGATGGTCAAGGCGATTCGCCGCCGCGCCAAAGCCGTTGTCCTGATCGGCGCGACGGCCGAGGCGCTGGCCCGGGGCGTCGGGGCCGGCGGTCCCCGCGTCGAACGGGCGGACAGCCTGGAAGAGGCCGTCGGCCGGGCCGCGGCGCTCGCCGAGGCGGGAGACGTGGTGCTCCTGTCGCCGGGTCACGCCAGTTGGGACATGTTCGACAACTACGAGCAGCGCGGCGAGGTGTTCCGCCGAGCGGCGCTCGACGTCGGGATGAAGGGAGAGGCGTGATGGACCTGCTGCGGCGATTCCGCGATGCCGGGCACAAGAGCCGCTCGCTCAGGCCCACGACGTTCTGGTCGTGGAACGACACGCTGGACTGCGAGGAGATCCGGCGCCAGATCCGCGAGATGGCCCGTGGCGGGTTGGGCGGCCATTTCATGCACGCCCGTCGGGGCCTGGCCACGCCGTATCTCGGGCCCGAGTGGCTGGAGGCGGTCCGGGCGGCGCTCGATGAAGGACGCCACACGGCGGTGACCCCGTGGTTGTACGACGAGGACTGCTGGCCGAGCGGCGGCTGCTCCGGCCGCGTCTATGCCGGACGGGAGGCGTTCCGGCAGAAATACGTCGTGTTCGAGGAAATCCAGTCGCCCGACTGGGAGCCGACCGAGAACACCGTGGCCGTGTTCGTTGCGACGATCGACACCGAGGGACGGTACGTCGCATTCCACCGTCTGGAGGAACCCAGGGAGGCCTGCGGAAAGACGCCGGCGCTCGACGAGACGCTGATCCACTTCTTCTACCGGTTCGGCGACTACGTGGACGTCTTCAACCGCGAGGCGACCGAGGAGTTCCTCAAGCAGACCCACGAACGGTATCGCGAGACGGTGGGAGGCGAGTTCGGGCGGGCCATTCCCGGAATCTTCACCGACGAACCGCAGTACGCCGGGGCGGGGCGGCGGGTCCCGTGGTCGCCGCACCTCTTGCGGTTCTTCCGCCGGGTCTGCCGGTACGACCTTCTCGACCGGCTGCCCGAACTGTTCTTTCCGGTGGGTCATTACCGCAAGACCCGGTTCGATTTCTACGAGACGGCGACGCGGCTGTTCCTTCTGGCTTGGACGATGCCGCTTTACCAGTGGTGCAAGCGTTACAATCTGAATCTGACCGGCCACGTGATGGGGGAAGACACGCTTCTGGATCAACTTCAGTACGTCGGGGCGGCGATGCCGCACTACGAGTACATGCACGTGCCCGGGATCGACCACCTCGGCCGCCGGCTGGGGAGCCCGGTCGCGGTGAAGCAGGCGGTGAGCGTGGCGGCCCAGTTGAACCGGCCGCGCGTCCTGAGCGAAATGTTCGGCGGCAGCGGATGGAACGTCAGTCTGGACGATATGCGTTTCATGGCGGAGTGGCAGATCGTGCTGGGCGTCAACCTGATCTGCACGCACTTGGCGGCGCTGTCGCTGCGGGGGGCGCGCAAACGGGATTTCCCCCCCAGCCTGCACTACTACCTCTGGAACGATTACATCGCCTCCCTGCTCTCGGTGCTGACGGCGGGGGCGCCGCAGGTGGACGTTCTGGTGATCCATCCGATCTCGAGCGCCTGGGCCGGCTACTGCCCGCTCGATCACGACTGGGTCGAGACGCTGGACGAGCGGCTGCGGCGTCTGGTGGACGCCGTGCTCGGAATGCACGTGGATTTTCACTTCGGCGACGAACTGGTCCTGGAACGCGGGGCACGCATCGCGAAGGGACACGTCGAGGTCGGCCCGTGCCGGTACCGCACGGTTGTGGTGCCGGACGTGACGAACCTGCGCAGGAGCACGGTGACGCTGCTGAGGCGTTTCAAACGGGCGGGCGGACGGATCGTCTTCGCCGGACGCGTGCCGACCCTGATGGACGGCGAGCCGTCGGCGAAGGCCGCCGACCTGGCAAAAGGGTGCAGGAAGGCCGACGTCTCAACCGCCCGAGGCTGCGCCGCCCTGCGCCGAGCCCTGGCGCCGCGGCTCGAGGTCCTGACGGCCGCCGGCAAAGACGCAACCAAGGTCGTCTGCCAGTGGCGGACCGCCGGCGACGATCACGTCTTCTTCTTCCTGAACACCGACGAGCGCAAGGCGGTCCGGGCGCGGTTGCGGCTGCCGGTCTCGGGGACGTTGATCGTCCTGGATCCGGCAACCGGCGAGTCCTGGAAGATGGGGGGGGCGACGCGCGGCAAGCGGATGACGGTCCCGCATACGTTTGGCCCGCGTGAGAGCCTGTTGTTGGTGGTGCGTCCGAGGCAGGCGTCGGCCGGTGTGCCGCCGCCCCCGCCCGCGCCGCCGAAAGACAAGCGTGTCCTGAAAGGGCGGTGGAACGTCCGGCGAGAGGACCCGAATGTGCTCGTCCTCGATACGGCCTCGTGGCGGACCGACGCGGGCGAGTACTCCGAGCCGATGAACGTCCTGGACATCCAGCAGGAGTTGCTGCAGCGCGGCACGCGGGAGATGGTGGTGTTGCGGTTTGAGTTCGACTGCGCGCTGCCGGCCCCGGCCGGTCGCCGCTTCGGTCTGGTGATGGAACAGCCCGATGCGTGTGAGATGTGGTACAACGGAATACGGGTGCCCCTGGCGGACAAGGGTCTGTACTGGGACAGCGCCTTTCGGCGGGTGGACGTCACCCCGTACGTGTGCCCGCGGCGCAACGTGATCGAGATCAAGCGGGCCTGGTACGTTGGCGAGCAGCGGCGTGCCGTGTTGCTGGGGCGCGCGGCCGGGTGGGAGTCCCGGACGGCGGTGCCCGAGGTCGAACTCGAAGCCGTGTACTTTCTGGGCGACTTCGGCGTGGCCTTTCCGAAGGGCAGCCGCCGGGCCGAACGCGGGTCCAGATGGATGCGGGGCCTCCCCCGCCTGATCGACGAGCCGAAACGCCTGACCGGGACGGACCTGGTGCGGGCGGGTTATCCGTTCTTCACGGGCCGCCTGACGCTGGAGCGAGAGGTGTTGCTGAACAAGGCGCCGGCGGCCGGCGCCGTCCTCGAACTGCCGGCGGTGAATGCCGTCACCGCTTCCGTCCACGTCAACGGACAGGAGGCCGGTACGGCCTGGCGGTTCCCGGCCGCCGTGCCGGTGGACGGGTTGCTTGTGCGGGGCCGCAACCGTCTGGCCGTCACGCTGACGACCGGTCTGCGGAACCTGCTGGGGCCGCACCATCATGAGGACGGCGAACTGCACTGGGTGACCCCGCGATCGTTCGCCGCGACGCCGGGCTGGTTGAACCGAAAAACCAACCATCGACCGGCCAGGCAGGCCTACAACGTCGTGGATTTCGGTCTTGCCGGTGACGTGGTGCTGCGGTGCTGACACGACTGCGCTGACTCAAGGTCAACGTGGACCCGGCCTATCCGAAAGAACAGGGGGCCAGGCCCACCTTGCCGACCAACCGGGCGCCGTGGAATATATGAAGGTGGGGCGGCCGCATCGCCGATTCAAGGGCAAGCGGGAGGGCCGCGCACGGATGACTGTGTTCGTATCCCGAGGCACGACCCTTGACCCGCGATTGTCTGGACTGGAGGTCGTCGGTCATCTTGTTGACACCCGGAACCATGCGGCATACAATGACAGTCGCGTGCAGGGGCAGACAGGCAGCGCGTGGCGGGGAAGGCTGCACAGCCACCGAAGCAACCGGCGGGTCCCCGTGCGAGCGAGAGCCACCTCAGGGCAAAGGAGCCTAGACTTGGATACGGCCAGAGTGAGGGGATTTGAGGCCTTGGTCGCCGTTGTTGCCGTCGGGCTGCTCCTGCCTGGTTGCGGCCAGAACGAACTGGGCCGGTACAGCGGCTACCAGACGGATATGTGGGTGGTCAAGGACTCCAAGCGGATCCGGAACCAGATCGTCAAGTCAGAGAACTACTGGATTCAGAAGGAAGTCGAGCCCGAGGAGCAGTTCGCCGGCCCGACGCCCGACGACCTGGCGACTCCCGAAGACGACTACATCCTCGGCTCCGGCGACCTGGTTGACATCTCGGTCTTCGAACTGATGGTCCCCGGGCAGCCGTACGTCACCCGGCAGCGGATCAGCCAGAGCGGCCAGATCACCTTCCCTTACCTTGGGACGGTGAAGACTGCAGGCCTGACGACGCGGGGCCTCGAAGAGAAACTCTCCGACATCCTCGAACCGGATTACCTGGTGGATCCGCAGGTCACCGTGTTCGTGGCGGAGTACCGGAACCTGAGCGTCTCGGTCATGAACGGCGTGATGCGGGCGGGCATCTACCCGATGACCAAACAGGACATGACGCTCCTGGAACTGGTGGCGATGGCCGGCGGCGTTCTCCAGTTGGTCGAGGATTACGGGTACGTCATCCGCGAGTACTCGCCGGACGAGGCCGACCTGCTGATGCTTGAGGGCGAGGTGGCCCCGGCCGAGGGCGCCGAGAAGGCGCCCGGCGCCGAAGTGGGTGAGAAGCCGGCCGACGCCATACCTCCGGCCGACGCCATACCTCCGGCCGACGCCACACCTCCGGCCGACGAGAAGGCGCCGGCCGATGAGAAGGCGCCGGCTGCGGGTGCGCCCAAGAAGACCGACGAGACGGCTGCGCCGGCGTCGGTGGCTCCGAGTCCCGCCTCGAGCGATCCGGCATCGGCGTCTCCGCCGAAGGCGCCGGACGCGTCGGCCGGCGAGGACGTCCGCAGACTTCTCGAGCAGATGGCCGAAGGCGAGATGCCCGCCGTGAAGCGGATCGAAGCGGCCGAGACGGCCGCCCCGACCGCCGAGAAGGCGCCTCCGCCTGCGCCGCCGGGAGACGGCGAGGAACTCGGACGCTGGGTCTGGTCCGACGGCAAGTGGGTCCAGATCCAGACCAAGCCCCCCGCCGCCAAACCCGGCGAGGTGACGAAGCCTGCCCCCCAACCCGTCGAACCGACGGAGCCCGCTGAGCCGGTCCGGGTCGCCGAGGGAGCCCAGAAGCCCGAAAAGATCATTGCCGAGGATGCGAGGCTGTCGCTGGAGCGGAAACTGCAGCGGCTGGGCGTCGTGCAGGGAAGCGGCCAGTTGAGGCGGATCATCCGCTTCGACGTCCGGGCCCTCCAGGCCGGCGACCCGACGCAGAACGTCGTGCTGCGCGACGGCGACATCATCACGATTCCGTCCCCGCCGATCGGAGATTTCTACATGGCGGGCGAGGTGGCCAGGCCGGGCGTCTACAGCCTGACCGGCCGCAAGATCACCCTCCTGCAGGCCGTGGCGGCCTCCGGGGGGCTGACGGCCGTGGCCGTCCCGTGGCGGACCGAGTTGGTCCGACGCATCTCGGAAACCGAAGAAGAGATCATCTACGTGGACCTCGGAAAGATCTCGCGGGGTGAGGCGCCTGACTTCTACATCCAGCCGGAGGATCAGATTCGGGTGGGGACGGACCAGGGCGCGGTCTTCAATGCGGTCTTGCGAAACGCCTTCCGGGCTACCTATGGCCTCGGGTTCGTGTATGACATGAACTTCGCTGACTTCTATCCCTGGACCGACACGATTCGTCCCGTCTTTGACCAGACATTCTAGTCGGGGCGGTCATCCGGTCTTGCCGGACCGGCTTGGCCCGGTTGCCCAAGGTCGAGGTTATCCCGGAAAGGAAGCCGATTGGCTGCGGCAGGCACGGCAAGCGGCAATGTCATGGCGCTGGGCAGCACGGCGCCGGCCGGTCCCGACTGGGACTGGAACCGCATCCTCACGCCGCACGCCGTTCTCCTCATGCTCCCCGTCGTGGGTCTTGTCCTGTGGGTGTATCCTTACTGGCTTCCGGGGCACCGGTGGGAACTGACCTGGCGGAACTCGAGCGCCTGGGGCCACGGGTACCTGATCCCCTTCATTGCGGTCTTGATCGCTCACTACCGTCTGAGGGAGCGGGTCCCCGGCCGCATCAAGCCCTGCATCTGGGGCGCCTTGCCCATCCTGGCCGGCTTCATCATCCGCATCTGGTCGCGGGTGATGAAGTACGGGTACCCGGGGGAGGTGACGTTTCTTCTTGTCGTCGCGGGGGTCGTGTTGCTGATGCTGGGCTGGGAGATGCTCAAGGCCCTGTGGATCCCCGTCGTCTACCTGGGCCTGATGATCCCGTGGAACACGAAGTACTACGAGCAGGTCGCGCTGCCTCTGCAGACGCTTGCGGCGGCTGCGGCCGGGCAGTTCCTGCAACTCATCGGGATGAACGTGGGGCGTCGGGGGAACGTGCTGGAATTGCCGAGCGGCGAAATCGCGGTCGCCGAGGCGTGCAGCGGCCTGCACCTGCTGTTTGCGTTCGTGGCGCTGGGCGTGATGATGGCCTACGTCTACCGCCGCCCCCTCTGGGAACGGATCGTCATCATGGCCTCAAGCGTCCCGATCGCGGTGTTCTGCAACATGGTCCGCGTGACGCTGATGTCCATTTCCAGCGACCACCTGTTCTTCGAGCGTCGCGCCGTGCTGGAGGGCGGCACGACGTGGATACCGGGGGCCGTCCTTCGCTTGTTCCAGGGCCTGACGGTGCCGGAGCAGATCGAGGCGTTCCGGCAGACGGTGCTGAATCCCGAGAGTTACCTGCACCAGAGTTTCGGATTTGCGATGCTGGCCCTGGCGTTTCTCATCATGTGGGCCGAACTGCGCATCATCGACATGTTCTTCGCTGACGAGGAGGCGGGCGGCGCCGGACCTGTCGCGCGGACGGCCGGCCCCGGCGCGGAACCGGCGGCGTGACCGACCGTCTAATGAACGGGAACGAGATGGACGCCGAACAGGCGACAATCCGACGCGCCTGGGCCCTGGCCGGGGCCGGGGCACTGGCCGTGGCGCTGGTCCTGGCGCTCGTCGACGCGGCGGCCGGCCGGTCCGGGGCGACCCTTGGCTGGATGGACGTGGCGGCGGCCGGCCTCGGAGCGGCGCTGCTGGTCGCGGCAGCGGCCGGCCGGCGGGCGTCGGCGTGGCTGGCGGCCGCGGCGATCGCGCCGATCACATACCTGGTTCTGAGCACGGCCCCGGCCGCCGTGACGCGAGACCCGATGCCGGTGGCCCGGCTGGCGGTGTCGCTGGCGGCGGCAGTGTTGTATCTGGCGGCGGCGGCACCGCTGGTGTCGCGGCAGCAGTACGGTCTGTGCTGCGGGTGTCTGGTCGTGGGGGGGCTGTTCTTCATGGTGTGGGAACCGCCCCCGCCGAAGCCGGTGCCCATCGCCAAGCCGCTCGTGTGCCTGAAGGACAGCCTTCTGGCGAGAATGCCCGGCTGGACGGGCGAGCATCAGACACTTCCGGAGGCCATCGAGCAGGCCCTCGGGGCCGATGAATACTTGAACCTGAATCTCACGTCACGCGACGGGACGCAGAACGTCTCGGTGTTCGTCACCTACAGCGCCAACGCCATGTCGCAGATCCCTCACGTGCCCTGGGTCTGCATGACGGCAGCGGGGTTCCGCCTGGTGACCCGGAGGCAGGATGAACTCCGGCACCCGGCCGGGGGAGGCAGAGAGATCAAGCCGAACGTCATCCATTTCGAACCCGGTCCGGGCATGGCCAGGCAGGAAGCCCTGATGTTCCAGTATTTCAACGTGGGTGGCGAGTACGAATGGAACCGGCAACTGGCGCGGATCAAGGCCACCTCGGGCGCCATCGGGCGAAAGGGCAGTTTTCTGTCGCAGACGCAAGTCGCCGTCTATTTCCCGCCGTCCGAGGGCAGGGACCCCCTGGCGAAGGACAGCCAGGCGTACCGGCTCGGCCTCCAGTTCCTCAACGCGGTGATCCCGCTTCTGGAGGACGAGTACTATCCGGACCTTGGCGGAACTGAAGGAGGTTGATCGCACATGGCGCGGAAGCTCAATACGCGATTGCTGTTGAAGGTGCTGATCTTCGTCGGCGTACCGGCCGCCATCTTCGTCTGGGCCTTCTCAAGCGGCTGGCTCTCCGCCGGCGACCCGCAGGAACTCTATGAGAAGGCGCTCCGGTACTTCGAGCAGGAGGAGTACAACCAGGCCTGGATTGCCATCCGCCGCTCGGCGAAGGCCGGAGGCAACAAGGACCCCAAGATCATGTTCCTCCTGGGTCAGATCGCCATGAAGCAGGAGCCCCCCGCCGTCGGCCAGGCCCTCCAGGCCTACAAGGCCGTCGTTTCCATGCAGCCCGACCACCTGGAGGCCCAACGCAACCTGGCCGAATTGTACGTGGCCGTCCGCTACTGGGATGAGGCCAGGGTGGAGATCAAACGCCTCAAGGAACTGGACCCGTCGTTCGGCAAGGCGTATCTGTGGGGCGGGCACGTGGAGATGGCGCTGGCGGCGGCTGAGCCCATCCAGGCCAGGAAGGTCCCCTACTACGAGGCCGCAGCCGACTCCTGCCTCCAAGGTATCGACAAGGCCCCCGACGAACTGCCACTGTATTGGCTCCTCGCCCAGGTCTACACCCAGATGGAGCAGGACGAAAAGGTGGAGGAGGTGATCAGCCTCGCCGTCGCCAACAATCCCACCAGCGCCGACGCTTACATCCTGAAGGCCACGCGGCTGATTGCCCTTGACCGCAGCGACGAGGCGAGGAAGGTCCTGAAACTTGCCCTCGAGAAGGCCGGCCAGAGTGCACGGCTGTACATCGCGCTTGGCGAGGTCGCCACGAAGGAAAACGACGTCGACGCTGCCAGGCAGCACTTCGCCGACGCCGTTGCCGCCGACCCCAAGGAGGTGACGGCCTATCTGCGTCTTGCCGGCATTCACCGCGTCGAGGGCAATCGCGACAAGGCCGTCGAGGTGCTCGACAAGGGCCTCAAGGAACTGCCGGACTCGGCGACCCTGCTCGCCCAGTTGGCCGACCTCTGCATCGAGATGAACAGCCGGGAGCGGGCCGACCAACTCATCGCCCAACTCGAAGAGATGGTCACCCGGCCCGGCGTGGTCGAGTACCTGAAGGGCAAACGCGCGGTCGTCAGGCGGCAACTCCGCCAGGCCATCACGTACCTGGAGCAGGCCCGCGACAAGCAGCCCGGACCGCAGAGCCAGTTGCTGCTTGGCCGGGCCTACCTGGCGGCCGAGGAGTTGGGCGCCGCCCAGCGAGAACTTCAAGACCTTGTGGCGTCGCACCCCCGGCTGACCCCCGCCTGGCGCGACCTGGCCCAGGTCCAGTTGAGGCTCCGGAATTTCGACAAGGCCGGCCGAAGCGCCAGGATCGTCCTGCAAGCGAATCCCGGCGATATCAAGATGCGCTTGCTTCTGGCGCAGACGCTGATGCTTCGAAACCGACCGAACGATGCGCTCACCGAGGCCACAACCGCCGCCCAACATGCCAAGGACGACCCCGACCCGCACCTCATGATGGCCGAGATCTTCCAGAAACAGAACCGAAACGCCGAGGCCGAGGCCATGTACCGCCGCGCCGTTGCCGTTGCCACGAGCGAGGACCTGGTCCGCGTGTACCGGCGGTTCCTGGCGTTCTACGGCGGCACGAAGCAGCAGACGAAGCAGAAGGCCCTCATCGAGGAGATGAAGAAGGCACTTCCCGAGGACGCTCGGATCCTTGCGGATACCCCGGCCGAGGTCGAGAAGGAACTCCTCCAGCGGGTCGCCGACAACGCCGCCTCGATGAGCGACCGCCTTGCGCTGGCTCGCCTTTACGAGGTGACCGGCCGCGCCGATGAGGCGAAGGAAGGCTTCGCGCAGGTCCTTGCGAAGGCCGACGCCGGTTCCCGCGAGTGGCGGCAGGCGTGGCAGCGGTTGTTCCTGAGCGAACTGGGGGCCGGCAAGTACGAAGAGGCGGCCGTTCTGATCGGCCGGTTGAAGGAGGCCGAACCGAACGCGCCGGAACTGCTCTTCGCCGAGCCGCTGATTCGGCTTGGACGGAACGAACTCGACGAGGCGATCACGTTGCTCCGGGCCGTTCTCGCGAAGCACAAAACCCTGTCACACGGCCATCTCCTGATCGGCCAGGTGCTGGCCCGGCAGAGGAAATACGACGAGGCCATGGTCGCGCTCGGCAAGGCGCTGGAAGCGCGGCCGAACCTGATCGCGGCGCGGCTGCTTCTCGGACGTATCTATTACAGCCGAGGCAATTACGCCGGAGCCAAGACCGAGGCCGATGAGACCCTGCGATTCAGTCCGCGACTCGTTCCGGCGCTGGAGATGAAGGCGGCGGCACAGACAGGATTGGGCGACTGGAGCGGCGCCCTGAAAACACGCGAGGAAGTCGCAGCCGTCGTGCCCACGAATACCCGCAACCTCATTGCGCTCGCGACGCTGCACGTTCAGCAGCACGACCCTGTGAAGGCGGAGGAGGTGTTCAAACGGGCCTACCAGCAGGCCCCCGACGACGCCCTCTTGGTTCGGACCTTCGCAGACTTCTACGCCGACACCAAGCGGGCCCAACTGGGCGAGAAGATCATCGACGGCTACGTCGGCAAGCACCCCGACAACCTCGCCGCCCAACTGGCGCGCGCCCAATTCACCGCCAAGGTGGCCGGGCCGGCCGAGGCCGAGGTCTACTTCCGAAAGGCCGCCGAACTCGCCCCCGACGACCCCTACCCGCTCGTCTTCCTCGGCGACCAGTACAGCCGGCTCGGACAGTGGGCCAAGGCCGCCGAAATCTATCGCGAGGCCGTCGGTCGCGCCAAGGACAACACCATTCCCCAAAAGCGCCTGGCCGACGTCTACATGCTCCAAGGCAACACCGATGAGGCCAAGGCCGTGATCAACACCGTCCTGAGCGACACGCCCACGGACGTTGCCGCTCTCGTCGTGGCCGGCCGCATCGCCGCCCGCCAGGACAAGGAAGACGAAGCCAAGCAGTTCATGGAGCGGGCACTGGCCCTGAGGCCCGATTACGGCGAGGCCAAGGTCCGACTGGCCGAAATCCATGCCGGCCCCAACCCGATGCGGGCCCTTGACCTGCTGGACGACGTTGACCCGTCGGACACGTCCTTCGAGAAGGCCATGCTCCTGCGGGCCGACATCAACACCCGCCGCGTCCAGTTGACCAACGCCATCCTCGACCTGAGGCGGCTACTCGATTTCCGGCCGACCAGTATCACGGCACGCATGCAACTGGCCGCCAAGTACATGGCTAACAGGGAACCCGACCGTGCCGCCGAACTGCTCAGGCAACTCTCAAGGGAACGGCTCGACCAGGACACGGCGGTGCTGGGGGCGTTGGGTGATGCCCTTATCCGAAGCGGAAAACCCGAGGACGCCCTTGCCGCCTATGAGAAGGCCCGCTCGGTCCAACCCGAAAACGCCGATGCCCTGACCGGCGAGGTCCGGTGCCTCGTGGCCCTCGGACGTAAGGACGAGGCCATGAAACGCGCCCGCCGCGCCATGGACCAGTGGACCAACGAGGTCTGGCCACGCCTGGCCCTGGTGGCGCTCTATGAGCAGACGGGCGAACTCGACAAGGCCTTCGACGTCCTGCGCACCACCCTGCTGCCCAACCCGAAATGGGAACGCGGCTACGTGTACCTGGCCGACCTGCTCGTCCGGGCCAAGCAGATCGACGAGGCCCGCGAGATTCTCCTGACGGGTCTCTCGAAGGTTCCCAGGAGTATTCCCATCCGCGCCGGCCTGGCCGCCCTCGACATCGGCGACAAGGGCTCGGAGATGGCCGTCAAGATTCTCAAGCCCCTCGCCGAGGAGTTTGAGGCCGAGTACAGCCGCATGCCCGATAAACTCGGTAAACTTCGGCCCTATTTGAAGTCGATTCGTATTTACAGTCTCGCGCTCTACAACCTGGGCCGGACGGACGAGGCCCTGAAATGGGGCATGATGCTCTGGTTGCTCGACCCCACGGACGTGGCCAACGCCAACAACATGGCTTGGATCCTGGCAACCGAGCACAAGGATCTCGTGCGGGCAAGGGACATGATTCAGCGGTGCATGCGACTCGTGCCCAACCATCCCCAGGTGCTCGACACCGCCGGATGGATCGCGTTCCTCGGCAACCGGTACGGGGAAGCCGTGGACAACCTCATGGCCAGCATCAAGTACGGCGACAATCCCGAGGCCCACTACCATCTCGGACGCGTCTACGAGGCACGCCAGCGGCCCGATGAGGCCCGCGCCGAACTCAAGAAAGCCCTCGAACTGGGCCTGAATGATCCCAAGGCCAAAGCCGACGCCGAGCAGCGCCTCAAACAACTGGCTTCCGCGCCGTGACAGACGCTCGCGCGCCCCGCAGGCGCCTCGGCGCGGACGCTTCGGACGGCTATACTGGTTTCACAGGTGAAAGGGATGACCGAAATGTCACAGCAACCGACCGTGGTTTCTACAAGTCCGGCGATGGTGCTGACACCGGCGGACATCTGGCGCGTGATCCGCAAGCGTTTCTGGCTGATCGCCGCCTGCTTCGTTGTCTTCGGACTGGGCGGCGTGGGCGGCATTGTCGCCTGGCGCGTCTGGATACCCTGGTACACCGCCGAGGGTGTCGTCGAAGTCGAGCCCGGACAGGGACAGGCCCTCGAGCTGACGCGGGGGTATCAGGAAGCCATTGACGTCCGCATGTTCCCCCTGTACGTCGAGTCCCAGACCCGGGCCATTCTCAGCACGAGGGTCCTCACCGCCGCCCTCGAGGCCCTCGAGAGCCAGCAGATCCGGCAAACCATGTACCCCCCTCCGACCGCGATCGCCGCATACGACCTGCGCGAGGACCTGGCGGTCGTCCACCCCCCCAACAGCCAGAACATCCTGGTTTCGCTCACCGGCCGCGACCAGGAGCAGGTGCAGGCCATTGTCTACCAGGTGCTGACCCAGTACATCAAGCAACTCAGGGACGACCGCAAGCAGGCCGATGCCGACCGCCAGCGGGACTTGCGCGACGAACACAACGACCTCCGCGACCAACTCAACGAACTCGGCCGCAAACTCGCTGCCTATCGTACGGAGTCCGCCGTCATCGTGGCCGACGAGCGGGGAGGCGAGCAGGTCGCCGCCCTCAACGCACTCGTTCGCCAAGTGACCATCGCCCAGGTTGAACTCGCCGCCGCACGCGCCGACTGGACCCAGTTCCAGGAACTCCGCAAACAGTCCGAGGAAACCCAGGACGTCTCGGCCGTCCTTATGACGTTCCCCGAGGTCATGGAGACGATGCGGACTGACCCGACGATCGTTTCCCTGACCCGGTCGTCGGCCATGCTCGGCCAGGAGTTGGAGGGGTTGGAGCAGCGGTTCGGACCGCAGCACGAGAGCGTCCGCAGGATCAAGGTTGCCGCACAGTCCACCGCCAACGACCTCGAGGCCAAACAGTCCGAGGTCCTTGGCCAACTCATCCAGCAGCAGGCCGCCGTCCTCAAGAGCCGATACGACAGCGCCCGCGCCACCGAGGCCGAACTCCAGACCCGCGTCTCCGAGGCCCGCGCCGCCGCCCTCAGCGCCGCCAAACTCACCGCCGAGTACCGCGCCCGCGACGACGAGTACCACCGCGTCCAGGACCTGCTCAATGTCGTTGAGGACGGGTTGCAGCGGATGCGAATCAGTGCCGTCCTCGCCAGACCGAACGTCCGCCTCCTTGGGGTACCCGACATCCCCTTGGAGCCCTCCCAGCCGCGCGTCGAACTCTACTCGGTGGCGGCTGTCCTGTTCAGCCTCCTCCTCGGCCTCGGCTTGAGCCTGCTCATCGAACTGATGGACACCCGCCTCCGGACACCCGCACAGGTGGTCCGGCAGGTCGGCATTCCCATGCTCGCACGCGTTCCCGACCTGGCCGAGGACGACCAACTGTCGGTCGATACGAACGTCGCCCTGGTCTGTCATACGGCGCCGCACTCCCTGCTCGCCGAGTCGTTCCGACAGTTGCGGACCCATCTGCTCTTCTCGTCCGACCAGCCGATACGGAGCCTCTTGGTCACGAGCCCCGGACCCGGCGACGGAAAGACCACGGTTGCGGTCAATCTCGCGATCACCATGGCCCGAACCGGAGAACGCGTCCTCCTGATCGAAGCCAACTTCAGGCGACCCGCCTTGCCACGCATCTTCGACGTCCCGGAGACCGTCGGCCTGTCGAACGTCCTTGTCGGCCTCAACTCCATCAGCGAGGCCGTCCAGGCGACCGCCGTCGAGAATCTCGACGTCCTTGTCGGCGGCCCCCCGCCGCCCAGCCCCGCCGGCCTCGTCGGGTGCGAGACGATGCGGCAACTGATCGCCGAGGAGACCGAGTCCTACGACCGCGTCATCGTCGACGGTGCACCCATGCTCGTCGTCGCCGACAACCACCTGGTGACGCCTATGCTCGACGGCGTCATCCTGGTGTTCCACGCCGGCGAGAACACACGCGGGCTGGCTCAGCGGGCCGTCCAGCAGGTCGTGACCCTTCATGGCAGACTCTTCGGCGCCGCCCTCAATCGCGTGCGGGCTACCAAGGGCGGGTACTTCCGCGAGTCCTTCCAGGCGTACTACGATTACGCCGGCACCCGGCCCGGCGCACGCGCCGCCGTCGCCTCAACCGTCGTGCCGACCGGCCGCGATACGACCGCCACCGAAGATACGGACACGACCTAGCCCTGCCTTACTTGTGATCCGTTGGGTGCCATGCTTTCGCAAGCGAACGCATGGCACCCGTCAATCCATCCGTACGGGGCGTGCCGGCCGGACACCCTTGCACCGGCGACGGCCCGTGACGACGGGTTGCCGCAGGGTCCCCGGCCCGGCTGAGTGCCGATGCGCGAGTCTCGACCAGCGACGACCACCATGCCGGGGCCGCTCGTCCACGGCGTTCTCGGCACGTTCCAGATCGCCCTCCGGGGGGTGGTTGTCCTGCTGCCCACCGTGTTCGCCAACCTGCATCGCTTCGGGAGCCTCCACCTGCTCTTCGTCGTCTGTCTGCTGTACGCGTTCTGGGTGGTCTCGGGGCTGCTCGCCGCGCCGCTCTGGCACCTTCGTTCGTGGGCCAACCTCCTTGTGTGGGCCCTGCTCGCCCTTCTGCTGGTGCAGACTGTGCCGATTCCCATCGCGGCCGTGACCGACGACGCCGACCCGCCGCTCGGGGCGTCGGCCAGCATTCTCGTTGAACCGCGACGCCTGCCGACGGGGGGCCGCGGCACGGAACTGGCCGTGGCGAGGTTCGCCAGACGACCGGGCGCCGCCGTCGGCGTGTTGATCCTTGCGGTGGCGGCGGCGGGGCTGTACTGGCTCGTGGCGTCGGCGACCACGAGCCGAAAAGGCCTGCGCCGGACCACGTGGGCCGCCGTCGTCGGCCTCGGACTGCTTGCCGTCTGGATGGCGATGGCGGGCCTCGGTCCACCGGTGTCCGCCGAGGGGGTCGCGCGGCGAGTCGGGCCGGCGCTGATCCTCGGCGGAGACAGTCTTGTTCCGGCCCTGTTGGCGGCGCTGCCGCTGTGCCTGCTCGTCGTCCTTCGCCCCCTCGGGTGGATGCCGCGACGGCACCACCGGCGGCGCGAGTCGCGGTGGGGCTGGCTCGGCCGGCCGGCCGCCGTCTGGGCGGGCATCGGGCTCCTCGCGACCGGCCTTGTGGCCGTCGCGCTCGGGCTCAGCAACGTCCCGAGGCACGTCCTGGCCGTCTGCGTGGTGCTGTCGGTCGGATTCGTCCTGGTCGGATACGTCCTGGCGGGTCCCGGACGCCGTCGCCAGCGCCGGCCCGTTCGCATCGCCCTGATGCTGGCGCTGTGGGTCGTGCTGATGGTGGCCGTCGGCTCCCGGGTCGGCAACAAGCGTGTGGCGGCTACGCATGCCGACGAGCGGCTCGGTCTGCTCATGGGCGCCGTTCCGGCCGGCCGCACCGCCTTCGGTCTCGGTGCGGGGAGTGTCTCGTCGCGCGCCGTCTTTGGCAAGGCCGGTTGGCCCGTGACCGAGGGCGACGATGCCGATACGAACGGCTACCTCGTGCTCCGAGCGGAACTGGGCTGGGTCGGCCTCGTCCTGGCGTTGGCTGCCGCTGCCGCGCTCGGTGTGCGCCTGGTGGTGTCCTGGCGGCGCGGGCACGGACCGTGGTCGAGAACCGCCGTCATGGTCGGCCTCGGGGCGTTGGTGGCCAACCTGCTGTACTTCGGCCACGACGCCGCAGCGCTGCTGACGCCGAACCTCCTGGCGGTGGCGTGCGTGGTGGCCGTGGTCACGGCCTGGGCGGGTCACGGCGCCGTCTGGCGGCCGCACCGCCTGCGCGAACTCGGCGGGTCCCGATGGCCGCTCGTCGTCGGCGCCGTCGGCCTGCTCGCGGCCGTCGGGTTGGCCGAGAATGAGATGCTGAAGCCGGCCTCCCTGGGGGTCGACCTCAGCGACAAGTTACTCCACGTCGGCACCTTCGCCGTCATCAGCCTGCTCCTGTGCTACGCCCTCGGCCCGCACCCGACCACGCGCTACCTGAGAACACGCATCCTGCTGGCGGTTCTCGGGACGGCGGCCCTGGGGGTCCTGGTGGAGTTCGGCCAGGCGCTGCTGACGGCCGGCCGCGAGTTCGAGACGCTCGACATTGTTGCGAACGTCTTCGGTGCCGGCGCGATGGGCCTGCTCTGGTGGCTGGTCCGCGTCGGGCAGACGTCGCCGCCCGAACCCGAACCCTCCGGCGCCCTTCGCGGTTGAGCGTCCCAACGGGTCGCGCGGTAGATTTCCTGACCCGCCGCGCTGCAGGGGCGGCGTTTCCGGTTCTCCGGGCGCGGCGGGTGCGGAGACCCGCCGCGCTGCAGGGGCGGCGTTTCCGGTTCTCCGGGCGCGGCGGGCAATCCTGCCCGCCGCGCATGAAGCCGCCAAAGCGCGGTGGGCAAGATTGCCCACCGCGCGAGTCATCGATATACAAGAACGTTAACGGTTCTAGCCGTTCTGATCCCCCCGCGTGGGCCCGTCGCGTGGCCGTCGGGTTTTTCGCTTTGCCGTTTTTCGCCGCGCGAGGTCCCTCGCGCCCTTTTCGCCGAACAGGGCCTTCCGCCGCAGCAGATGGTGATAGTGCTGGGCAAAACGGTGGGCTTCGTCGCGGACGGCCTGGAGAATCTTCAACGCCGGATGCGTGCGAGGCAGACGCAGGGGCGCCGATTCGGCCTTGCCGAGGATGTAGACCTCCTCTTCGCGTTTGGCGAGGGAGACGAGGTGCGGCCGCTCACCCTCGGCTGCCGCAATGGCCTCGGCGGCCGCGTGCAGTTGGCCCGCGCCGCCGTCCACCAGCACGAGGTCGGGCAGCACCGACAGTTCCCGCGCCAGGCGGCGGAACCGGCGGAACACCACCTCCCCCATCATCCCGAGATCGTCCGGGCCCCGGACCGTCTTGATCCGGAACCGACGGTACCCCGGCTTGAACGGCCGCCCGTCCAGGAACGAGACGATGGCGCCGACGGCCTCGGTCGGTCCGAGGTTGGCGATGTCCACGCCTTCGATGCTGCGGATCGGGGAGGCCGCCTCCAGCAACGCCGTGAGGGCGTTCATGCCTTCGGCCGGGTCGAAGGTCGGCGCAAAGACCTCGGGCTGAAGGTCTTCGTTGATGTCGCCGCGGCGCGAGAGGGCCTTGATGGCCCGCAACTGGTCGCGCACGCGGGCCGCCTCCTCGAACCGCAGATTCTTCGCCAGGTGCTTCATCTCGCGCGTCAGGTCCCGCACGACCCGCACGCGCTTGCCTTCGAGGAACCGCTGCAGCCGCGCGATGTGCTTGCGGTAGGCCTCCCGGTCGATGTGCCCGGCGCACGGGGCCGTGCATCGCCTGATCGCGTACAGGATGCACGGACGGATGTACCGTCGGTTCGGATCGTCCTGTGGGATCTCAAGCCGGCAGGTCCGGAACCGGAAAATCTTCTGGAGTTCGCCGATGGCCGTCCGCAGGCCCGCCGCGCTCGAAAACGGACCGTACAGTTTCGTCCCCTTCGAGGCGGGCGTCCGCGTGAAATACACGCCGGGGAACGCGTCGCGCGTCGTGATCTCCAGGTACGGGAACGTCTTGTCGTCGGTCAGACGCTCGTTGTACCGCGGATGCGTGTCTTTGATGAGGCGGGCCTCGGTCAGCAGCGCGTCGACCTCGCTCTCGGCGGGAAGGAACTCGACGTCGGAGACCTCGGCGACCATCTGCCGCTTCTTCGGCCCGAGGTCGGCCGACGGCTGGAAGTACTGTCCGACGCGGCTGCGCAGGCTTACCGCCTTGCCGATGTAGATGACCCGGCCCCGCGCGTCCTTCATCAGGTACACGCCGGGTGCCTGGGGGAACGACTTGATCTTTTCGATGAGCGTGTCGCGGTCCATGCGTGTTGTTTCTCGGTGCGTATTGCCGTGCGGCAAGTCTCCCGACCCCTTGTGCTGCGGGGGGTCACGCGCGGTGGCTCAGGAGAGCCACCGCGCGGTGCGTGCTCTCCGCAGACCCGTCTAAGCATAGGCGGGGCAGGGGGCCAATTGCAACCGGCTCCCGCCGGAGGAGCAACCGGATAGGGCGCATGAGGGGCACCAATGCCGGCTTGCCCCCTGAGGCATTTCCGGATAGTATAGGCGCGCCGAGTAGCCGGGGGGCTTTTAGCATGGCACTGGTGAAAGAAACAATGATCGATGCCAAGGTCACCTACACGGTGGAGCACGAAGGGAAAGTCTACGTTGTTGAGCATGTGCCGGCGCGGGTGTGCCGCGAGACGGGCGAGCAGTATTTCGCCCCGGAGACGGTCGAACG
>Ga0307427_1000435_pt1 | contig 26663 bp, 23 predicted proteins | sample SalMarWE160190MG_FD_202162 | JGI IMG/M metagenome (GOLD analysis project Ga0307427, IMG submission 202162) | Salt marsh sediment microbial communities from the Plum Island Ecosystem LTER, Massachusetts, United States - WE1603-190 | ecosystem: Environmental > Aquatic > Marine > Intertidal zone >... | reverse complement strand
GTACCTTTTTGCCTCCTTTTTGCCTGACGGCGCGACACCTGCCCCCGAAAGCGTTTTGACACCTCCCCTCCTTCGTGCCACACTGTTGTGCCGATTCATCACGATTAGGAGCCGTTCTCGCCTGCGGGCGAGCGGGAGGATGCGCCATGCGTCGCAAGGCTCGTCTCATTCACGTTTTCTGTGCCATCCTCGTGGTGTTCGCGGCGTCGCTGCGCGCGGCCGGGGCCGATAAGGCCGCCGAGGTCTTCGAGTCGCTGTACGGCGCGAAGGTAAAGGCCGTCAAGGCCACGCGCGACGCGGGGGATGATGTTGAACTGGCCGCCCGCCTCCTGGCCGCCGCCAAAGAGGCGACGAAGCAGCCGGGATTCCTGGCGGTTCTGTGCGAGAAGGCCGCCGACCTGGCGGGCGGCCATCCCGACGGGTACGCGACGGCGGTCGAGGCGATGGATTTCCTGGCGTCTCAGGTTTCCGAGAAAGCCGCCGCGTGCGCCGAGCGAGTGGTCCAGATTCGGCAGAACCAATTCGAGAAGAGCCGGGGCGATGAGCGGTTTGGGGCGGGCGAAGCGCTCCTCGACGCGCTCCTGCCTCTTGTCGATGCCAAGGAGGCGGCAGGCGAGTACCTTGAGGCGGCGGCCGTTTGCCGAAGGGCCCAGACCGTGGCCCGTGCCGTCAAGAGCGACAGAAGCGAGGAGATTGAAGCGCGGCAGAAACAGTTGGCGCAGACACTGAGAACCCTCCGTGAGATCGCCGGCGTCAAGACTCTCATCCAGCGGAATCCCGGGAACACCGCGGCCCGCGAGAAACTGGTCCGGCTGTACCTGGTGGACCGCGACGACCCGGCCGAGGCCGCCAGGCATCTCGAAGGCGTCAAAGACAAGTCCCTCCGCAAGTACGTCCCGGCGGTCGCCAAGGGCGTCGAGGCGGCGCCGGAACTCGCATGCATGGAACTGGGTGAGTGGTACCGCGGGCTTGGCGAAAAGGCCGCGCCCGGTGCTCAGGCGGCCATGTACGCCAGGGCCAAGGCGTACTACGAGCGGTTCCTCTCGCTTCACACGCGCGATGACCTCCAGCGGACCCAGGCGACGCTGGCGCTGAAGGAGATCCAGGCGGCCTTCGAGAAGTCGGGCGGCCCGCCGCCGGCGAAGTCCGCAAAAGGCCGCTGGATCGACCTCCTGCCCCTGATCGACCCGGCGAAGGATGCGGTCAAGGGCGATTGGAAGCGTCAGGGAGGGATTGTCGCGATCGTTAAGCCAGTGGAATGTGGCCGTATCACGATCCCGATCGCTCCTCAGGGCAGTTATGAATTGCAGGTCAAGTTCGTACGCACGTCGGGCGATGGCGAGGTCGTAGTCATTTTCCCTGTAGGGTCCGCCAGGATTAAACTGGGCCTGAACGTATGGCATGGCCTGGGCAGCGGACTGGCTCTAATCAACAGGAAAGAGGCACACAAGAATGAAACAGGCGTAAGGCCCGGTACGCTTGTCAATGGCCGCGAGTACGCACTTCACATCACGGTCGTCGCCAAGGGTGACCAGGCCCAGATTGCCGTGCGTCTCGATGGAAAGCCGTATATTAATTGGCGCGGACCGCAGTCGGCGCTTTCCCTGTCATCGTGGTGGGCGTTACCCAAGTCCGGATGCCTGGGCCTAGGCACCCATGAAAGCACTGTCGTTTTCCGCAGTGTGCGCCTCAAGATGCTCTCGGGCGAGGCCCGCCTGCTGCGGCCAGAGGGGAAGTAGGGGCCGGCGGCCCCGACGATGCGCCTCACCCCTCCCGATCTCGCCCTAGCCAACCGGACCACATCGCTTTGCTGCGACGTGGGGAAAATAGGACTTGCGGGCGCCGCGAAAAGCCGATATACTTCTGCGTCTTACGACGGTCTCAAACGGCAAGGAGTGCGGGCATGGCTCACAAAAAGGGACAGGGATCAACGCGAAACGGTCGCGATTCCAACCCCCAGTACCTCGGTGTGAAGACGTACGGCGGCCAGACGGTGACGACCGGCAGCATCATCGTGCGGCAGCGCGGGACGAAGTTCCATCCCGGCCGCAACGTCGCACGCGGACGCGACGATACACTCTTTGCCCTCGCCGGGGGTGTGGTGACCTTCCGCGGCCGCAAGGTCCACGTTCTGTAATCGGCGTCTGAGGCCACCGTGCGGCTCGGTTCCACGGCGTGGGTGCCGGGCCGTTTCTGTGCGCACGGTCGCCGGCAAGGAACGTGCTGCGGCAAGGGACGGGCCACGGCAAGGGACGGGCCACGGTGGGGGACGTGCTGCGGCAAGGGACGGGCCACGGCAAGGGACATGCCACGGCAAGGGACGTGCCACGGTGGGGAGCGTGCCCCGACGCTTCCGCGTCGGGCTCGAACGGCCGCGTCAGGCTCGAACGGCTGCGTCGGGATCGAACAGCCGCGTCGGGCTCGAACGGCCGCGCCCGGCTCGAACGGCTGCGTCGCTGCCCTCTTGTCGTTCGCCCCCGCCTCTGCTACGCTGATGCACCGAGTCCTACGCTTCGGGATGCAACCGATGTTCATCGACGAAGCCGAAATCTATGTCAAGGCGGGCGACGGAGGCGACGGGGTCGTCACGTTTCGCCGCGAGGCCGGCGTGCCGCGAGGCGGGCCGAACGGCGGTGACGGCGGCGACGGGGGCAGCGTCATCATGCACGCCAGGCCGGGTCTCGACACGCTCCTGGACGTCCGCGGACGCCATCACTGGCGGGCCGCCGCCGGCCGGCCCGGACGCAGCAAAGATATGGCCGGCGCCGCCGGCGACGACCTCGTCATCGCCGTCCCGCCCGGCACGCTCATCTACGATACCGACACGGGGCTGCTGCTGAAGGACCTGAATCGGCCCGGCATGCGTGTCGAGATCGCGCGCGGCGGCAAGGGGGGGCGCGGCAACGCACGCTTTGCCACACCCACGAATCAGACGCCACGCCACGCCGAACCCGGCACGCCGGGCCAGGAGCGGCTCTTGCGCCTGGAACTCCGGCTCATCGCCGACGTCGGCCTGGTGGGCCTGCCGAACGCCGGCAAGAGCACGCTGCTTGCGCGCCTCTCTGCGGCCCGGCCCAAGATCGCCGATTACCCGTTCACGACGCTGGAGCCGAACCTCGGCATCGTCGAGGCCGGTCCCGACCGCCGTTTCGTCATGGCCGACCTGCCGGGCCTTATCGAGGGGGCCCACAGCGGCGTCGGCCTGGGCGACGAGTTCCTGCGGCACATCGAGCGGACGCGGGTGCTGGTGCACCTGGTGGAGATCGACCCGCACACCGCGCCAGCGCCGGCCGAGGCGTACCGCGCCATCCGCAACGAACTGGCCGCCTACAGCCGCACCCTCGCCGAGAAGCCCGAACTCATCGTCCTGACAAAAGCCGACCTCTCGCCCGGCGACGCTTGCGCGCGCCGCGACCTCGAGCAGGCCATCGGCCGGCCCGTTCTGGCGATCTCCAGCGCCGCCGGCACCGGCCTCAACCAACTCGTCGGCGCCATCCTGAAACTGCTCGATGCCGCCAGTGCCGACGATGCGCCCGAAGTTGGCCGCGGGGCTTCTCCCGCACGCTCTAACCGTGGCGACAAGCAAGGCAAAGGCCCATGAACGATCTGCTGGCCATCACGCTCGGCAACTCCTCCGTCGTGATAGCAACGATGACAGACGACGGCGCCCTGCACGACGTGCGGCGCGAACCGCTCGCACGCCTCCAGGACCTCTTCGCCGAGTTCGTCCCGGCGCCGGACGAGCGGCAGGCGCCGATCATCGTCGCGTCGGTCAACCCGCCGGCGCTCGCGCGTCTGCGCGCCGTGGCGCCGGCCGCCGGCCCGGCCGCACCTCTGGTTGCGCGCGACGACTTCCCGATTCCGATGGCAACCGATGTGGACGAGCCGGAGAAGGTCGGCGTGGATCGGCTGCTCGCCGCTCTGGCGGCCTATCGCCTCACGGGCAGTGCGTGCGTCGTCGTGGATTGCGGCACGGCCGTCACCGTGGACGCCGTGGATGCCGGCGGCACGTTCCTCGGCGGTGCGATCTTCCCGGGCCGCGACACGATGGCCCGTGCCCTGGCCGAGGGAGCCGCCCAGTTGCCGCAGGTCGCCATCGGGCCGGCCGAGTCGGTCATCGGCAAAAACACAGAAGAGGCTATCCGGGCCGGCATCGTGCACGGCTCCGACGGGGCGCTGGCTGCCCTGATTGCCGGTGCACAGGCGGCCGCCGGACACAAAGCAACGGTCATCCTGACCGGCGGCGACGCCCCGACTTTGGGTAGCCCCGTGCTCCGACCCGGCTATAAGGTCCGGCCGGACCTCGTCCTGGCAGGGCTGGTGATGGCGTACAGCGAGTGGCAAGAGCGATGACAGGCATCGAGCGGTCGGCCTTTGCCGTGCTGACGCCTCCTGGTCGCGGCGGGATTGCGGTGATCCGGTGCACCGGTTCCGGCGCCCAGCGTGCGCTTCGCGCGTGCTTCCGCCCCACGACCGATGGGGCGGGTTTGCCGCCCGTGGCCGGGCTCGCCTACGGTCACATCGCCGGTGCCGATGGTCGGCCGCTCGACGAGGTCATTCTCTGCCGCGCGGCACGGGCTGCGTACGAAGTCAACTGCCACGGTGGTCCGGCGGCGGTGGCTGCCGTATGCTCCGCCCTGGCGGCTCTTGGCCTCGAGCAAGTCGATGCCGACGCGCTGCTGGAAATCGAGGGCGCCGGCCCCATCGAGCGCGATGCCCGGCGGCTGCTTAGCCGCGCGACAACGCCGCTGGCCGCACGCATCCTGCTCGACCAACTCGGCGGCGCCTTGGGCGCTGCGATCGAACGGGTCTGCGGTCCTCTGGCCGCGGGACAGACGGACGAGGCCGCTGGCCGGATCGCCCGGCTGCTGGATCGGTGGCGTTATTGCGGTCGTTTTCTTGCCGACCCGCCGCGCATCGTTATCGCAGGCCGTCCCAACGTGGGCAAAAGTACGCTGCTGAATCGCCTGGTCGGCGCCGAGCGGGCCATCACGTCGCGCGAGCCCGGCACGACACGCGACTACGTGGAAGCCGATGCGGCGGTCGCCGGCCTGCCGGTGGTCCTCGTCGATACGGCCGGCCTGCGGGAGGCGCGGGGCGTGATCGAGCGACTCGGCGTCGAGCGGGCCCGCGAGCAAGCCACTCGCGCGGCGCTGCTTCTGTACCTGCTGGACGCCACGGTGGGCGTCACAGCCGAGGACGACACCGCACTCGCCCGCTTCGATGAGCGTTCGCTCGTGGTGTGGAACAAGGCCGACGCCGCAACGGGGCCGCTCGTCGCGCCCGGCGTTGCGGCCATCTCAGCGCTTACGGGAGCGGGAATCGAGGGCCTGAGCGAGGCGATCCTCGCCCGCCTGGAGTACCGTTCACCGGAACCCGGCGAGGCCGTGCCCTTCACGTGCGAGCAGGCCGAAGTGCTCGCGCGTGGGCGGCAATTCGTCGGGGACGGACGGCTGGACGATGCGCGGCGGGCGCTGGCGCCGCTTACTAACGTGCGCGGCTAGTTCGCGTGCCCACACCAGCCGCGTAGGATGGGTGCTTTGCACCCACCTTCCGCCTACATCAGCCGGGCGATGTCCTGCCAGGTGATTAGGATAAACAGCGCGCCGACGGCGGCCCATCCGGCCCCCCAGATCCATGTCCGGACCTTCAGGCCAACGGGGCTGCCCTTGATCTTCTCTATAATGACGAACAAGACGTGCCCGCCGTCGAACGGGGGCACCGGCAGGAAATTGAACACCGCTATGCAGACCGACAGGATTCCCCAGAAGTCGATGAACGTCCCGATGCCGCGCGCCGCAATCCCCAGCGAGGCCGTCACGATCATGACCGGCCCGCCGACCGCTTCGGTGCTCACTTCGCGTTTGATGAGTTGCAGCAGGTTCCTATACACGCGGCCGAGCCACAGCCACGTGCGTTTGAACCCCCTCTTGATCGCCTTCAGGGGATTGTAGATTCGCGGCAAGGGCTCGTAGAGAACAGGACCTGGCTTGCTTCCAAAGAGTTTGAACGTCTCGATCGGCTGCAACGCGGCGACGTAGGTCGTGCTCAACTCGCTGCCGCCTCGCTTCACGCGGAGCGGCACGGGGTTGCCCTGGGCCTTGCCGAAGACGGCGTAAATGTCATCCCACGTGCGTGGTTCGGTGCTGTCCCGGCCAACGGTCAGGACCCGGTCGCCGGGCCGTATGCCGGCCTTTGCGGCTGGGCCGTCCTGGGCCACCTCCCCGACCTCGAGCGGCGGCGTAAGCGAAGGGCCCATCATGACGCCGAGACGCGGGTACTCGTGGTTGCCGTAAACGGTCACGCCTGAGGTCACTTCGATGGTCCGGTCGCCGCGGCGCAGGACGAGGCGGACGTTGCCGCCGTCGCCGGCCGCCTTGACGGTCTCGGACAGTTTCCCCGTCGTCGGCCACACCACGTCCTCGATTTTCTGAACCCGGTCTCCGGGCTGGATGCCGGCCTTGGCAGCGGGACCGGCGGCATCCACCCCCGCGATGGCGACAGGCGGCGCCATGCCGAGGTCGATGACCTTGAGTTTCGCCGGATCGACCGTCATCTCCTGCCTGTTGCCTTGGCGCTCGATGGCCAGTGTAACGGGGCCTTCCGGCATGTCGCTGAGCATCTCGTTGATCTGACGGAATCGGCGGACGGGCTTACCGCCCACTTCCAGAATCCGGTCCCCGACGTTCAGGCCGGCCTGCTCTTCGGGGACGCCGGGAACCATGGAATAGATTATCGGTTCGAGCGCAGGTTCGATGCCGATCCGCGGCGCGGGATCCCCCTCGCGACGCACGCTCTTAAGCCCCTCGAACGTGATCCGCTCGGGATCGGCGCCCTCGGCGCGGGGGCGCTGGACCGTCACGTTGAACGCAGTCCCCGCGTCCTGGGACGAGATGATGGTCAGGATGTCCTCGAACGATTTGACGGGCTCGACCTTCTCGGATGGATGCTCATCGACGGCCACGGTGCGCTTGCCGGGCGCGACGTCGTCCGTCTCGTCCGACGGGAGTGGCACAACGTCCACGACGCCGATTGCCACGATGCGGTCGCCGGCCTTGATGCCGGCCCTCTCCGCGGGAAGCAGCGGTGTGGCGGCGCCGACGACCGGCGAGGGGGCGTTCAAGCCGACCAGCGATGCCACCGTGAAGAAGAGGATCGCCAAGACGCCGTTCATGGCGACGCCGGCCGCGAAGACGATGGCCCGCTGCCACGCCGGTCGCCGCCACAGGGCACGCGGGTCGTCTCCGCCCTCGGTGTCCGGATGTTCGCCCATCGGTTCCACGAACCCGCCCAGCGGGATGGCACGCAAGGAATACTCCGTCTCGCCGCGCTTCCACTTCACCAGCGCCGGCCCGAACCCGATGGCGAACCGCCGGACCCAGACGCCGAACGCCTTGGCGGCCGCAAGGTGCCCCAGTTCGTGCACGAAGATAATCAGCCCCAGGGCAATGGCTATCTCGACACCGTATAAGACGTTAGACACCGCGATGTTTCCTCTCTGGCCCAGGCATCGGCCGCCAGGATGTCGTCCAGGCTCGGGTCCACCACGTTCTGGTGGGCCTCGAGGATACGCTGGACCAGCGGCACGATATCGACAAACCGCAAGCGACCGTCGAGAAACGCCTCGACGGCCACCTCATCGGCGCCGGAAAGCGCCGCCCCCAACGTCCCCCCTTGACGAATCACCTCGAACCCCAGCCGAAGCGCCGGGAACCGCTCCGTGTCGGGCGCCTCAAAATGCAGGCTCCCCAGTGTCGCCAGGTCCAACCGCGGCCACGGCGCAGGACGGCGCTCGGGCCACGTCAGGGCGTACTGGATCGGCATCCGCATGTCGGGCGGGCCCAACTGGGCCAGACAAGACCCGTCCACAAACTCCACCAAAGAGTGTACGGTGGACTCGGGGTGAATCAGCACAGCAATCTTCTCGGCCGCAAGGCCAAACAGGTGATGGGCCTCGATGACCTCGAGCGACTTGTTCACGAGGGTGGCCGAGTCGATGGTGATCTTGCGGCCCATGGACCAGGTCGGATGGTCGAGGGCCTCTGCGGCCGTCACGTGCTCCCGGGCTTCATCGGGCAGGCGATAGAACGGCCCGCCGCTTGCCGTCAGGACGACCCGCGAGACTTCCTCCGCCCGGCCGCAACTCATCGCCTGGAAGATGGCCGAGTGCTCGCTATCGACCGGGATTATTTCGGCGCCGCCGCGCTTCGCTTCGGCCATGACGAGGCCGCCCGCCATAACCAGTGCTTCCTTGTTGGCCAGCGCCAACCGCTTTCCTGCCCGGACGGTCGCCAGGGCCGCAGGAAGGCCCGCGCCGCCGGCAACGGCCGACACCACGATGCCCACGTCGTCGCGGGATGCGAGGGCTACGAGGCCGTCGGACCCCACGAGGACCTCAGGGGTGGCGCCGCCGGACAGCGCGCGGCGAAGGCCGCCGGCCGCCTCGTCGTCGCAGACCGCCACGGCCGATGCGCCCGTCTCGGCGGCCTGGCGCGCGAGAAGGTCCGCCTGCCGCCCGGCGGCCAGCGCCACCACGCGGTACTCCGGGCCGAGCGACGCGCAGACCTCCAGCGTCATTTGCCCGATCGACCCGGTGGACCCCAGGATGGCGATAGTCGGCACGTTTCTGCTCCGGTGCCCCGTTTGCAGGCGTAACGCTACTTTGTCAACTTCGACGTCACATAGGCAAGTCGTAGCGCGGTGTCCAGTGCTGGACACGGCGGGCAAGAATGCCCACCGCGCTATCCGCATTAGCGCCGAGGCGCAGTTGACAAAGTAGCACTAAGAGTGTACGGGCGAGGCGGGGTCTTTTCAATCCCTGAACGGCCTGCGCTCGCTGCGGCGAGGGCAACGGCCCGGGACGGCTCCGACCTTCTACTCCACTACTCCGCCCCGGCGATCTGGACATCCTGGATGCGGAGGGTGGGCATAAGGATGCCGGGCTCTTCGCGGGCGTCGCTTGAGACGGCGTCGATGTGCTCCAGCAGGTCGAAGATGCTGCCGCCCAGCATGGCGTTTTCGACCGGGTGCACGATGTGGCCGTCCTTCACGAGGAAGCCGAAATCGATGGAGGCCGAGATGTCGCCGCTGGCGGGGTCAGGCCGAATCTCGCCGCTCTCCAGATAGATGCCGTCCTTGACCTCCCGCAGGATCTCGGCCGCCGTCTTCCGGCCGAGCGCCGGCCGCAGGTTCGTCGGGCTGATGCCGCAGGCGTGCGTGCCGTGGCCGGTGCTCTCGACGCCGGCCTTGCCGGCTGTGTACGAGTTGTGCAGAAGGCTCGCGAGGCGTCCTTCCTCGATAACCGTCAGCGGGTGGCGCCGCGTGCCTTCGCCGTCGTGAGCGCCGGATCGGATGCCGCGCGGCACGAGAGCGTCATCGACAATCGTCAGGCACGGGGCGGCGACCGGCTTGCCGAGCCGGTCGCACAGGTAACTGCGGCCGCGCTGGATGCTCTCGGCGCTGGCCGCCGCGACCAGTTGCGAGAGGAAGCCGTACGACGCGAGCGGGCCGAGCACGAGCGTCATGCGGCGGCTCTTGATTCGCTTCGCGCCGAGGAACCGGCGTGCGCCTTGGACCGCGCTTTCGGCCACCCGCTCCAGCCGGCAATCGGCCAGATGGCGGCCGAAGTCGAACTCGTAGAAGTAGCCGGTGTCGTCGTCGCGCTTCAAGAGGGCCGAGACGTGGGCCGAGATGTCTGTGGCTTGCGACGCCAGCGCAACCCCCGTCGATGATGCCAGCGCGCCGGCGCCGACCGACAGGGCCACGTGCCCCGAGAGGTTCGCGTCGGGCTCCATGGCCTTGCCGGCCTCGATATTGGCGACCGCAATGCGGACGATCTCCTCGACGCCCAGCCCCGCGACGGCCTCGTCGAAGAGGCCCTCGACTTCGGGCCGGGGCTGCGGCTCGGGCAGGCACTTGAAATCCGGATCAGGCGTGGCCTCCTTCGCCAGGGCCACGGCCCGCTGGACGGCGTCGTCGATGTCGCGCCGGTCGCGGCCGCTGACCGTGGCGTATCCCATGCCGCCCTTGGCGTAGACGCGGATGGCCAAGTCTTCGCCCTGTCCGGCGTCGGCGGTCTTGATGCCGGACTTCTCGATCTCGATGGAGATGTCGCGGCCGGTTCCGGCGGCGACGTCGCACCACTCGGCGCCCAGGCGGACGGCCTTCTCGACGCACTCCGTCGCCAAGTCCAGGTATGACTGCTGGTCGGGTCGGTTCATGTTTGTGACGCGCTCCCCTGTGGGTCGCGGCTAAAAGGTTACTGGGTTCATGTTCGGGTCGCGGCCGAAAATCGGCTTATGCGCCGTGTTGACCGCCAACGACGACGTCCGCGACACGGACGTGCGGCCCGCCGCAGTCCGTCGGCGCCGACTGCCCGCCCTTGCCGCACATCCCCGGCATCTTCATCTCAAAATCGTCGCCCACGGCGTCGATGTTCTTCAGCACGTCGAGTGTCAGGCTCGAAATGGACACGTCGCGGAGCGGTTCGCCGAGAGCACCGTTCTCGATCATGTGGGCCTGGCCCGCGTGACAGATGAACTGGCCCTTCTGGACGAAGACGTACCCCCAGTGCCCGTCCTCAAGGTACACGCCGCGATGCACGCCCCGCAGCATCTCCTCCAGCGGCACACCTCCGCTGGCCATGAAGGTATTCGACATGCGGACGATGGGGCGGCAATCGTAGGATTGGGCGCGGGCGCTGCCGGTCGGCTCCGTCTCGAACTTGGCCGCCGTCTCCAGGCTGTGCAGGAACGCCACGAGCCGGCCGTTCTCGATAATCGGCCGCCGCCGCGCCGCCGTGCCTTCGGAGTCGTACGCGAAGGAGCCGAACATGCGAGGAAGGGTCGAGTCGTCGTAGATGGAAACGCCGGGCGCCGCCAGGTCTTCGCCGAGACGGCCTTCGAGGATGCTTTGGCCGGCCCAGACGGCGTCGGCTTCGGCGTTGTGCCCGAGCGCTTCGTGCACGAGCAGGCCGGTAATCGACGGGTGAAAGATGACGGTGAACCGTCCCGCGGGGGCGGGCTTGGCCGCAAGCGCCGCCAGGGCCTTCCGGGCGGCCCTGCCGCTGAACGCTTCGGGCTCGGTCTGCCTCAGCAGTTCCGCCCCGCCCACGATGCCGCGGTGTTCCGTGCCGCGCTGAAGAATCTTGCCGTCCGAAGCCACGAAAAGGGTGGTGGCGACGGCGCGGCTTCGGGCGGTCCGGACGATTGTGCCGGCCGTGTTCGCCAGGACGCCCTCTTGCCAGGCTTCGCCGTAACTGACGACGGAGTTGACGATGCGTCCGTCGCCGTCGGCTGCGGTCCGCCCGCACCGCTCGTACTCCAGGAGGCGTGCGATCTTCTCGGCGACGGGCATCGCGCCGGGCGGGATGTCGGGGTCGCTCCGGTCCTCGGCCTCGACGGTCGTCGGCTCGGCGATCATCGCGGGGTCGCTGACGAACGCCTTCGACGCCTTCGCCAGGGCGAGGGCATCCTCGACGCACCGCTCACCGCGCCGGCGCTCGAGACTGTCGGCCGAGGCGAAGCCCCAGCACTGGCCCACGAGGACCCGCACGCCGACGCCGCGGTCGGTTGAGGCGGCGAGTTTGTCGGCCCGGCCGTCCTGAACGAGGACGCTCTCGCCCGAGCGTCGGACGACGCGGACGTCGGCGAACTCGGCCCCTCGCCGTTTCGCCAGGTCACAGAGGTGTCTTGCCAGATCTTCCATAGGATTCTCGCCCGGAGCATCCGCTCCCTCACGGTCGCGGCTAGTCCCTCATGGTCGCGGCTAGTCATGCACGCGAACTAGCCACGCACTCATGGTTTCGGCTAGTCATGCAGGCGAACTAGCCGCGCACGTCAGTAAGCGGCCGGAGGCACTTTCGGATCCAGAAACAGCCTCAACTCATCGGTCCGCATCCGAGACGGGACCGTGAACACGAGGGTCCGAGACTCATACTCGCGTTTCTGGACGAAGTGGAACCTCGCGCCATCCATCAGGTAATGTCCCTTGGTGCTGCGCTCGGGGAAAGCGAACCGCAAGGCCCGCGGGAAACTCGCAGGGGACGTGCTCCGGCCATCGACTTCCGGCTTAACGTCGGTCCCGGGAACGGGCCGCGGACGTTTGGCCGTACCATGGATCTTGGGTGGACCACCCAGCCGGACGCCACGGCCGTCGAGGAGATGGAACTGGGCGGAGTCAATCGTGCGCGGCCAGCGAAGCACCGGCTTGAACCGGACGGTCACCGCCAGGAACTCCTCGCCCTGGGGCGGACGCTCGTCCGGGAACTCCTCGATCTTGTCCGACCGCACCGCGCGGCTGACCCGCAGGCTCGTCCCGTAGAGTGTCGTGCTCCTCGTTCGGTCGAGGGAGAGGGCGTGTTCGACGGCCGTCCCACCCGGAACCTCCGGAATGGGCCCGAGTCGGCTGCCCGTACGGAAGCGGATGTACTGCCACCGGCGGTACCAATGATAGTAAAGGATATCATCGATATCCGTGACGGCCGCGTAGCCCTCGCCGCGCATCTCGTCCGGCGGGTACACGTCGGCGTACCGATTCAGCAGTCCCGAGGCGTCGGAACCCGCCGACCCCAGAGGACCGGCCACCAGGTACCCGAAAAGGGCCAGAACGCCGCGATCGGGCGCGAGCCCCCAGCACAGCCTCTCGCCGGGCTCGATACGCTCGGAGTCGGCCTCGCCGGTGCCCTCAACGTACCTGAACGGCTCGTGGCCCAGAAAGGCGGGGGCCACGGGGAGCATCTGGACCAGGACGAGGCAGACGCCGACCGCCATGTATCCGACAACCAGGCCGATGGCGCCCCCTCCGGCATGGTCGGCCCACAGGAGAAAGGTCGGCTGGTTCGGCAGGAACTTCTCGCCGGCGGTCCGAAGACCCAGGAACACCAAGCATAGCACTGCCCACAGACACAGGGCGTCGCCGGCGTAGTACCAGATGCTGGCGGGATCGTCCGAGGAACCGAAGAGCGCTCCGGTCACAGGGGCAAACAGGCCAAAGGCCAGGGCCGCAGCCAGAACGAGGGCCACCAGGTTCTGGGCGGCCCGATAGACCCCCTGGGCCGCGCACATGCACGCCACCGCCGCTATGACGACCAGCGCCAGAACATTCAGGAGCACCGTGAGCCTCCGTCAACTTTCCTGCTTGATGGCGCGGAGGGCCTCTTCGATACTGGTCCGCCCATCGATGACCATGGCGAGTCCCTCTTCCTGTAGGTTTCGCATACCCAGTTTTCGGGCGTATGTGAAGAGATCGCTGAGGGTCGCGCCCTTGGCGATCATCGCGCGGGCTTCGTCGTCGATGGGCATCACCTCAAACAGGCCCGTCCGCCCGACGTACCGATGGCCTGCGCACCTCGGGCAGATGATCGTCTTGCCGTCCTTCCCTTGGGTCCGCGTAGGGGGGCGGTAGAGCAGGTCCACCCGCCGGCTGCCGAGGTTTGCCTTCCGGAGAAAATCGGGATTGGGCCGATAGGCTTCCTTGCACTCCGGACACAGCAGTCGCACCAGCCGCTGGTTCACGATGATCTGGAGCCTCTCGGCCAGAGGCTCGGGCGCCCCGAACAGCGTGCCGAGACGCCTCAAGGCCTGCCGCGTGTCGGCGGCCCGGATGCCGACGATGACCGTGTGCTCACGCGTGGCATCGGCCAGAACCTGTCCGACTTCGCCCTGATAAAGAGAATCGAAGGCCACGACGTCGGGCTCCATCCGGACGCGGCTCCGCACCTCGGCTGCCGCCACCGGACCGTCCTCTTGGTTGAGCGGGATGTGCGTGACGTTCTCGATCTCCAGGTCTACCCTCGGCTCGAAAACGAGCACGTTGTTCGTGTATCGGTCGAAGTGGCGCACGCAGGCGTGGATGGTTGCCGTCAGGCCCGAGTCCCTGGGCGCCGACAGCAGGACGAGGCCCGGGCGCCGGCCCAGGGCCTCGGTCAGGGCCATCAGGTGCTCGTCCGAGAGGCCGAGGTCCTCAAGCCGTTGCCGGCGGGCGGCCATGTCGGTGATGCGGATGGCAATCTGCTCGCCGCGGACCGTGCCGGCGGTCTTGACGCGCAGATCGAACGTCTGACCGGCCACGATCGCGCGGAGCCGACCTTCCTGGGGCTTTCGCGTCTCGTCCGAATCGAGGCCCACCAGCTGCTTGACGGTCTTCGCCAAGTGGTCGGCAATCGGTTGGCCGACGCTACCGCCAGAGACCATGTCGCCGCCGATCCGCAGCCGCACCTCCGTCTTCTGCGGCCGACACACGAGCCCGACGGCCGACGCGCGGCGGAGGATCGCCTGATGAAGAATCTGCTCCACCGCCTCGTTCGCCCGGCGCTGCTCTTCCGTCCCGGTGACCGGGTGCCTGGGCAGGTCGTCGTACCCGACAAAGATGATGTTGCGGCCGGCGCCCGAGACGGGGCCGGTCTCGTCCTCGAATGGCCTGTGCCCGGAAAGGCGGCGCCGAATGCGCCCGAGGTGGGCTTGTGTCAGAACCCGTAGCGGCGGGGTCACTCTGGCGTTGCGGTGCTGCGCATACGCCATCGACACCCCGACGAACAGGATCAGCCCCAGCGGCAGGCCGACGTAGAATAGAGGAACCAGCACGGCCGCCGCCAATCCTGCCACACCACCAGCCAAGACCAGGCCGCCCCAGACGCCCTGACTGGTGGCCACGAACCGCGTGTCGAGAAAGGTCCAGTTCGTCACGTAGAAGACGGCCACCGCAAACGCGAGCAGCGCGATGAACTTGACGACGCCCAGGACGCAAAACGTCGGCTCCGGAACGTTCGGCGCCTCGACGCCCGTGGGGTAGTACGTGCCGGGCAAATCGGCCGGATCGATCGTCTCGGCCGCCGGCGCCCGGCTGGCCGTCGCGCCCGGTGCGGGTGCGGCGCGGGCGACACCCGCCGACAGCAGCACAGCCGCTGTCAGCAACAGAACCAGCCCGCCCCGAAACAGATGGAGGCCGTGGCGGTCCGTTCTCCGCAGCCGCGTGTCTGCGAAGGCTGAACCGCTCTCTCGGACGTGCCTCATCGCAGGGATCCCCGTTTGACGTCGATGCCCCGGATGGCCATCTTCAGCGCCTCGGGGCTGGGCGCCGACTCGTACGCTTCTTTCGGGTCGATCCACTCCTCGCGCACCAGGCGCACGAGGTCCTGCGTGAAGTCGTGCATGCCGATATCGCCGCCGGCCGCGATGACGCTCGGCAGATGCCTCTCGTCGCGGTCGCGGATGGCCTTCCGGACCGTCGGCGTGGCCAGCATAACCTCGGTAATGGGCACGCGGGCCACGTTCGGGTCGGCGGCCGTCACGAGTTTCTGGCAGATTACCGCGACCAGGCTGTGCGCGAGCGACTCGCGCAGCACGTGATGCTCGTGCGCCTCGAACAGGTCGAGGATCCGCGTGACCACGCCCGGAGCGCTCGATGCGTGGACCGTCGTAAACACGAGGCGGGTCGTCTCGGCCGCACGCAGGGCGCCTTCCACGTCGTCTCTTGTCCGCATCTCGCCCACCAGGACGACGTCCGGATCCTCACGCAAGAGGAACTTCAGCGCCACCTCGTATGACTCGACGTCGGTACCGATCTCACGCTGATTGACGAACGCCTTCTTGTCCTCGAACAGGTACTCGATCGGGTCTTCGAGCGTCACGATGTGGCACCGGCGGTGCGAGTTGATGTGGTCCAGGCACGAGGCGATGCTCGTCGATTTGCCCGTACCCGTGACGCCGCTGAAGATGACCAACCCCTCGCGGACCCGGCAGATCCGCTCGAGCGTCTCCTTGGGCAGATGTAACTGCGTAAACGTCCGGATGTCGCGGCTGACACGCCGGGCGGCCACGCTCGTGGCCCCACGCTGGCGATACACGTTGACGCGGAAACGGTCCCCGGAGGCCATCGCGTGCGAGAAATCAACGCTGCCCACCTCCAGGTACTGGCGGTGCACACGCTCGTCCATGATCTGCCGCGCCAGTTCCAGGACGTCGGCCGGGCCGAGCGTCGCGAGGTCCGTCATCTGTACCTCGCCCTCGATGCGCAGGATAGGCGGCTGGCCGGCCTTCAGGTGAAGGTCCGACGCCTCGCGCTCCAGCGCCAACTCAAGCAGCGCCTTCATGCTCATGTGCCACGACGGCGACTTATCGCTCATGTCCGTCCTGCCTGCGCCTGACGATTAACGCTCCGCCACTGGTCCCGATTCATCGGGATCCGCCAGTGCCCTGCCCAGCCCGCTCGTCCGGAACACGGGCAGACAAGCTGTCAGTGCCACCCGGCCGGTCGGGCGCGCGTCAGACGTTCGTATCGACCGGCGTCCGGACCGGCACGCCGGCCCGCTCAAGCGCCGCTTTCGTCTCGGCGATGGAGAACTTGCGGTAATGAAAAATGCTCGCTGCCAGCGCGGCGTCGGCCCTGCCGGTGGTCAGGACCTCGACGACGTGCTCGGGCGCCCCGCACCCGCCGCTTGCGATGACCGGAATCGTCACGGCCTCGGCCACCGCCAGCGTCATGGGGATGTCGTACCCCTCCTGGATGCCGTCGGTGTCCATGCTCGTCAGGAGGATCTCGCCGGCGCCCAGTTCCTCGACCCGCCGCGCCCACGAGACGGCCTCCAGGTTGGTCGGAACGCGTCCGCCGTTGATATGGACCTTCCAGACCTCCCGTGCGTTTTCCTCGACGCGTTTCGGGTCGATGGCCACCACGATGCACTGGCTCCCGAACCGGTTGGCCGCCCGGCGGACGAAGTCCGGGTCGCACGCCGCAGCCGAGTTGATCGAGACCTTGTCAGCCCCGGCCACGAGGAGCGCCCGGATATCCTCCGGCGTCCGGACCCCTCCGCCGACGGTTAGCGGCATGAACACCTGTTCGGCCGTGCGGCGGACCACGTCGAGGAGGATGTCGCGCCCCTCGTGACTCGCGGTGATGTCGAGAAACACCAGTTCGTCGGCCCCCTCGGCGTCGTACCTGGCGGCCACCTCGACCGGGTCTCCGGCGTCCCGCAGGTCGAGGAACCGTGTCCCCTTGACCACGCGGCCGCTGTCAACGTCGAGGCATGGAATGATCCGTTTCGCCAGCATCGGCGCACTCTCTCCACACGTCTCCGAGCGGCGGATTATACGTCCCCGCCCGCTCCACCTGCAAGGGAAAGCGTGGCTTCGGCACGGTGGTGGTGGTACAATAGTCGCACTCTTACACGCGAACCGGCTGGAAACGTTAGCGGAGGCATTCTCATGAACGAAGACCTCGTCAAAAAGGTTCGGGCGGCGGCGGGCGCCACCTGGTGGGTCGTCCTCATCGGCTTTATCTGGCTGACGGTGGCGTACTTTGTGTGGCTGGGGATGCTGCATTACTGCACCCCACTGGTGCGCGACATGTGGGGCGGGGGGGCGCTGGAGCGGAGCCAGATCCAGACGCTGTCGCTGTGGTTCTTCGGGGCGTTCAAGTTGGCGTTGTTCGGCCTGCTGTTTGCGGCGATCTGGCTGACGCTGTTTGCCCGCCGCCTGAAACGGGCCGGGTGAAGCCGGCTTTTTGCTTGAAACCCGCCGGGCGCCGGTAGCATAATCGGGGCGTCGTCGCTGGCAGCGGTGCGCACCGGGAGATGCCGGTCGGTCCCGTTCGACAGGAGGGTCGCACAATGCAGGGAATCATGATGCACGCACGCGATGCGAGATCCGGAAAATCCGCCCGTCCTCGGGTGGCCGCCGCACTGCTGGTGACTGCGGCGGTCCTGGTGGCAACCGGCTGCGAGGACCCGAGCCTGAAGTTCAACCGGGCGGGCCTCGACGCCTACCGCCAGGGCGACTACACCCGGGCACGGGCCGGCTTCGAGGAGGCCATCCACCACAACCCCGACGTCGGCATCTACTACTTTAACCGCGGCATGTGCGAGCAGGCCATCGGCAACCTCTCGGAGGCCGTCTTCAACTACGACATGGCCGCCAAACTCGACCCCAAGACCGTCCAAGCCTACCAGAATGCGGCTACGTGTTATATCCAGATGGGTAAGCCTGAAAAGGCCCTGGCGGTCCTCGAAGAGGGCACCCGCGCCAACCCGTACAACGGGATGGCGTTCATCAACCTGGGCAAGTTCCACGAGAGCCGCGGCGACATGTTCAACGCCAAACTCTCTCTGGCGAAAGCCGTGGCCGCCGACCCCGAAAACCCCGCCAGCCACCGCGAGTACGCACAGATCCTGATCCGGACCGGCGACCGCGAGAAAGGGATCGAACACCTCAGGAAAAGCCTCGAACTTCAACCGATTCAGCCGCAGGTCTCCGCCCAGGTCACCGAACTGGCCCCGCCGGGCGACCAGTTGCCCCCGCCTAAGCAGCAGATCGAATGAGAACCGTACGGACAACGGGGTCAGGCGCCGCCGGGCGTCAGACTCCTGACTCCCTTATCGAGCCGACCCGCCACCACCTGGTTGGGGTGCTTGCCGCCGTCCTGCTTCTGACCGTGCTGGCCGCCCCGTCCTTCGGCTGGAGTCGCACAGGCCATTTCCTGATCACCGAGGAGGCGGTCGAGCGTCTACCAGAGCCGCTGCGCGGGTGGTTTGCAGGCTCCTCGGCGCTCGAGCGACTGAAACATGCCTTGGCGGCGCCCGACGACGGGGGCAAAAAAGCGCCGGATCTCCCCGACCAAGTACGGGTCCGTATGGACGAGCAACCGCGGCACTTCCTCCACATCGACGCCCTGACGGGCGAGCCGCACCCCTTCAAGAACTTCCCGCGAGACCGCGCCAAGGCCGAGGAACAGTTCGGCCGCGAGGCCCTCGCGACACACGGTTCCGTGCCGTGGGCTGCCGCCGACGCCCTCTCTCGCCTGACCGACGCGATGACCGCCGGCCGTACCGGTGAAATCTTCCGCGAGGCCGGCCGATTGGCCCACTACGCCGCCGACCTCCACATGCCGCTCCACACGACGGCCAACTACGACGGCCAGGAGACCGGCAACCACGGGATACACAAAGCGCTGGAGGTCGGCTTGGTGGCCAGGTTCGAGGACTTCTACGCGGGCGAACTGCGACGCGAACGCCGCCAGGAGATGTTCCTCGACGACCCGACTGCGCGCCTGTTCGATTGGCTCATCGCCGCGCACGGGCGGCTGAAGCCCATCCTCGAAGCCGACTCCGTCGCACGCCACCGGACCCGGTACAACCCGGCCCAGCATCCCGAAGACCTCGGCGACGTGACCTCGGAACGCGCCCGGCCGTACTACGAGTCGTTGCGGAAGGAACTGAAGCGACGCGGGTCGCCCGACGCCGACGCCATGCGCGACGCCGCCGCCCACCTGGCCGACCTCTTCTACACCGCCTGGGTCCAGGCCGGCAAGCCGCAGCAGCACGCCCCGCCGCCGGAGCCGGAGGACGAAAGGCCGCCGATAACGCAGTACCTGATCATCGGCGCGGCCGTGGCGATGCTGCTGTCGCTCCTCTGGCCGCGCCGGCGGCCCACCAAGACGGACGGCGCCGCGCCGGACGAACCGCCTCGCCGGTAGGCTACCCATGGCTACACGCCCCACGACGTTCCGGGTCGTCTCGTTCGGCTGTAAGGTCAACCAGGTCGAGGGCCGGGCCCTGGCCGCACGACTTCGCGAACTCGGACTCCGGGAAGCCGACGCCGAGGCGGATGTTGCCATCATCAACACGTGCGCCGTGACGGCCGAGGCCGCACGCCAGGGACGCCAATGCGTCCGCCGGGCCGTCCGCGACGGGGCCGAGACGATCGTGACCGGCTGCGCCGCCCATCCGGCGGCACGCGACGAGGCGCTGCACAACATCGGCGGCGTACGGCTCGTCGAGGCCGACAAGGACCGCCTCGTCGAAGCCGTGACAGGCGAGGGCGCATCGTCCCGAGCACGCGCGGGGCAAGCCCCGCGGCTAACCACGACAGCGCGGCGCGCATCGGCCCGAGCACGCGCGGGGCAAGCCCCGCGGCTAACCACGACAGCGCGGCGCGCATCGGCCCGAGCACGCGCGGGGCAAGCCCCGCGGCTAACCACGGCCCGCAGCCGCGCCATGCTCAAGGTCCAGGACGGGTGCCCGGACGCGTGCGCGTACTGTATCGTGCCGCTGGTCCGCCCGGCCGTCCGTTCGACGCCACCCGAGGAGACCGTGCGGCAACTGGCGGCCCTGGTGGCGGAGGGGTACCGCGAGGTCGTGATCTGCGGCATCCGCCTGGGGCTCTACGGCGCCGACCTCACGCCGCGCACCCGTCTCGTGGACCTGCTGGAGCGGATGCTGACCGTGCCGGACCTCGGGCGGCTGCGCCTGTCGAGCATCGCGCCGCAGACGGTCAGCGACCGGCTGGTCGCGCTCATGCAGGCCGAGCCGGAGCGCATGTGCCCGCACCTTCATGTCTCGCTCCAGTCGGGCGACGATGAGGTCCTGGCGCGGATGGGCCGGCCGTACACGACGGGCGAGTTCCTGGACGTGGTCCGGCGCATCCGCGAGGCGGCGCCGCTACCGGCCGTCACGACGGACGTGCTCGTCGGCTTTCCAGGCGAGACGGAGGAGGCGTTTGCGAACACGCTCCGCCTTTGCCGCGAGGCGGGCTTCTCGCGGATCCACGCCTTCCCGTTCTCGCCGCGTCCCGGGACGCGCGCGGCCGAGATGCCCGACCAGGTGCCGCGCGAGACGATCCGCGCGCGGCGCCGCGCGGTCTCGGCCCTCGGCGACGCCAGCGCCGCCGCGTACCGTGAATCGCTCGTCGGGCGCACGGCGCAGGTCGTCCTCGAAACGCTCCATCCGGACGGCTCGGCCGACGGCCTCTCGGAACGGTACGTTCGCGTCCACGTCCGCGGGCCCTTGCTCGACGTCGCCGCGCGGCGCGAGATTGTCTCCGTCCGTCTGCTTCGCGCCATGGATGGCGGCCTTGAAGCCGAGGCAAGATGAGGCGACCCTGAAGTTCCGCGACAGCGGGGTGGCACGGCAGCCCGCAGGGCGGCCGTGGTGGACGTTCGGCGCCCACGGCCGCGCCGCTGCCGTGCCACCCATGGCGCTTGCAACGGGCAGCATCGGCCGCTAAAGTTTCCGGCATGTCTGCGCGAGAGATGACGCCAGCCTCCGGGCCGGTGTGTGGCACGATTCGGCCGCCGGGGTCGCGGAGCATCACCAACCGTGCCCTCGTGGTGGCGGCGCTGGCCGATGGCGAGTCCGTCCTGGAGGCTGTCGGCCTCTCGGACGACACGCGCGTCTGCGCCGGGGCCCTGCGGACGATCGGCATCGCCGTCCAGGTCGATGAGGCCGGTCAGCGCATGCGCGTCTCGGGGTGCGGCGGCCGCGTTGCGGCCGGCCCGGCCGAGATCGACACCGGCGAGTCGGGCACCGCCACGCGGTTCATCACAGCCCTGGTGGCGGCGGGACGCGGATTGTACCGCATCGACGGGGCGCCGCGGATGCGCGAGCGACCGATCCAGGACCTTCTGGACGGTCTGGCGGCGCTCGGCGTCCGGGCCGACAGCGAGACGGGCACCGGCTGTCCGCCCGTCGTCATTGAAACCAAAGGCCTTGCAGCCGGCACGGTGAGCCTGAGCGGGGCCGTCTCGAGCCAGTACCTGTCGGCGATGCTGATGGCGGCGCCTACGGCGGCGGGGCCGGTGACCATCGAGGTGACGGGCCCGCTCGTCTCGAAACCGTTCATCGACATGACGGTGGCCGTGATGGAGGCGTTCGGCGTGGACGTTTCCCGCGAAGGCTACGCGCGGTTCGACGTGCCCGCGCCCGCCGCCTATCGCGCCCGCACATATACTGTGGAGCCCGATGCTGCGAGCGCCAGTTACTTTCTCGCCGCCGCAGCAGCCACCGGCGGACGGGTGACCATCGACGGTCTGACGCTCGCGAGCGTCCAGGGCGCGGCGCGCTTTCCCGACGTCCTGCGCGAGATGGGGTGCGAGGTCGAGTGGACGGACGCGGGTGTGACCGTGACCGGCCCCGACCGTCTGTCGGGCGTCCGGATCGACATGAACGCGATGCCCGACATGGTGTTGACGTTGGCGCCGCTGGCGCTTCTGGCCCGGGAACGGACGGTCATCGAGAACGTGGCGAATCTGCGGGTGAAGGAATCCGACCGCCTGGCAGCCCTGGCGACGGAACTGGGGAGGCTGGGGGCCAGGGTCGAGGAGCACCCGGACGGTCTGTCGATCGTGCCGCCGAAAATGATTCGGCCCGCCGAGATCGCCACCTATAATGACCACCGCATGGCGATGGGGATGGCGATTGTCGGGTTGGCAGCACACGGTGTCCGCATCGCGGACCCGGAGTGCGTCGCCAAGACGTACCCGGAGTTCTTCGAGGACCTGGACCGGCTGGTGCGCTGCGAGCCACGACCGTAAGGCCGCTGCCGCTTACTGACGTGCGCGGCTAGTTCGCGTGCATGAGTAGCCGCGACCGTAAGGGAGCGGGCAGGACACTGGCGGACAAGCCGCCAGTAGCACCCGGGCGCGCGCGCCGGCGAACGAAAGCACGGCAACCGGCCCCCGCTGAATCAGGCGTAAGTCTTTGTGGGTCAAGGCTTTGGGGAGGAGTGCTCGGGGGTGAACGGCGCACGCAGAATCGGCCTAGTCGTCCTTGTGCTTGCGGCGGGACTCTGCGCCGGGTGCACCAGGGGCTGGCGCTGGGGCGGCAGGCAGACTCGACGCGACGTTTACGTGAACCTCATGACGCCGGTCCAACAGACCAAGTACGCCTACATGGAAGCCACGCAGCGGCCCGTGAGCCTTAGACTGGCCTACCTTCAGGGAATTGGAGTTTATCAAAAGTGGGCCGAACAGCCGAAAACAGTCCAGGAAGCCATTCTGCGCCGCGAGGTGCTGGAGGGCATGACGCCGCTCCAGGTCCGGATGGCCTGGGGAATCCCCGAAGAACACCGGGACGAAACACTCCCGGCCGAACGGGCCGCAGGGCACGCACGCGTCATCTGGGAATACGGAATCCGGACCCAGAAGGTCGGCGGGAGCAGTTATGAGCGAAGCGTGTGTTTCTTCAACGACCGCGTCCTGTGGGTCCGTTCGTTTGACTGAGGCGCCTCCGTCCCCTCCGTTGCGGCTTCTCCTCGTTACCGACCGCACCGAGATCGCCGCCGACCTGGCGGCCGCCTTCGATCCCGCCTGGCTCACGGTGGAGATCGCCGACGAGGGCGCCGTGCCCGTCGCAGGCTCCGCCGAAGGCGTCCGGTCTCAGAAGGACAAGGGCTTTGGATTTGAGATTTCAGATTTGAGATTTCAGATTGAGGACTTCGACGCCGTCCTCGTCGATATCGCGCCCGGCGATCCGGGATCAATGGAACGGGCCATTGAGACGGCGGCGCGCCTGCGCGACAGCGCGGTCCCCGTGCTTGTGGTGAACGGGCGCCTCCGCTCCCTCACGGTCGCGGCTAGTCATGCACGCGAACTAGCCGCGACCGTTAGGGAGCGGACGCGCGAGGAGCGCATCGCCCTCTATCGGGCGGGCGCCGTGGGGTTCGTGGACGTCGGCGATGACGGCGAAGAACTCGCGGCACGGATCGCGAGTCTGCTCGTCACAAAACGGAGGGGCATGCGTCCAGACGGATCCGGTGCGGACCCGTCTGGGCCCGTGCCGGTGGCGCTGCAACGGCTGCGGGATCACTCGCGGCACCTGGACGAGCAGTTGCGTCTGGCCCAGCGGTTGCAGATGGATTTCCTGCCGCGGCGGATGCCGGTTCTCGAGTCCGTTCGGTTCGCGGCCCGACTCGAGCCCGCCGCCTGGGTCGCAGGCGATTTCTACGACGTCTTCCGGCTGGACGAGCAGCACGTCGGGTTCTATGTGGCCGACGCGGTAGGCCACGGCATTCCGGCGGCCCTGCTGACGGTGTTCGTCAAGAAGTCGCTCCAGACGAAGCGCATCCACGGGAACGCGTACGACTTGATCCCGCCCGACCGGGCCCTGCGCCTGCTGAACGCGGACCTCCTGTCGGCCGAACTCCAGGAAACCCCGTTCGTCACGATGGTGTACGGCATCTACAACGAGGCGACGCGCGAGTGCACCTACGCGCGGGCCGGTCACCCTAAGCCGCTGCTGCTGGGTCCCCAAGGCGGTCTCCAGCAACTCGAAGGCGAGGGACCGCTCCTGGGCATCTTTCCTGACGCGACGTTCGCCGCCTGCCGCCGGCGTCTGGAGCCCGGACAGCGGCTCCTCCTTTACACCGACGGGGCCGAACGCGTCGAGCCCGGCCGCCCCGCCAGCCCCGAACGCCTGTTCGAGATCGTTCGGACGGCGTCGTTGCTTCCGCTCGAGACGCTTCTGGATTCCATTCTCGACGCCGTCCGCGGCGCCACCGGTGGCCATCGCCTCGCAGACGACGTGACACTGGTGGCGTTGGAAGTGACGGTTGGCGAACAGGACGAGTGAGCCTCCGAAGTCGCCAAAGGCGTCCGTTTCAACACGGTCTCCTGCAATCAGTTGGCGTGCGGACTGCGCTCCGGCGCCGAGAGACAGGCGCCGGCGGCGGCCTCTCCGGAACGGATGCAGCCCTCGCACGCGTTCGCTTCGGCCAGCCGGATGGCCGCCACCAGATCGAGCGCCTCTCCGAAGGCCGACCGCATCTCGGTCCGCGAGAGCGTCGACGCGCACCGCGCGATCCACCATAGAGAAACGTAGTCCAGGTCCCTCCATGCGAGCAACGCCCGCAGCACCGCCAGGGTGATCCGCATCCGTTGCCTGGTTGAGACCGTGGCAGCCATTGTCGCACCGTTCCTTTCGCGCGGCGCGTCCGGCGTCCCGTCTCGCCGGACCGCCTTTACATCCACGCTATTAGACTCCCCAAGACGCATGAGGATTCATGAAAAAGCGAAAGGATTCTCGGTTCGCGCGGTGGGTGTCCTCGCCCACCGCGCATCATACGTCCAAGGGTCGCCGCTGCCTGAATATCGCAGCGTCGGCACGCGTCTAATCGAGCAACAGGCGGCAACAGACGAGATGAACCGTGATGAGGCGAAGTGCGACCAAGGAAACCTTCAGGCAGACCGACGAGCGCTGCCGGCGCGCGTCCGGCTATTTCACCTTCGGCCGCAGGGGCAGTTCCGACATCTTGTACGTGCAGAAGTGGCGGGCGATCTTCTCGGCAAAGCCCTCGACGAGGATTTTTTCCTGGCGGCCGGGCTCGTCGACCCTGGCATCGGGCAGGCCCTCGGCGGTGATCAAGCGCGCCGCCGCCAGAATCGGCCACACCTGCTCGCCCGTCTCCGGGCTGACGATCCGGACCGCCGCTTCGGCATAGGCGCGGTACACGTTGGAGTTGGGGCTGTCTTTGAGACGGAACTCGAACAACTCCAGGTGGATCACCAGGTCGGTGTTGAAGTACTTGCCGACCTGTGCCACCGACCATTGCTGGAAGCCGCGCTCCGTCCGCCGCGCGGCCTCGACGCTGTGCTGCGAGACAACCGGACCGCAGGCTTTCTCCTCGGCGAGGAAGTTGCCGATTTCGTCCGCCAATGACACGGCCACACGCGGAAACTCCGACGCAACCAACGGGTCTTTCAGGTCCACCAGGACCACGGCGCTGCGGCCGGTGAGATCGTACTCCGCCTTGTGCTCGTCTTCGGGCACAAACGGCCCCACCGTCTTCACAAGGATGTAGGCAAGTATGTTGCATCCGGCGCAGGAGACGGCAGCCAATGTCAGTAGGGTCAACATTGCCAGGCATTGTCGCAGACTCTTCATAGGAGTCTGCGACGCGTGGAGAACAGGTTGGTTCACAGCCTTCCCCCTTGGTCTTGGACCTCGTGATCGTAGAACTTCCGGATGACGTCCTGGGCGAAGATCCGGGTCGCCGCCGCTCGAAGTTTGCGTTCGCTCACGGCAACGAGCGGCCGGTCCTCGGGGAACAGCGTCTCGACGGTCGTCTCGTAAACGGGGTTGCGCCCCGCCTTCGAAGCCTGGGCCTCTTTGGGGTCGACTTTGACAACCTGGATGCGAGCCTTCACGCGGCCGCGCTGCAGGTTTGCCGATCGGTCTTCAATCATCGTGTAGCGTTCGAGTTCGACATAGAGGAGCGTGTCGGCCTGAAAGGCCTTGGCGATGTCTTCGAGCGCCATGTTCGGCCATTCGAGATTGGCTTCCTGCCAGCGAATCAGGTCGACAGGCCGAACGACCACCTTGACGCGCGGCTTCAGGTTGATATAGATCTCCCTGAGGATATCGTGGCTGACTTCCAGTGGCACCACCGGATAAGTGAACAGGATGTCGGTACTGGCGTACGGCACGATCACCAGCCGCTCGGCCGTCAGTTCGTATTCGGCCTCAACCGTCTTCTTCGGATGCCGCGGCGCAATAACCCACGCGATGAACCGCGCAGGAATCTCGCAGCCGCTCACCGCCAGCACCAGCGCGAGCGCCACGAGCACCGCCGCTCTACGCAGGCGAGTCGCTGTGGCGACCGTCCTTCCGCGCTGCACGGCCTTTGCTCTCGTCATTGTCTCCCGGTCTTCCCTTCCCCTGAGTTCCCCACCTTCTCTCTCGCGCCGGCCGCGCAAACCGGCTCACAGCGTCATCCACTTATACGCCCACGAGAGGATGGCGAGCGCCAGCAAAACCGTGGCCGGGACGGCGACACCGTAAACCGTCAGCATGGGGACCCAACTCCGCCCCGTCACGAGCGTCGCCACCGTCATCAACATCCCCCCGACCATCAGCAGAAAACAGATGAGTCCGAACGGCTGGTTCACGAGCGCGTCGT
>Ga0307427_1000432_pt1 | contig 26739 bp, 24 predicted proteins | sample SalMarWE160190MG_FD_202162 | JGI IMG/M metagenome (GOLD analysis project Ga0307427, IMG submission 202162) | Salt marsh sediment microbial communities from the Plum Island Ecosystem LTER, Massachusetts, United States - WE1603-190 | ecosystem: Environmental > Aquatic > Marine > Intertidal zone >... | reverse complement strand
ACCACTTTATGTGTTGACATATGGCACACATCGTGCTTAAATAGTTTTTATGACATATTATAAATGGAATCATGAAAAGAATGAAAAACTTAAGGCTGAACGCGGCATTGGTTTTGAAGAAGTAATCCTACACATTGAACACGGTGACCTTATCGATGTAGTTGAGCATCCGAATCAATCCAAATATCCAAATCAACAGATGCTGGTCGTTAAAATCAAAAACTATGCTTATTTGGTTCCATTTGTTGAGGGTGAAGAAGGCAGATTTTTAAAAACAATAATTCCGAGCCGAAAAGCGACTCGTGAATATTTGGGAGGATGAAATGGCTAAAATAAAACTCGATAAAGAAGAAAAAGATCTTCTTGATAGTTATGAGCGGGGAGAATGGAAATCCGTTAAAAATCTTGAAAAAGAAATCGAAAAGCATAGAGGATACGCTCGTGAGACTTTAAAAAAAGACAAACGAGTAAACATCCGAATCTCATCCATGGTACTTGATGAGCTTCAAACAAGGGCTGTTGAAGATGGCATGCCTTATCAAACGCTAATATCCAGCATTCTCCATCGGTTTGTAACTGGAAGACTTATTGAAAAACCAAGGTCGAACAAATCATTTGAGAATGACGTGTAAGTGCTAACGCATTTTCACGCATCTCAATTTTGCGGCCCACAAAAGGAGAAAAACTTTACGCATGAAAATCTTTCTCATAGGGGTAAGCTGCATAGGCACAACGACTATCGGTGCCAAGCTGGCAGTTTTGCTGGACTATCCATTTTTTGATCTTGACGAGGAAATTGAGACTTTTTTCGGGATATCTATCGAAAGGTTGCAAAACCAGTTTTTGACAATCTATTCCTTCCGGAAAGAAGCATCTAAAGCTCTGAAGTACCTTCTCTCTCGAAGAGTAAGCGAAAATTGCATTATTGCTTTGCCGCCAAGTGGTCTAATGGACAATTACTGGCGGATTGTGAAGAAGGCAGCAAGAACGGTCGTTGTTCTTAAAGACAAGCCAGAGAACATCCTGCGGAGGATCACCTTCTATGATATAGACTCTCGTCAGATCGAAAAACATCTGACAAAGAAAGAGAAATTGTTATACCTCAAGGAGATCAAGAAGGACATTACGTATTTCCGGCGCACATATGCGAGAGCTGACCTCACAATGGATATCACTGGATTGGGACCGGACGAAAGTGCCAAAAAGATAAATCATGCTTTGGAGGCTATCTTGCAAACGAAAGCGGACACGGAGAAACAGAGAGCCGAACAAATCATTTGAGAATGACGTGTAAATGCCGTGGCATTTTGTAATGCTTTGCTTTTAATTACTTTTTGAGTCTACGACAGGCTGTAGCTTTGACTCGCCGCAGCTCAATTCAGCGTTATGTAAATAAAGACCATATAGAAAGCCATATAAATATATTGACATATATCGTGAACTGCTGTATCTTCATCGTATGACGAAACGATCTGATTTCGAGTGGGATTTTTCCAAAGACAAACTGAATCAAGAGAAACCCGGTGTCTCCTTTGCTTTAGCGCAGCTTGCTTTTCTGGATTACAATCGTGTCATTTTGGAAGACCTGGAACACAGCGATGATGAAAAGCGGTATTATTGTCTTGGTAGAGTCGTTGGTGGAATTATGACCGTAAGATTTACCTATCGAAAAAACAAAATCAGAATTTTCGGCGCCGGATATTGGCGGAAAGGGAAAAAGATATATGAAAGAGAAAATAAAATACACGGATGAGCCTATTGGAAGGGTGAGGGTTATTTCCGACTTCCTTCCCTCACCTGAAGAGCTGGCCCTGAAGGACGAAACCCTTAAAGTTACAATTGCTCTCAGCAGAACCAGCGTAGAATTTTTTAAAAAAGAGGCAAAAAAATATAATACTCCGTATCAGAAAATGATTCGCAGGCTCTTGGATGAATACGCCGCCCATCAATCCTAAGCTGTCCATAACCATGGCATGAACGCTGATTAGGGTTTCGCTGGCGCTGAACTCCAGCAGGTTATATTGATATTAGATATGATTATGGACCCTGGGATTGATGGACTTGAGACATATAAGAGAATCATTGAATTCCATCCTGGTCAGAAAGCAATCATCGCAAGTGGATTTTCTGAAACAGATCGTGTCAAGGAAGCTCAAAGATTGGGTGCGGGGAAATACATAAAGAAACCATATACTTTAGAGAAAATAGGCATAGCTGTTAGGGATGAATTAGAGAGATAACAATGTTTGATTTTACCTCTTCTCTTGATGCCTTCAGTTGAAGTTGAGACTTGCACATCAGGCAGGGTCAGAAATGGTCTTGCCTTTTTCATTCAGTTTGATCATGAAATGCTCCACATTCTATGACTAACGATTACTATTAGTGATAAGTCAGGCTGTCATTAGAGAACTTTCCAATACTGTATGTAATCTCCCTTATCAACCGCGCACTAAGGATCGCTATCATACAGCTTTATAAAGGCGGGATTGCTACATTTCGATTAGTTTCCCTGTCCGCCTTTATAAGCCACCTTATTTCACCACAAAAAAGTAAATCCGTGATGAGATAAAGATTATTTGATCAGGGCTTCAATTCGGCAGTCATCCTAACAACAACATGTCCCCATCCACCACACATGGGGCCAGTATCAAAACATCCGGTGGTGTTAAACATCACCTCATTTGGATTTCGACCATTCATGAAATTTTCAAAAAAGGCATTGATCAAAACCGTTAGGTTAGGCATTAAAAAGGTGCAAATACGATCAGGGCTTTCTTTTGTAAGAAGATTACCTGAACTGTCGAAAACAAGCCTTTGGCCAACTACATGCCCTGAATGACATCCTTTAGACTCAATCACTTCAGCAACCAATCGGTATTTGGATGCCTCAATGGCATTTTGAAATAATTGCTGGAACTTAGGGTTCTTTTCAATGATTGACCACTCCTGATCTTCCAGGCTTAATCTCTTCCGAATTATTTCGGAAATCTGATACTTGTCCATATTCTCCTCTTTAATAACTTAGTTTATCTTTTAGGACTCTCTATAAATGTTTATTAGGTCTTTTATTTAACATTTTACAATTTTAAGGTTAGAATGTATATGGAATTCATAAGCGTTCAGGGTTCAGTCCGCCACAGGCGGACCATCAGCCTCCGGCTCGTAGAGCCTAAGGCTCGGAGAGCAACATAAAGAAGATCGATAGTCAATAAATCAGCATTGATAAAAATGAAAAATCGTTATTATGATCTTAATTCCTATCTTAGAAACATCTTTGGTTGCAGGGTACAAAAAATATCTTTAGATGCAGGATTAACCTGCCCAAATAGAGATGGAAGCATTGCGACAGGTGGATGTATATATTGTAATTCGCGCGGATCTGGAACAGGCGCCTTTAAAAAAGGAATATCCATTACAGAACAGATAGTGAAAGGCAAAGAGTTCTTGAGAAAGAGATATAAGGCAAAGAAGTTTATTGCCTATTTTCAGTCTTTTTCAAATACATATGGGCCCTATGAGAGACTAAAAAACCTCTATGAAGAGGCACTTGCAATAGATGACATCGTTGGATTGTCCATAGGCACCAGGCCAGATTGTATCGATGAATCCATACTTACTCTCCTTGAAGGTTATACAAAGGAGCATCTTATCTGGATCGAATATGGAATCCAGTCTATTCACGAAAGAACACTTAAATTTATAAACAGGGGTCATGATGTCAACTGCTTTAAAAAGGCCATAAAGGCGACAAGGAACAGGGGCATAAAGATCTGCACCCATGTGATACTTGGCCTTCCCTTTGAAGATCGAGCTGATATGCTTGCAACAGCAGAGGCTGTAGCAGCAATGGCAATTGATGGAATTAAGATCCACCTGCTCTATGTGATCAAAGGTACAGGAATGGAGAAATTATACTTAGAAGGGAAATATACATGTCTGGGCCAAGAGGAATATGTAAATCTTGTTTGTGATTTTTTGGAACTCCTTCCCCCTGATATGGTTATTCAGAGGCTTACCGGAGACCCCCATCCGGCTGAATTGGTGGCACCTGAATGGTCTATGAGAAAAAATGAGACCCTTTTACGTATTAAACAGGTTCTTACTGATAGAGACTCATGGCAGGGTAAGAGATTTAGAAGTTTAGGTATTTAGTGATTGCGAATTACGAATTTTGAAATAGGGATTGGATATAGTATAGGCAGCAGGAAATAGGGTAAAATGAGCTGCATAGTGCTTACTTACAGAAAACTTTAAACCCTGGCCAAGACCCCTGGCCCAGACCTGGCATGCAATAATTAGTTATAAAAGCCAAGCTCCAGCAGTAATGCCAAACCAGGCTTATATCCCTGCTATGTCGCGCCAGGGCAGGCTGGTTTGCAATGCTTAGCTTATGCTGATTAAGCTCCAGAAATACTACAGAGATTGTAACATTTGCCAGAGAAGTCACGCCAGGGCAGGCTTTAGGCACTTATGATTTTATATATGGATATTTATCTTTAGCCTTCGTTTGTCTAAAAATATATAGTATTAGCCTTATAATAAATATTGTTAAACAAAATATAAGAAGCCCGCATAATATAGGCATCCAAAATCCAGACCTCTCTATATTAATCAGGCCAATGGAAATAGATGTAATTGAAAGAAAGGTAAGATAAAGGGTGACAATAGAAAGGAAAAATAACAGAAATAAAAGGGCAAGTTTTTTTATCATGCGATCCTATCTTCGATCTGTCGACAGAGAAATTCTACCTCCCTTCTAAGGCCATCGTCAATTTTAATATTCTTTTTAATTTTTTCCTCATCATATAACACTGTTGAATGATTTCGGTTGAAGGAATGACCGATAGATTCCAGAGATTTATCAGTATATCTACGGCATAGATAGATGGAGATACTTCGTGGATAGGTGATAATTTTTTTTCTACTCTTTGATTTAAGCGCATCTCTGTCAATCTTAAAATATTTACAAACTATTTTCTGAATATCCTCGACTGTCGCATGATGTTTGACAGGGATGAGTTGTTTAACTATCTCTTTTGCCAAATCCACTTTTATTTCCTTTTTTAGGAAAAAGGAGATGGCCTTAAGAGAGTCAAGACTTCCTTCAAGTTGCCTTACATCTTGAGTTAAATTTTCAGCCATGAAAAGGGCTACATCTTCTGGGAGGGAAATTTCCCGCTCAATGGCCTTTTGTTTTAAGATATTGAGCCGCGTGGGGAAATTGGGTTTTTCAATGCTTGTTATTACACCAGAGGTGAACCTGGAGATAAGCATCTTTTTCATATTCGGGATTTCTTCTGGCATGAGGGGGCTGGTAAATATAACCATTTTCCTATCATTAAACAAAGAATCAAGTGTATAGCCGATTTCAATCTGTGTTTTTTCTTTGCCACTGAGGAAATGTAATCCTTCCAAAAGAAGCACATCACACACCTTACGGTATTTATTTTTAAATTGAGTGATTAAATTATTCCTTAATGCATATATCATCTCATTGGTAAAATCTTCTGTAGTAATATAAAGAACCTTTGCCGAGGGTTTTTTTTGTAGAATAGTGTTACCAATGGCCTGGATTAGGTGGCTTTTTCCCAAACCGGTTTGGGCCATTAAATAGAGGGAACTGTAAGGAGAATGAGAGCCATTAGCTAATGCCTTTGATACTGAGTATGCAAATTCATTGCTCTCTCCAACGACAAATCTATTGAACGTAAAATGTGCATTTAAATATTTCTCACCAGCCCTTATTTTTTTAGGCATATTTGGAAGGATTAATTGTTTTTTATTGCCATTGCCTCCATTATGATTGCGCTTGATTGATTCTTTATGTGGTAAGATCTTAAAGATTATTTTATGGTCGTTACAACCAACAGTAGAAAATTGACTCTGAAAGAGTGAAGAATAATTTTCCTGCACCCAGTTTCGAGAGAATTTATTAGGACATCCAAGATATATTGTGTCTTCATCCTCATCGAGAAATTGTAATGGTTTCACCCACAGAGAGAAATTCTTTGTATCCATTACGTCTTTGAGTATTGTTTTTACATTATTCCAAACTGTTTGCATATTGTACCTTTATGTGGGCAGATAGTTATATTATAAAAAGATGGTAGTAAGGTTTCCGCATTTAATTGTTCAGATACCTTTAAAATCTACTACTCTATAGTGCTCTTTAGGTGTAGATATCTGAAAATTGGCCATGAAACAGGATCATCCCTGAGAAAGTCTGCATCAACAATATAAGGGATTCTTGAATTATATAAAAAAAGACTACTTAAAAATTATGGAATTCAAAGGAAAGATTTCCCTAAGAATATTTAATATGTAGGCAAATTACCGCGCTCGTTTTGTTCAACATTATTTGCCGGATCTCGAACCAGATTATTTGTAATTAGTTTAAAGGGTTTCTAAGTTTTTTAAACAAAACGAACATGCCTGTCAAAGGCGATTATATGAGAAATTACTTTAGCCCTGTTTTTAGTTTTCAACAGAGGTAATATATTGATTCAATGGGAATAATATTTTGTATCCTTGTTAAACTCTTACTGGACATGAAAATAAATATTATCAAAAAATTATCATTGAATTCAGGAACTTCTATTTTTATTTGACAGCAGTTGTCTATTTATTCAATTTTTCAAACTTCCATTTCCTTCAAAAAGCTTCATTTTTTAAACCCTCACGTTTTTTTCCATTACATTTTTTCCTTTTACAAATGGAAGAATTAATGACTTTTAAAGTAGGTAAGAATTTTGCTTGCCTTAGGATAATTACACTGGAAAAAGCTAAGCAAGAATAAGAAATCTTTTTTTATTTAGTGAATGGGTGATAATGTGTTTTTTTGGCTCATTTTTTTATTTTATTTTTTTTTATTTTTTATGATATTTTAAAAAAAGTTTATTATACATACATTAAATGAGGGTTGATAATGGGTAAACTTAGAGTTGCGCTTATTGCTGGAGGCTGGTCACGGGAAAGAGAGATATCCTTGAAAAGTGGACAATACGTATATGATAATCTCGATAAAGATATGTACGAGGTGAAAAGATATGACCCCAGCAAGGATCTTCTCAGATTAATAGAAGAGTCTAAAAATCTTGATCTTGCATTACTGTTTCTCCATGGAAAGAAAGGAGAGGATGGCTCTATTCAAGGGCTTCTTGAACTTTTGCATCTTCCCTATGTCGGCTCCGGTGTCTTAGCAAGTGCTTTAGCTATGAATAAAGCAGTAAGCAAGGAATTATTTAGATGCACCGGACTAAATGTCCCTAAGGAGATGTTATTTTTCAGGAATCAGGATATTGATCCAGTTCGTATATTGTCTGTTTTAGGTAAACCTGTGGTAATTAAACCAGTAGAAGAGGGATCGAGTATTGGCTTAAGCATATGCTATACAAAAGAGGAAATCGTTGAAGCCATAAAAGATACCTTTGCTATTAGTTCAGAGGTAATGCTTGAGGAATACATCAAGGGCAGGGAGGTAAGTTGTGCAGTCCTCGGCAACAGAGAACCGGATGCCTTACCGGTTGTTGAGATTATTCCTCAGGAAAAATATCGTTTTTTTAGTTATACGGCAAAATACGAGACTGGGGCATCCCAAGAGATATGTCCGGCCCAGATCTCCAGTGATGCTTATAAAAAGGTTCAAGACTTTGCCATAAAGGCTCATAGTTTACTTGGTTGCAGGGGTTTTTCCAGATCAGATATGATAGTAACTGCTAAAGATGTGTATATCCTGGAGACAAATACAATACCAGGGATGACAGAAAATTCTATCTTTCCATTGGCAGCAAGGACAGCTGGATTATCTTTCCCTACACTATTGAATAGATTGATAGGGCTTGCATTTGAGGATTAGATTGAGAGATAGTGGTAGAGGGCAGGGAAACGTCAAAGTCGGTAATAAATTGTTAATATTAGGTGACTCTGAGAACCTCAAAATCCGAAATTAGAATATCGAAATACGAAACAATTTCAAAATTCGAATATCAAATGATCAAAACATTCCGAGCACTTATACAATATCTATAGAATTTTGACATGTTTTCAATTTTGAATTTTGTTCATTCGTATTTGTTTCGGATTTCGTGCTTAGGTTTTCGAATTTACAAAAAATTGATTAAGCTAATAATCTTTAAATTACAATAAGTTATCTCTTTGAATGACTTAGCCCTGTATTAGAGGGAGAGATAGTTGACATTCAGTGTAGGAGATCTCATAATAGTAACTTAGGGGCTTTGCCCCAATTGGAGTATTGGAGCAATGGAATATTGGAGTGATGAGTGAACTTATCCTCCTTCACTTTGTTCAAGCCAAGTTCTCACGATGAAGGAGAGGAAGACAAATAATTAATATGGTTTTTTTACGTTTTTACTACCCATTATCCCACTACTCCAACACTCCATTATCCCATGTGGATGGCACAAATTGATTGCTATTAAAAGCTTCCTTATTTCAATCAGATGAAGCAATTTTGAGACGTTTAATATGAGTGGAAGATATGGAAAATATGGTGAGATAAAAAGATTTGAGAGGCTGAGGAAAAACAGAAGAAATTTATCTTGTGGCCAGGGAAGACCTCGTTTTTTAAAAGCTCACACCGGAAAGGTAAGGCCATTAAAGAAACATTTTCATAATCCAGGCATGAAGGATTAAATGGAAAGGATTTTTTCATCATGGAGACTGTAACTATAGATGGCGTGATCTTATATCTGAGTCAGCCAGATGAGTTGCCGATGAAGTGGGTCGGCAATAAGGAGTTAGTAACCCAGATCAAGGCAGCATGGCTAGTAATGGGTTCTGGTGATTTCCCCCTAAACCCACGCCTTATAGGAAAGCCCGGTGTGGGGAAAACTACCCTTGCCTATCATGCGGCCAAGCAGCTAAATCAGCCTGTCTATCTCTTTCAGGCCACAATAGATACAAGACCAGAGGATCTGATTGTCACCCCAGTTATAAGCGACCAGGGAAAGATAAAATATATGGCGAGCTCCATTGTTACTGCCATGATCAAGGGAGGAGTAGCAGTTATTGATGAGGGAAACAGGATGAGTGAGAAAAGCTGGGCATCTTTGGCACCCCTGATGGACAATCGTCGTTATGTGGAATCAATTGTAGCTGGTATAAAGATTAAGGCCCATCCTGATTTTCGGCTCTGTACTACCATGAACGATGATGCCAGCACCTTTGATCTTCCAGAATATATTCATTCAAGGCTGCAGCCTCAAATTCTTATTGATTTTCCTGACAGGGAAGAAGAGAGATTAATTCTGTCCACAAACCTTCCCTTTGCAGACGACCAGATCCTGGACTACGTAGTCAATTTTCTGCAGGTAGCCCATGAAGCTCAGGAAAGATACACTGTCAGGGATGGTATTAATATTGCCAGATATGCATTGAAACGACTGAGTATTGATATATCTAAGGAAGGCGAAGGGATGTCAGAGGAAAGAGTTATGCGAGCGCTTAAAGAAGCGGCATCCATGATTCTGGACGACAACGCCGCTGAATATTTTGCTAACATGTTAGAGATGTATGGAGACAAAAGAACTATTTGAGTGGAGAAATGTCAGGCTTGTTCCTATTTGTCATAATAGGGTTGAGTTTGCCCTTGAGGTAAGAGATCAGTTTGCTTCCTTTAAGCCAGAGATTGTGGCGGTTGAATATCCTCCAACCATTAGTGAGAAACTATTAGGAGGTGTTAAAAGATTACCACTCCTTTCAGTTGTTTATTACGAAGAAAATAATCACACCTTTGTTTACCTCCCATTGGAGCCAACCGATGGACAGATAGAGGCAGTTCGGTTGGCGCTCTCAAAAAATCTCCCTATCTATTTCATAGACAGGGATACAGAGGGATACCCTATAGATCGGACACCCATGCCAGATCCTTACTCTATAAAAAGGATAGGATACTGGAAATATTGTCAGAGCTATCTCAAGGCTTACCCGGAAGGGCTTCCTGACAGAGAGGATCAATTGAGAGAGCGAACCATGGCCTACCATCTTCAGAAACTGGACGGAGAGGAAAAGAGAGTTTTATTTGTAGGTGGAATTTCCCATCTTCCGGGTCTCTTAGGCTACCTTGATACACCCCAGGTACCGGTCATAGGCAGGAAGAGCAGAGAGGGTGTCATGCTTGCGCATTTACATAGGGATTCAAGCAGGGAGATCATGACAGAGATGCCCTTTTTTGCCGCACGCTATGAGAAATTCAGGGGAAATTCTGCCATGACTGAGCCAGATAGATTACATGCGATTGATCAATTGATAGGGAAAGCAACTAAAGATTATGTTAAGAACAATAAAGAAGAGGTGACCGTAAGCCAGCTAAGGATTTTTAACAGGTTTGTCAGGAACTATGCCCTCTTAAGTGGATATCTAACGCCCGATTTATATCAGACCCTCATAGCTGCCAGAGGAGCAGTGGATGATAACTTTGCATATGAGGTTTGGGATAATGCAACAGAGTATCCCTGGCAGATAGAGACGCCTGGTTTGCCGGTGCTTCGTATCAGGGGTGAGGACCTCTTTCTTGATCAAAAAAAGATCAAATTTCATAGGCATTTTAAAAGTTTACGCAGAAGACTGGTATCTGTGCCTGTAAAGAAAAGGCAAAAAGAGCGCTTCCCAGGGGAGTGGAAAAGGGACTTCAAGGGTTATTCCATCTGCTCATTCCAACCAGAGGATATAGTGATAGAGGGATTCGGAAATTATCTTAAAAAAAGGGCCTTAAAAAAGAAATCAGAGGAAAATTCCCGCGTTGTTCCCTTTATGAGTTCAATGATGGATGGAATTGATATCAGGGAGACATTAAGGAACTTGAAAGAGGGAATTATATATGTAAGGGAGAATATTCCCCTAAAGGGAAAGGTGGGATCTGTAGTATTTATTTTTGACCCAGATCTTCCTGATGCAGACGGTAAAGAAACGTTTCCATGGCGAATTACATGGTTAGGTGAAAACAACCAGGAATCAGATATGGCCTTTTACAGTACCATAGCAGGTGAGGTGGTTGTTGGCCCCGGGATATCCCGGTGTCAGTATGGTGGATTCATGCTTACATTTCCTCCACTGAGGGTATATGATATTTGGAAGGATTCATTTTTCGATATTGCACGAAATAAACCAGAAAGGCTTCTTCTTGCTGCCATTGATTATTCCCTTGAACGGCATGTTGTTTATGTAGCCTCCTCACCACCATCTTCTATGTGTGGATCATTTGCTTCCAGGATGGGTAAAAAGATAATCTACCTTCCTATTGGTATGTTTTCACCTGTTACCCTTAAAAAAATCAGGCAATTTCATGTATTAGATGGCCATCCGGTTAGACAATATGCAGACAGGTATGTATGAGGCTAAAGTGCCTAAAGTGAGCTAAAGTGCCCGCCCGCCTCGCAAGCGAGAGCGTTGCGGGCAGGCCTGAAGCCCGCCCTGGCGCGACTTCCTTGGCAAATATTGCAATTTCTATATTATTTATAAGTCCTGGCAATACAGCCTAATCCCGATTGTATCGGGACAGGTCTGGGCCAGGGTGAACTAAAGCTATTCACGTCGCAAACCATAAAGAATTGAGGAATTGCGGATTTAGGAATTAACGCTCTATAAACACAACAAACCCCCGCCCGCCTCGCCTGAGCGAGAGCGATGGCGGGCAGGCAACAAACAATAATGCCCAAGGATCACACATCTATTATTCTCGACAGTATCGCAGATGGTGTCTTTACTGTTGATCTTGACTGGCGAATTACATCCTTCAACAGAGCTGCTGAACAAATTACTGGTATAGGCAAAGAAGAGGCGATTGGCAGACAATGTTGGGAGGTGTTCAGGGCAAATATATGCGAGAAACAATGTGCCTTGAGACAAACAATAGAAACAGGAAAGCAGATTCTTAATAAATCTATCTATATTGTTGTCTCGGATGGAAATAGGATTCCGGTCAGCATATCTACAGCCATACTTAAAGATGAAAATGATAAGATGATAGGTGGCGTTGAAACCTTTAGGGATCTTAGTCTTGTAGAAGAACTCAGGAAGGAGCTAACTGGCAGGCACACCTTTTTTGATATAGTCAGTAAAAGCAAGGAAATGCATCGGCTTTTTGTTATCTTGGAGCAGGTGGCACAGAGTGATAGTACTGTACTTTTACAAGGGGAGAGCGGAACTGGAAAGGAGCTCTTTGCAAGGGCTATTCATTCTCTCAGCGCACGAAGTAAAGGACCACTTGTTATTGTTAGTTTGGGTGCACTGCCAGACACTTTGGTAGAGTCAGAACTTTTTGGTCACAAGGCAGGTGCGTTTACAGATGCAAGGGCAGATAGAATAGGCAGAATTGGTGCAGCAGAAAAAGGGACTCTTTTTTTAGACGAGATAGGTGATCTTTCAACTCATCTCCAGGTGCGGCTGTTGAGAGTGCTACAGGAGAAAACCTATGAACCATTAGGTTCAAACAAGACTGTTCATGCCGATATCCGGATTGTGGCAGCCACAAACAAAGACTTAACTGAGCTGGTTAAAAAAGGGCTTTTCAGGGAAGATCTTTACTACAGGATCAATGTTGTTAAATTAACGCTGCCCCCTCTGAGAGAGAGGCGAGAGGATGTACCGCTCCTTGTTAATCATTTCCTGGAGAGATTCAACCGGTTGAGCGGGAAAGAGATAGCAGGTGTATCACAAGAAGTGCTCTCTATCTTGATGACGTATGATTTTCCAGGTAATGTCAGGGAATTAGAAAATATCATTGAACATGCTAATGTTCTTTGTCAAGGAGGACTTATTGAGGGCCAATACCTGCCTGATTATCTTCAGCCAAGTCGATTATTTAAAGAAACCGGGGCTCAAAAGTCGGTTTCTTCAAGGAGGATTAAATGGGTTGATATGGAGAGGGAATTCGTTTTACAGGTACTAAGGGAAAACAATTGGAATCGTAAGGCAGCTGCCAGAGAATTAGGTATTGGCAGACAAACTCTTTGGAGAAGGCTTAAGCGCCTTAATATTCAACTCCCTAAGAAGGATGGCAGGATTTCCAAATCCAGGAATAATAAGGTTAGTGTTTGATAGAGTTTTGCCCAAAGGCATTTTAAAAGATACATCAGGCATGCTATCCTATATGGGCATGATAAATACTATGGTGTATCTTCAGGAAGGCCTTGCAGTCTTTCACAGGATCAGCCCTCAGAACGGCGGAAAAGATTTTAAAGAATGCTTGAAAAAAGGCTGGGAAGTTGAAGCAGATGTCCCAGGGCATAAGTCTCCAGAAGGAATTGAAAAAAAATGGTTATATACCGGACATACACGCTATAAAAGGATTTAGAGAAAGGATCATCGAAGTCGATACACCAAACACCATTGGCTCAAATCAACTAAGGGCTTTCAGATAAAGTGCTTCCCACGGAAAAAATGCCGGATTTGAGCATGTGCCAACCAGGCCAAAGAAAAGATAGTGTAATTTTAGATAAAATAGAAATTAATTGATATGCGTCCGACAATCAGAAGAAGTGATACACAGGAATGGTTTAAGCTCAAAGATGAATTTGAGAGTTTATGCTGTGATCTTCATGAGTTACAACAGGAAATATCGACATGCCAACTTCATGGCATTCGTGGCCAAGGAGATAAAGGGGTAGATCATATCGCGCAAAGGAAGGAAGGTGATGGCATTGAAGTTGGACAAGCAAAATGTGTCAGAAAATTCGAAGGGAAGGATATTAAGAATGCCGTAAAACCTTTTTTTGATAACATTTATTTCTGGAGAGATAGAAAAGTTAAACGTTATATACTCTTTGTTGCATGCGACATACAAATGACACAGGTTCACGATGAAAAAGAAGGTCAGCGCAAGCGATTTGACGAAGAAGGCATAATTTTTGAGGTCTGGTCAGCAAGAGACATTGAAAGAAAGTTAGCTCCCCATCGTAATGTTGTCGAAAGGTATGTACATTCCAAGGAGATCGTAAATAATGTTTGTGGTAGCCCAGCGCCAGATATTCCAACCACTGAGTCCTACCGAAGAATAGAACTTGATCTAGAAGCCAGTAGTTCCCAAAGGCTCCAATTAGCGGATGCGTTGTCTAAATCAAAGTTGGAAAAACTGGAGGAGCTTAGGGAGCAATACCGGCAAGGTAAGCATCAACATGCTTTAGAAGGCATTCTCACGCTTTATAATGAGGGCCGGGGAGAATGGAAGTTATTAGACAAATTTGCGCGAGGTAAGATTCTCCGCATTTTAGCTCTCTATTTTCTAAACGTAGAAAGTAACGTTGAGAAAGCTACTGAAATTGCCGCCATTGCAAAAGAGAATGATCCAGATAGTGATAATACGATATTGCAAACAGTGTTGGCTTATCATAGTGACGGGCCTGAAGCGGCACTACCAATCATTGAGAATTTCTCTCCATTAGATGGTATAAATTTACACGCATCACTGCTTTTCGAACTTGGTAAAAATAGCAAGGTTTTAGAATTGTTGGCTAATTTGCCCAATGATATTAAACCAAATGCCGAAACTAAACGTATTCAGTCTTTATCATTCCTTGTTTCCGGGGACTTATCCAATGCACGGATTAAAGTTGATGAAGCAGTGGCAGAAAAGCCGAATTGGCACACCATTCTCGTCGCCAAGGCAATCATTGACTATTGGAATGCAATTTCCCCCACTGCCCTAAAGAATACAAATCCGCTTATTCCCCTCCCAATTTCTCACGACTTAGTAAAACGGGATGAAGATAGCCTTGATCTTTTAAGTTCAGCAGAAAAAGAGTTTTATAATTTAACCCTGAATGATGAACTTTCATCAAATGAAAAGCGCATGTTAAATGCTTGGAGGCTTGCCGCTCTTGCCATGCATCCAGATAGCCAAGATGAGGCAGAAAATTTTTGTAGGCATTTGATGGCAAGTGATTCAGTGGATTCTTATGCCATAAGGTGGGCATTGTCGAGGAATTACGATATCGATAGACAATCCATTGAATCGATAATTTCGGAAGCACTGAAGACCGAAAACAAAGACCTTGATCTTGTAGGAATTTTAATCGGATTTTGCCTAGAAACGAAAAACCAGTATGATGCTTTCAGGTTGTTGAATAAGTATGAGCATCGTTTTAAGGATACGGGTCATTATGATATTTGGTTATTTTGGCGAACTCATGCCTTAATTGCGTCGGGGAAAAAACTCAGCGATGCCAAAAAGACAATCACTTTGGTTGAAGAACCACAAATAATAAATCGGCTCAGAACCACTATTCTTGAAATCCAATATAAGCGCTCAGGAAACAGCAAACCCTTACTGGCTCATCTTGAATCGCTATACAGCGAAACGGATAACGGCATTTACCTTTTGGAAGCATGTCAGTTAAAGGCAAGCCTGAAAGATTACGATTACGTGCTTAAAAGAGGGGATGATCTTATTAAAAAGATTGGAACACCCATCGCCCTCTATCTTGTCATAGAAAGTGCTTGGAAAAAGAGACAATGGACGAAATGCTTAGCTCTCTTGGATAAGCATACTTACTTATTCTCTGGAGGCGTATTGCCTGATGATCTTCGGCGACTTCGTGTAAATTGCCAAGGAGAGTTAGGTTTTCTCAATAAATCCCTTGAGGGTGCGAAAACCCTGGTAGAAACGACTGAAAGTGTTGAAAATATCATGACCTTGATGCAAGCCCAGCTTTCCCTTGGTGACTTGGCAGGGATTAAAGAAAGTTCTGTTAAGTTGCTTGCCATGAAGGGTGTGTCCTCTCACGAACTATTGCGAGCTGCCAATGTCGTTCAACTCAAAGATGAACGTTTGGCTGTAATTTTATGGGAAAAGGCAATTGAACGGGAAATAGATGATCCTGAGGTGCTTAAAGCGGCCATTGAAACTGGTTATTCTTTAGGCCTTGACCCAAAAATGGTTCCGCTACAAACAAAGGTAAGTGAATTTATTGCGAAGGGACGTGGTGATTTTCAAACTGTGAATTTCCGCGACCTTATCGATATGCGAAAACAAGAATTGACTCAAAGACAAAAGGTCATTGACCACTATAACCAGGGGAACATTCCCGTCCACCTTATGACGGCAAAACCATTAGGCCTACCACTTGCACGCCTTTACCGCGAGCATTTCAGTCAATGCCTGGATAATCCAGATCCGCTTCGTCAACATCCCCTTCTTGCACGTCATGGAAGCCGCAGGTTACATGATTATAAAGGAGTCGAACTAGGTAAACGGCGATTAAATCTGGATATAACAGCCTTATTTTTAGCCGCTCAATTAGAAATACTGGAAATTATTGAACGCATCTTCAAAAAGATACGAATACCTGCATCTACTCAGTTTTTCCTTATTAACGAAGCTAAAAAGCTCAAACACAGACAACCCTCCCGTATTAAAGATATGAGCAAGGTTGATGAATTTATTGAATTGGGTGCTTTAAATGTTTTTCATGGTGATTCTAAATACAAAGGGAAAGAGAATGCGTTCACTGAAGCTATGGGCGAAGAACGGATGAATGTGTTGGTTCAGGCAGAGCAAAAAGATGGATACTTAGTCGATTTTCTTCCATTACATAGCAACGACATAAACCAAAATCCCATTGAAATCTCCAAAGACTATCGCAGGTTTATTACGGGAACTAAGGGCTTGGTTGAAGCCTTACGCTGCGATCATGTTCTTTCAGATGATGAGTGTCTTAAGATCTTAAACGAAATGTCTAATCTTGTTGAGGGGGAAAGCGACAGTCCTTTGCCCAAAGCTGGATCTGTTGTATTTCTAATGGGTACACTACCCGAAACTTTAGCCACATTTGGACTATTAGATAAATTGTGCAGCCATTTTAAAATTTTTATTCAACAGCTTGAAATAGACCGAATAAGAAATGAATTATTGCAAAATGACAAAAACAACAGACTACGAGATTGGCTTGATAACCTTCGAGAACGATTAAAAACTGGGTTGGAAAATGGTACATATGAAATCATTACTTTGGATGATAGTCCGGATTCAAGGATTTATGAGAAAAAAGATCTTGAAGAACCAGAATTACGGCCGTTGTTGGAGTTGTTAACATTTTTGCCAAAATCAGAGGATGTAATTTGTTACGATGATAGGAATTTAAGTTCTTATTCCAACAGCAATGGCGCAGCTATTATCGGGATAACAGACATACTCATGATGCTTAAAGAATTTAAAAGCATCGATGAAGCAACTTATTTTGCAAAACTTTTGGGACTTCGCAAGGGAAATATGCGTTACATCCCTTTCTCAAAAGAAGAAATTCTCTATCACTTAAATCAGGCAGAGATCAAAAATAGTCAGGTCTTAGAAACGCATGAACTATCAGTCTTACGGCGTTATTGGGCAGCGTGTCTGCTTGACACTGACCGCTTGCAGTGCCCACCAAAGCCAGATATACCAAAGCATGAAGCTGGTTTTGTTGTCTGGTCTATGCGGGCAGTTCAGGACGCAATCACCAAATGTTGGAATGAGGAAAACAAAAAGGAAGAAGTAGCCATAGCTTACTCAGATTGGATACTTTACAATTTGTATACACCCTTGTTTGGTATTCGTCATTTGTTGAATGATCCTGATCCACAGTCCGATCGAAAAGATCTCATCGGAATGGATCTGGGATCACTAGTCTCCTCAGCTATTGGACTTATTTCTATTACAACAGAAGGGCAGGATTCGGTTCAATCCCGCTACCTAAGGTGGCTTTCTTCACGAGTTGTTTCCCAGCAATTAAAAGCAGATCCTGAAGTTGTGCCAGCAGCCGCAGGGATTATCCGTTCACTATGCGATTCTACCCTGTTAAAAAATAAAAATACAAAAACAAGAACAGATGACGTTGATATATATCTAATTCAAAAATTTATACTCAACATCCCTCAGGAATTTAGGGATGAGCTACACCAAGATCAGGCTTTCATGACCAAGATCGGTCTAAGATCTGCTGATTTTGTTAATATTGGAAATGTCAGCTTTCTAGGTAGTGATTATTGGAAAGCAGCTACGGAGGCGGTAAATAGAGGGCCTCAAAAGATACTTGCCCATGATCCACCAGTTGAATTTACAATTCAGAGAGTTGAACGCGATAAAACCGACCATATTGAACTTAAAATATTTGATGAGGAAAACAAGTATGTATGGAATTTTACCGATCCATTCCTAGGTATTCTATCGGAGGACCCAGACCAAAGATTAAATACGGTAAGAGAAAACCGTCACATGCTTGACTGCGATTCAAATACTATGCAAAAAATTGAGAAAAAACTTGCAAATATTCAGAATCCTGTTTCAAGAATTCAATATCTACTCTCTGCACAAGAAGAGTCCGCCGCATTTTATTATGAGAAGTTCACTCATAAAGTATCAAAACATGATAGTATTAAGTTTGATGAGTTTCTTCCGCCATCACCTGAGTGTTTATTGAAACACTTTCGTTTGATTGAAGGGGACTTTAAGAGCTCTGAAGATTTTTCTTCTGCGTGGACGCGTGCTGTGGATACTCTTCTTGCAGATGAAACCCTTCATAAAGTTCTCGATCGGATAGTTTGTGTTCCAATCAGGCTGACTGAGAATCTATTTCAGGCCTTTGAGCGATTGGAAAATTCCGAGCGAAGAGAATTTATACTCAAAGCGGAGCAACGTTGGTCTTCGCCAGTATCTCTTCTGCATTTAGTAGATATAGCTCTGCATTTTGCAGGTGATAATAAGGTCTTGTTGCAAGTCGCAAAACGAACTATTGAACGAATTTGGGGAGAAGAATCAGGAAAAAAGGAATTTGAGCTCTTTATTACTTTTCTAAAATATTTTGAGGCCGAGTTTTCAAAATGGCAAAAGTACCGTAGTATGCCAGTGGCCGCTCGCCTATTCTGTATTTGGGCACATTCTGCACGCTTGCAAAATATCTTTGGGGCAGCAGGTGCTGACATTGAAATCCTCGTCAAAAACCTTGAATCGAAAATTAAACCTGTGAGCTATACATTATTCAACTTAGATGTAGATTATTTGCAAGATGTGCTGAATCCTTCCTGCCTTAGACGAGCGCACATCACATATCAGGCCCTGGGCTTCATATTAAAAGGATATGAGAATGGTTTCATCGACTCTATTGGGATAAGGGAAACAGCGAAGGCTCTTTTTGACGCCTTTTTTAGAGGGGAAAATGCCGATATACTGGGTTTGCTCAGTGATTCACAACTTTATACTGATTCTCTGAATAGTCTTTTGGGAGGTGATAGAGACCAAACTCTTAGTTGTTTGATTGGCCCAGAGGCATCAAAAAACTTTTCTTCTACTTTTCTTCATAAGGCTGTGCGAAACAGTATCTCTCAAATCAGTAAAGATAACAAATACCATCTGGGATGGACAAATTTGGTTGCAATTGTGGGTAATGCGCCACTTTATGATGATTTGACTGATGACTTCTTATCTCTTCTTTCAAGTATGGATCTCATCCCACTCTATGAAGCTAACCCTCTAACTTTTGCAATTGCTCTCCCAATAATATGCGAACAAGTTGGCTATTTCGGCGATAAAACTTTGCTTGATCACCTCATTAACGTATTAATTAAAGTGGCTGAGAAGATAGAAAAAGATATGGATTCTTATGGAAAAGGCAAGATGGATTCTTTTCAACCTTCTAGTGAAGATATTTTAATGTTTTTAATCGATGCAGTCTATAAGATCTCGATTCATCAAGGAGATCAACGTAAAGCTAGTAAGTTTTTCTCAGATCTAGTTGAAAAATTGTTCCATATTTCACCATTTCTAGTTAAAATGTTTCGTGTCCCCTTATGGCATATGGTAAGTCAACTTCCCGCAGATCAAATTCATGGAATATGGAGACTTCTATTAATATCTCGAGCACTCTGAACTATAATTATAAAACTAACTAATATTTATTTATGCCTCACCACGGCTTTAGGAGGAGAATGAATGAAGATGGTTATATGTCCGAATTGTGGCAACATAAAAAGATTCCGTGAATGGGCATTAATTCATCGCACTAATTTCTTTGTTCAAGATGTTAACGGGAGAATTATAAAGGAATCGTGTGAAGAGAAACAATACCAAGGTATAATTCAAGAATTTTTTGTGATGTTTGTGATAAGGAAATCGAGGATGAATATCAACAATTTCTCGATAACTATTCTGAAACACTTTTTTCAGATGACTACATAGATTTTCAAGGATAAGCTGGATTGTAAGTAGTGAATAAAAAGCATTTTCCTGATAGGTTCTTGAGGGAAACTAATAAGAAGTAAGAGTGCCAGACGGATGGAGGGCTTTGCATAAAGGCTTGGAGGTCTTTGTATTCTTACGGACACCAGGATATCGTTTCTGTCCGATCAGACCGAGAATGGATATAAGACTCTCGTTTCCCCACTTTTAAATCAAAAAATTGTTTTCTTTTCCTTTAAGATTCAGGAAATAATTCCTTGATAACTCACATAAAGGGTATCTATAATCTTAACGTAAACGTTAAGTATTACGATGGAAAGATCCAAAAAGAAAAATAACGACCGAACCTACATGATTTCCGATCTGGCCACCGAGTTTGAGATCAGCCCGCGCACCATCCGTTTCTATGAAGAAAAAGGTCTGATCTCCCCGGAGCGGACAAAGGGAAACCAGCGCAAGTACGCCAGGTGTGACCGCGCCAGGCTCAAGCTCATTTTAAGAGGAAAACGTTTCGGGTATTCGCTTGATGAGATCGCCGAGATGATCGGAATGACCGATGTGAACATGGGTGAGGTGGAACAGATCGAAAAGAGCCTGGCTTACGGAGAAAAGAAACTGGCAGAGATTCGCGAGCGCATCAGAGAGTTTGATCTCCTGCAAGAGGATCTGTTGAGTGTGAAGGAAAAGCTCTTAAAGTCCCTTGCTGAACTCAAAAAGTGAAAAAGCTCCGGGGTTACGAACTCAGGACCGAATAGTTCCCTTTATGTCGGGTGCTTGAGAGTCGAATTGGAAAGGAGGGGTGGCGTGACACTCCAAACACTCAACCAGGAGCAAATGAGAGACATCCTGATCAGGAACTGGATGACCCATGATGCACTCTGGTACGGTGAGGTGGCCAAGAGACTGGGGATGACAGAGGCCAGCCCCATGAATCTCAGGGTGTCTAGGGAACTCGGAAGGATTGAATGTAGGCGCTTAATGAAGAGTTCCAACGCCAAATTCCCAAAAAATATGGGACAATATGTGGAACTTTTTGATTTTGTAATGGGTGTATTTGTCCCCAATTTTATGAAATGGGAGATCGACTATCCCGGTGATAATATACAGGTGTTTCGCATTTCAGAATGTTTTGCTTACAGGGGTATGGTGCAGGCAGGGCTGATCGCCGATTATGAGTGCGGGATCTTTGAAAGGATCGAGGGGTGGTTTGATGCCATGAGACTAAAGTATACCCGTAAACCAGATTTGAGCCGCTGCCTTAAGTATAAAGGTGGAGATTGCACCATCACAGTTGAGTTTCATTTCGATTCAATGCTTTCACCTCCGTAATTTATTGGGATTAGGTGATCGATGATTTTTTCCAAACGTTTCAGATAATAACGGAAATGGAGGTAAATCATGTTTGATTTTTTGTTGAATGAAGAGGAAAAGGCATTGCAGAATGAGGTCAGGGAATTTGTAAAGAATGATGTCCCAAGTAAAATGGTACGCGATATGGATCTGAGCTTAATTGAGACGGGTAGACCATTTATCGAGATGGCTGGAAAGAAAAATCTCCTGGGATTACGGTTTCCGAAGGAATATGGGGGCCGAGGTCTCAACTGGGTGGCTGATGTGGCTGCAATTGAAGAGGTAGGGGTGCTCGGTAACTCCATAACATGTGCCTATGTCATGCCCTGTATTGTTGGAGAGGCGCTGAATATCTTTGGAACTGAGGAACAAAAGGAGCGGTATCTTAAACCTACAAATGAAGGTAAACTTTACTCCGCAGAGGCCCTGACCGAACCTCGCGGGGGTTCTGATTTCTTTGGGGCTACCACAAAGGCAGTCGAAGACGGAGATTCATTTATTATTAATGGTGAGAAACGCTTCGTAGTAGGCGCCAAGGACTCTGATTATTTTCTGGTCTATGCCAAATCAGCTCCTGATGCACCGCCGCATGAGTCCCTTAGTTGCTTTATTGTTGAACGGGCAATGGGAGTTGAGGATAAGACCATTTATACCCTTCTTGGAACACGAGGTGGTGGTACAGGACGTCTTGTCTTTAAAGATGTGAGGATTCCTAAAGAGAATCTTGTAGGAGAGCTTCATAACGCATATGCTGTCTTTAATCAAATGATGATCCCTGAAAGACTCACAAGTGGTGCTGGTGGTCTTGGGCTGGGAAGAGCTGCCCTGGAGGTAGCCACACGATACTCTACAAGGCGTAAGGCCTTTGGAAGGACAATAGATAAATTTCAGGCGGTAAACTTTATGGTAGCCGACTCTATTAGCATCTTGGATGCAGCAAGGGCCTTAGTTTATACAGCTGCCAGGTCAGTTGATTCTGGTGCTGATTCTCGCAGGATTGTATCAGAGGCCAAAAAGATAGGCACAGAGGCTGCCTGGGAGGTGATAAATAATGCTATGCAGATTATGGGTGGAATCGGTTATACCAGTATCTATCCTATAGAACGTTTCTTAAGGGATTGTCGCCTGACTATGATATGGACTGGTACTAACGAGGTTATGAATCTTATGATCCAGCATGAATATTATAAAGAATTGAAGAGAAGAAAGATCGAACCCAGGGATGTGGAGGAGGATGCGATTACACCTGATGATGAAGAAAAGGTATATGAATAAGAGAAACTTGGACGCAGATGAACGCAGATTATCAAGATTTTAAACATAAAGAACTAACTGAAAAGATTATTAATATCTTCTATAGAGTTTACAATAAACTGGGTTATGGTTTTCTTGAGAAAATCTATGAGAATGCAATGATGATAGAGTTTAAAAAGGATGGTATTCCCGCGGTTCCTCAATCTCCAATAAAGGTATTTTATGAAGGTGAAGTTATAGGAGAATACTATGCCGATATACTGGTTGATAACAAGGCAATTGTAGAGATAAAGGCATCAAAACGTTTGGTAGAAGAAAATGAAGCACTGTTATTGAACTATCTAAAAGCAACCGATATTGAAGTTGGACTTTTGCTTAATTTTGGCACTGAACCAGAGGTTAAACGTAAGGCATTTGATAATACAAGAAAATAGTTCTCTGCGGGGATCTGCGAAAACCTGCCCGCCGTCTGGCAGGCGGGTCTGCGTCCCAAATAATTTAAGACTTATGTTCGTGAGGTAATCTGCCAAATTTATGGACATGAATATGGGGATGGGGGACCAACTCTTCATCAAGTGAAATTTTCCCATTCGCCATGGCATATATCTTATCTGTGGTTTTAAAGAGAAAGTCCAGGTTATGTGAAATAAAAATGAAAGCAAGGTTCAATCCTTTTAAGATTTCGGTTATCTTCTCTTCTGTCTCATCATCCAGACCATTAGTAGGTTCATCGAGGAGAAGGATCTCTGGATCCATAGCAAGGACCGTGGCCAGAGAGACAAGCCTTTTTTCCCCTCCTGAAAGCTTATAAGTTATCCTGTTTTCAAAGCCAAAGAGATCAAGCCTCGCAAGGGTTTTTAAAGCAATCTCTCTGGCCTCATCTGGCGTTTTCCCCAAATTTAATGGCCCAAAGGCTACATCCTCGAGCACGGTGGGGCTAAACAATTGATCATCAGCGTCCTGAAAAAGGAGCCCGATCTTTTTTCTTGCTTCTCTGAAGTGTTTTTCCTCATGAGCTGGTTTTCCAAAGAGCTCTACCCTGCCCGAGGAGGGCCTCAAAAGGCCCATGATGATATGGAAAAGGGTGGTCTTACCACTGCCATTTGGCCCCACCATACCAATCCGCTCGCCGCTATGGAGCTGAAAACTTAAGTTATCAAGTACAAGTTTATTTCCCGAGTAGGAAAATGATGTGTCTTTTAGATTAATGATTAGGCTATTGTTCTGCATTGTAAAATTACCAACCCTAAAATAGCACTCAACATCAGTGACAGATAGATTATATCTCCTATCTTAATGGAAAATTGGCTCAATGTATAATACCTTCCATGAAAACCTCTGCACAGCATTGCCTTGTGGATCCTTTCAGCCCTGTCATAACTTCTAACCAGAAGCATTCCTACAAGATAGGCATAACTTCTATACGTGTGTAAGTTTGTTCCAGGTATAAAACCTCGTATTCTCATAGCATTTGTGAGTCTCTTATGCTCTTGAAAAATGACATGAATGTAGCGGTAAGTAAATAGAAATAGGTGTATTATCTTATCTGGAAAGTAGAGTTGGCCCATAGCATGGCCAAGCGTAGAGATGGGTGTTGTTGAAAGCAGCGCTATCATAACTAAAAGGATTGCGTTGCATTTGACGGTAATTTGGCTGGCATACAATACACCCTCTTTTGTTCCTGCCAATGGCCCTATAGTAAACAATGTCTCCCCTTTATAGGTAAATGGAAGGAAAAGCCAAAGGAAGATAATCATTCCATTCACTAATAGGAGTCGGTACAAAACCTTTCTTATCGAAAGTTTGCTAAGGACTATAAGGAATACTGAAACACCAAGAGCAGGTAGTAGTGCTGAAAAATTGCTTGATACAGCTACAACAATAGAATAGAGGATAGCCACAATTATTTTAACCCTTGGGTCGAGGCTATGAACAAAGGATTCCCCAGTAGAAAATTGCTCTTCAATTATCACGGTTTACCTCACGCTTTTTTCCTCTATTTTTAAAATATATTGCCACACCCATGAGTCCAAAGATATACCCAATGCCACCTAATATTTCAGTTACAGAAGGCCCTTTAGACTGTGATTCATTCATCATCCTGACGATTGGCCTGAGTTTCCGATCTAAGGAGTCCTCAATAAGTTCCTTGATTTCCTCCTTACTTAAACCAACAGCGATAGGCTGGGAAGATCCACCAGCCCTTTTTTTCTCTGAAACACCACCTGCTTCGTTGATCTCTGATTCCGGTATTCTCCATTCTGCTTTATGCCCCATGGCTGCATTGAGGACAATCCTTAGATCAGTTAGTTTTGGAATTTTGAATGAAAATTCCCCTTTATTATCTGTTTTCCCTTCTAAGAGTTGCGTTCCCTCTCTGTCAAAGACAAGAACCTGGGAATTTATGGCCTTTTTCCCATCGCTAAATTTACTCTCGGTGAATACAGTGTCTCCCTCAATCCAGGCAAAGATGATCACCTTGTGGGCCAAGACAGGCAGATTGGTAGAAATTATAAGGATAGATGCGAAGAAAAGGATTAGTAAATAAATGGTAAAATTATGAGCCTTTTCCATAGATACCTCCCAAAAGTTCAGGTTTTACCCTATGTAAAAATGCCACACAAAAGAGGGTAATAATTCCCTCGATGATCATTATAGGCAGATGGGCCACTACGATCAGCTTGGCAACTGACATAAATGATTGTTCCGTAAAAAGTAATGATAGTGCTACAAGAATACCTGAAAAGAAAACAGAAAGAAAGCCGCAGGTAAAGGCGGCAGCCAAAGATATAAGCCCTCTTTCTCGATTTACTAATCTGCTAAAAAGATAATAGCACATCACGCCTGGTAGGGCCATAGTCACTGTATTTACCCCAAGCACAGTGATACCTCCGAACTGAAAAAGGATTGCCTGTAAAGCCAGGCCAACAAAGATAGCAGGGACACAAACCCAACCAAGCAAAAGGCCGTTTATACCATTAAGGATAAGGTGGACACTGGATGGTCCAATAGGCACATGTATTAGGGATGCCACGAAAAAGGCAGATGATAGAACCGCCACCAGGGGGATCTTATCAGAGTCCATCTTTTTTAGGCCAACTGCCACGCCTGCTGCGGCCAGAGCCGCACCCGCGATGAGCACGGGTGCGGATAATACTCCCTCAGATATATGCATTTTCTTTTACCTATACAATTGACTACTGATCCGCCTGCCGACCGGCGGGCAGGCAACGGACTACTAACATTTTCTATTTCCACTCATGGAATTTAACCCAGAGGACTGCCCCAATTTCCACGTCCTTACCCTTGATTTTCTCCTCAGATGTATTCAGAGCAGCAAATCCCCACCAGCCAGCCTTGGGTGCTGCATAGGTAAAGACCCCGTTGACATCTGCCTTGATAGTCTGGGTGACCATGTAATCCGTTGGAGCTTGTGCCTTTCCATCCTTGTTATAATACTCCACTTCTACCTCACAAAAAGGTACTGGTTTGCCATCCAGCTTTACAATCCCCTGAAAAACATTTCCTGTATATAGGCCATAGGGTTTTGACAGAGGTACAATCTCGGTTTTGAGTCCGATTTCCTGATCCCACCCTTCATCATCGCCAAAGGCAGTAACCACGGTTTTGGTGTAATGCACAATGTAGCAGTCCTCGGCCGGTTCCCAGTAAGGCTTGGGCTCCATATAAAAGGTATACACACCTGGCCGCTTGATTTTATAAGATATTTGCCATGCTGTATGGCCCAGGAATTTTGTGTCTTTTAGTTTCTTCAGGAGATTTACCTTTTTTCCATTTGCCATAACCCCGAATACTTCCGGTTTTATCAACTCCATTCCATTTCCCTCAAAGGGGTGGGAAAAGGATAGTGTAAGGTTAACAGTTCGGTTGTCATTTTGCATCACCATGGAATCAGATGGTATTAGCATCCCATAATGCGCCATGGCTGATCCAGCAGAAAAAATAATAAC
>Ga0307427_1000431_pt1 | contig 26739 bp, 35 predicted proteins | sample SalMarWE160190MG_FD_202162 | JGI IMG/M metagenome (GOLD analysis project Ga0307427, IMG submission 202162) | Salt marsh sediment microbial communities from the Plum Island Ecosystem LTER, Massachusetts, United States - WE1603-190 | ecosystem: Environmental > Aquatic > Marine > Intertidal zone >... | reverse complement strand
TCTGTCTATACGTCATTTGTATCATAATTTTAAGGTTTAACTTCCTAATTGATGGGGTACAAATCACAGTAAACTGTGATACAATGATTGCGAAGGAAAGAGAGGGGACCCGGCGCTAAGGAGACATGCGATGAAAAAGACGGAACTGGTCGAATGGAGAGGGCAATATCAAGAGGCTTACATCGCCGCCGAGGAACTGGCCCGCTATTTACACGGAATGTGGAACTGGTAGGGAGTGCAACAATCGATGTATGGCCCCAGCGGCTTGACCAGATTGGCCAATGGATGGCTGAGGAAGCATCACAGCGGCGGCGGAATTGTAGTTGAGAGGAAGTTCGGGAATGGGACTAGTGTCTATTACCCGAGCTGGAAGTAAGAACAGTTAAGCAAAGGGGACCGGCGCCTAGCAGCTCCCGGTCCCCACAGTCACCCCGAAGGTGTGTGAAAGGAATGACAACATGATTATCGCAGAGTACGGAAACAATGTCAATGCCACCGAGGTCTTTCTCGCACGGCAGGCCGCTCGTCAGGCGGCCAGAAGGGAATACAACCCTCGCACCCAGTTCCCGCACAACGATGCACAGCACGCCGCCTGGCTCGCCTACTGGCAGCCGTTCTGGGAAGAGCAGGAGATCGAGGAGCAGCGAGTAGCCGGCCGGCAGCACTTCCTGCTCGGCCTGGGCGTCGAGACGTGCCACACGCCGGCCATGGCGGCAGGCTGGCATGAGGCGGCTCGCGATGAGCTGCGAGGGTACGAGTATCGGCTGTTCGGTCATCGCTTCGACGAATGCGTGACCGAAGCCATGCGCCGGGGCTACATGGAGCGAGTCGAGGAGGAGGACGCGCTCTTCGAGGAGAAGGACGCCAAGCCGGGACTGAATGCGGACGACGATTATCTGGAGTGGATGCTGGACGAGGCGGACGTGGAATGCTACGGAGGTGCAATATGACGGACAACGGCGACGTGGACGGCGACTATCAGATTGTGCCGGCGGCATCACGCGCGCCGGCTCCCTATCTCGGCGACCGCAGCCTCATTGCCGAGATCAAGCGCCGGATCACGGCCATGACGCAGCTCAGCGAGGACACGCCGGATAGTGTCATCTGGCAATTCGCCCAGGTCTGCACCGCGCACCAACTCAATCCGTTCACCGGCGATGCCTACATCATCGAGCTGGGCAAGCGCAAGGACGAGACGGGCCGCTGGGAGAAGCAGTATGCGGTCCATGTCGGCGTCAAGGGGCTGCGCAAGATGGCGCGCCGGCAAGCCAATTATCAGATCCAGAGCCGGCGTCTGGACGCCGAGGAGGTCAGGCAGTATCGCCGCGACGAATACGATGCCAGGGATGTCGGCTACGAGATCGAAATCTATCGCCTAGATGTGGCCCGCGAGTGCAAAGACGCCGGCATCGCGTATTTGCCGACCAAGGGCATCGGCTTCTGGCGGCAGAAGGCCCGTTACAACAAGTATGATAAGCGGTGGCAGGCGGACAACGTGCCCGAGACCTGGTCGCCGGACCAGGTGGCCGAGAAGCGGGCCGAGGTCAACGCGCTGAAGAAAGTGTTCGACATCGAGATCGCGGTCGGCGACCCATCTTACGAGGGCGTCGCCGTAATCGAGGACATGGAGCAGAGGATCGAATCCTACGACCGGGACCATGCGCTACCGGTCGAGAAGGAGATCCAATATGAGGAGGACGGTAACGTCCTCTTCGCGCCGGAGACGACCAGCCGCAAGGCGCCGGCCCCGCCGCCGTCCGATGAACAATGCCAGAAATTCGCCGAGTGGGCGCGTAAGAAAGACCGCGACCCCAACAGCGGACCATGCAGCGATGAGCAGTACGGATATCTTGCTGGCGTGATAGACGAAATCAGCGGGCAGACCACGCACAAGGCGGTGCTGAGTCGTCTATTTGGCCGAGAAATCAGCAGCGAGTCTGTACCCGCATTCAATGTCGTGTCGAGGTTGCTGGACTGGCTGCCGGAAACGCGCGGCCAGAATGATGAGAAGGAGCCGAATCCTGACTATAATTCTGCCTATGCAGCGTGCATTCGTAAGCTGCTGGAGGACTAGCATGAAACCACAGAAACGATACGCAATTCATGCCATGCACGAGATAGACGCACAAGTCTCACGCGAGGAGCTCGCCTATGCGCTGTTTCGGGTTGTGTTCGATCTGCTCGGCGAACCGATTGACGACGCCGGCTGTGACTGGTACACAGACGGCGAACGCATTTATGTCTGTAACAAGGAGTGGATTGTGGCCGAAAACGATGCCGCAGCGCGCCTGGTCGACGCGGCTAACGTGCTGCACTGCGGCCGGCCGCAGCATATTGAGGAGGCGCCATGAAAAGTAAACCGATCATTTTCAGCACCGAGTCCATCGTAGCAATTCTGGAAGGACGGAAGAGCATGACCCGCCGCGTCATCAGGCCGCAACCGGAAGAGAGCGGGGAATTGCTGAAAAAACCAGCCTATCTGATCGGAGATCGATTGTGGGTGCGCGAACGCTGGCGATTGCGTGGTTGGGATTGGGATGTGTGCGAATGCCTAATCCAGTATAGCGATGGTATGGAGCTATGGAAAGCCTACCCGGCGTTCAGGAAGAACAGCCTGGACGCCTGGGAGGACTGGGTCATCGAGCAGACCGACAGGCTGCTGCAGCGCAACGGCGAATCGCCGGAACCGAACAGCGAATTTGGCTTCGCCGTGAAGATAACCGACGATGATCCCTGGCAGTCGCCAATCTTTATGCCGAAATGGGCAAGCCGCATCACGCTGGAAGTGACGATGGTGCGGGCCGAGCGGCTGAAAAGCATTATGGGATCGGGCGACGTAGAGAAAGAGGGGTTCATCTCGCTGAACGGCAACCGCGGCTTTGCCCAGACATGGAACAATCTCAACGCGAAGCGCGGGTTCGACTACTTCGCAAACCCGTTCGTGTGGGTCTACGAATTCAGAAGGGTGAAGCCATGAAAGCGCGATTGCCACTGAAACAGGCCGAGGCGATAGCCAAGGCGATTGTGGACATCTATGCACCGGCCTGCGAGCGCATCGAGATTGCCGGCAGCATCCGGCGTCAATGCGAGATGGTCGGCGATATCGAGATTGTCGCGATTGCCAAGCCGATCCTCAACCTGTTCGGCGAGCCTACGGACGAGACGGAGCTGGATGCGATGCTGAGAGACGAGGGCCAGGAGCCGAGCAAGAATGGGCCGAAATATAAACAGATGCAGGTCCTGGTTAAGGGCGACGAGATGCAGCTTGACCTATTTCTAGCTGAACCGTGCAACTGGGGTTATATTCTCATGCTACGCACGGGCTCGGCGCGATTCAGCCAGCGCATGGTACAGGATCGTAGGCTGCCTGGAGGATTGCGCCCGCCGGGGCTCCGATGTCGCGATGGATATGTATGGCGGGCCAAATATTGGGACGGCGAAGCGCCGCATCCTGCCGAGACAATCTGCGTGCCGGATGAGGAGACGCTCTTCGAGCTGTGGGGCATGGACTTCATCCCGCCGGCGAAGCGAGCCTGAGGCTGAATATTGATTTTGTCGTGCACCCGTGCTATCCTTTAGGCAAGTTGGCGGCGTCGCCCGAAAAGCGCTGATGGATACACAAACGGCAGCAGAGCAGCGCAGCATTGACGTGTGGCTGGAAGAGGCTGTGCGCTCGTTGCCTCCCCATTTGCGCCAGGGCAAGTGTCGTATTACACTCCATATCGCCGGAAGCGACGTGAAGGCGGACATCGAACTGCTCGGTATCGTAGTCAAGACGGGCGGACCAATCACGAACTAGCGCTAGACAATTTCACAGGTTGCCTCGAGCCGAGGGCCATCGCATCAATAACGCGGTGGCCCTCTTTGTTTTGGTAGCGGCGCTCATGACAAAAATCGGAATACATCTATTACCAGAACATCATCGCCCTGAAGATATGCAAATGCTGGCGCAGGTACCTGCGCCAGTTTCCAAGGTTGTCTATTCCAGCGCTCCGAATTTGGAGCATGTCAAACGCGTCATTGAAAGCGCCCCGGGCCTGGTTATATTGCGCGACCATCCACTGAGCCAGCAGCACGACGATGTTTGGCGCGAGCCAATAGGCGCCGGCAAGCGACATGCTCAGGAATGGCATGAGCACCTGCCGGGCATCCCGCGCGAGCGCATTCTCGTCGAGGGCGTTAATGAGTTCCCGGTTTGGGAACCCGGCGGCATGGAGACGCAGCTCGCGTACGAACTGGCATTTGGCGAAGAAGGTTTGCGCTTGGGATTGCCGACGATCCATGGGCAATTGGCGGTTGGCTGGCCTGCAAACCATGGAGAGGATACACCGCCGGATTGGACGCCTTGGCTACCATTGCTTCGCTGGATCACGGCGCATTCTGGCAGATACCTCGGCTTGCACGAGTATTGGGGCTTCAACAAGGGCGTGCATTTCTACGCAGGCTGGTGGTTCCTGCGCTATCGGAAGATGGCTATCAAGGTTCCAACCATCCTGACGGAGCTGGGCGGTTTGAAGGCATATCAGAATCCGGACGGCTCATGGGGGCTCTATGCGCGCGATGGGTGGAAGGGCGACATTGAGGCCGATACATATTTCGAGCAATGGCGCCAGGCGGAAGCGGAGTTGCAGCTAGATGATTACATCGTCGGCGCAACGCTATTCACGACAGACGGAGCGCATCCCTGGGTTGAGGAGTGTGATGCAGGTCCGGTGAATCCTCTGTGGCTGAAGTACGCAGTATCTGAGGCAGCGGCCGATCACGCTGTATATGCGCCGGTTGTTGTCATAGATGGTCCGCAAATCGAGAGCGGAGAGGATGCGCTGGACGATGCACCAGGCGACGGCGACGCCAATTTCGAGCGTGCACTGGCCGTCGTGCTCGGGCAGGAGGACGGCTGGTCCGACAATCCCGCCGATCCGGGCGGCGCAACGATGAAGGGCGTCACGCTCGGCACCTACCGCGCTTGGCGCCAGGCACACGGCCATCCAATCCCCAACAAGGACGATCTCCGCAACATCTCTGATGGTGAGGTGCGCCAAATCTATTATGAATGGTACTGGCTGGCCAGCGGAGCCAACGCCATGCCGTGGCCGCTATCCTTGGCGCACTTTGACCTGGCTGTCAATGGCGGAGTAGGGCGGGCGCAACAGGCATTGGCGGAAGCTGGCCCGATCTTCCTTCGCTACATGGCCTGGCGCATCGACTGGTACACGCGCATCAGCGGCTGGCAGACATTCGGCGCGGCGTGGATGCGGAGGGTGGCCGCGCTGTTGCGGGAGGCGGTATGAGCGCTCGCAGCTACGACCCCGAGACGAAAGCGGCGGTATTGGCGGCTCTGCTCGAAGGCCAATCTGTCAATGCGGTGGCGAAAGACTATGGCATACCGTCAGGGACCGTCAAGAGCTGGAAAAGCCGCGATTTAGGCGAAAAAGTTGCCAAGGTTGCAACAGAAAAACAGGTAGAGATAGGGGACCTGCTGGTCAAGTACATGGAGGAATCGCTCAAGACGCTGATAGCGCAGCTGCAGATATTTCGAGATCCGCAGTGGCTGAAGATACAGTCAGCATCGGATGCGGCGGTGCTGCACGGCGTGCAGACGGACAAACTGATGCGGATGCTTGAGGCGCTGAACCGTGCTGAATCTACGGATTGACTTGCCTAGGGTGAATACGGGTCCATTCGTGTTCGGCGCGCCCCAGCTCGCCAAGCAGTCGCTTACCTTCCGCGCTTTCATCCGGCGGGTGCAGCCGCGCTTCCGATTCTATCCGCACATCGAGCAGCTTGTCGCTCTGCTGCAGCGCGTCGCCGACGGCGAGATCGATCGGCTGATGATCTTCTGGCCTCCACGGCACGGCAAGAGCGAAACCGTCTCGCGCCTGTTTGCCGCCTATTACCTGCTATGTCACCCGAACCGTTGGGTCGGACTCAACTCATACGCCGCGGAGCTGGCCTATACGCTGAGCCGGAGTGCCCGCGAGCACTACGTCAACGGCGGCGGTCTCCTGCGCGATGATGCGCGCGCCGTGCGCCACTGGGAGACGCAGGCCGGCGGCGGTCTGTGGGCGGCCGGCGTGGGCGGTCCCATCACAGGCAAGGGGATGCACCTGGGCGTTATCGACGACCCGCTTAAGAACGCCGAGGAAGCGGCCAGCGAGACGATCCGCGAGAAGCAGAAAGACTGGTACAGGTCCACGTTCTATACACGCGCAGAGCCCGGCTGTGCCATTGTCGTGATCCAGACGCGCTGGCACCAGGACGATCTCTCAGGCTGGCTGCTGACCGAGGAAGGCGCGGAGGACGGCGAGCCGGAACGCTGGCGCATTATGAGCATGCCGGCCATCGCCGAGGCGGAGCGGCCAAGCTTTCCATCCACTTGCACGGTCGAGCGCGATCTGCGCAAGCCGGGTCAGGCGCTTTGCCCGGAACGGTACGCGGCGCAACGGTTGCAACGGTTGCAACGGCGGCTTGGCTCGTATTTCTGGAACGCATTGTTCCAGCAGCGCCCGGCCCCGCGTGCGGGCGGATTCTTTCAGCGCGGCTGGTTTCCGGTTGTGCAGGCGCTGCCTACCGGCTGCCGTTTCGTGCGCTATTGGGACAAGGCCGCCACGCCCGGCGGCGGCGCGTACACGGCCGGCGTGCTGATGGCCCGTTCGCCCGACGGCCGCTATTTCGTGGTGGATGTGGTGCGCGGCCAGTGGTCCAGCGGCGAGCGCGAGACGACAATAGAGCAGACCGCGCACATCGACAAGCAGCTCTATGATAACGTGACCGTCTGGGTGGAGCAGGAACCGGGAAGCGGCGGCAAGGAGAGCGCGGAATCGACCATCAAGCGCTTGGCCGGCTTTGCCGCCTTCAAGGAGCCGGTGACGGGCAGCAAGGAGATCCGGGCTGCCCCGTTTGCCGCACAGGCGGAGGTCGGCAACGTGACTCTGCTCGAGGGCGGCTGGAATCACGTCTATCTGGAGGAACTGGCCGGTTTTCCGCATGGCACATACAAGGACCAGGTAGACGCCAGCTCGGGCGCCTTCAACAAGCTGGCGCTCGTGCAGCCGGCCGGCATGCGCCAGGGGGCTGTGCGCGGGAGAGCTGCCAGCAGCGCCGGCACGCGGCGAGCGGTGAGGAGGACGGCATAGTGGCGTACCGTATCTGGGGCCGCATTCAGGAATTCTTCAGCACGGTCAATGACGCGCTGGGACGCCTCTCGACGACATCCAGCGCCGATTTCGGGCAGCGCCCGCGCATCTACACCAGCCGGCCCATGGCCAGCGTGTTTCGCAACCCCTCCACCGACTGGGGCCGGCCGCACTACGCATTCTGGCGGCGGGCCTACTACTGCCGAGTGCGCGGGCTGGAGCTGGCCGGCCTCTTCATCAAGCCGCTGGTCAATAAGATCGCAACCTGGACGCTGGGGCGAACCCCATATTGGAAGCTGGACAACGAGGCGGCGTCCGAAGCGCTGGCGAACTGGTGGACGGAGTGGCATCCATCGGTGCTGCGCGCGTATCGCTCTAGCCTGAAGCAGGGCGACGAGTTCGTGGTGGTCAACGCCGACCTCTCGCTCACGCTGATTGCGCCGGACCTGGTAGAGCCGCTCGTCGCCGATGACGACTACGGCAACGTCATCGGCTGGCGCATTACACAGACGCTCACGCATCCGCAGCTACCGTCGGCGCGCATGACGGTGACGGATGAATACTATGCGGACCGGCGCATCCACATCGTGGAATCCGGCACAGGCACACGGCAGACGGAGTATCGCAACCTGCTGGGCCGCGTGCCGGTGGTGCACATCGCCAACAATCCGGACGACGGCGAGACGTTTGGCCATGCCGAGGCCGAGGCGCTGGTGGAGGTGCTGCAGCGCTACAACACGGTGCTGCAGGCGGGCGTCGAAGGCAACGAGCTGCAAGGCCGACCCACGCCGGTGCTGGAGTTCGAGAATCAGACCGACCTGGACAGTTTCTGGACGCTGTACGGGGAGACGGAGAGCCAGACGCTGCCCGACGGGACCACGGAGACCGTCAACACGCTAGGTGTGGACTTGACGCAACTGCTCACGGTGAGCGGCGCGAGGTTCAGCTATCAGGCGCCGGGCAGCTTTGCACAGGACACGGAGCGGCTGCTGGGGCTCATGTTCTATCTGATTCTGGAGCACACGGAGATTCCCGAGTTCGTGTTCGGCAATGCCATCGCATCCTCGCAGGCGTCGGCTGAGACGCAGATGCCGATCTTTGTGCGCTTCATCGAGGGCCGGCGCGCCGATGCGGCCGGCTGGCTACTGGACCTGGCCGAGATTGTGCTGGGCTACATGGCGCTGTTGCAGCCGGGCATCCAGGCGGAACGCCCGACGCTGCAGTGGGACCCGCTGGACCAGGCTGACGGGCGCCTGACGCTGGACACGGTGATCTGGGCGTATGCCGAGGGCCTGATCGACGGCAACACGGCGCTGATGCTGGCGCCGGTGGACATTGAGGATATCGAGCAGGTGACGGACCGGGCGCGCGATGAGGTTGGCGCGCAAGAGCCGGACGAGGGTTCGCCGTTTGCGGAGCGGGACGTGGACCGCGCGCTGGCTGAGGAAATTAACCAACTAGAACTGGAGATCTAATTATGCCCTGGCCCGAGAAAACATTTGCCGAAATTCTGAGTCAGTTGGATACGCTGCAAAAGGATCTGGACGCGCTGAGCGGCAAACAGAGCGACAAACAGCCGGAGTCGAAGCCTTCTGCCGCAAAGATCACCAAAAAGCAATTGATGCAGATCGATGGCGTGGGCTCGGCGACGGCAGACAAAATCCTGGAGCTGCTCAAGTAGCATGGCTGAGACCTGGAATTCCCGCCGCTTGCGCCACGAGCGCACGATGGACCGGCGCTACATCGAGGAGCAGCGGGTTCTGGCGCGCGCTATCGGGCGCATTGTGCAGCGCTATGCAGTGGGACCAGACCGAGTAGTGCTCAACATGCGGTCGACGCGCTCTGCGCTCAAGACGGCGATTTGGAACGACATGCTAAAGCCGTACTTCATCGGCCCCGGCACCGACCCGCTGCTTGAGATCGAGCCGCGGTCCCCCTATGCGACGCTATTGCGGGAGGGCGTGGAAGGCGCGCTGCGCATCCAGGCTGAGCGCCAGGCGTCGCTGATCAATCGGCTGGTACGCGACAAGGCGGTCGTGCAGTGGCTGACCGGTCCCCGGCCCGTGGCTGCGGATGTGGTGACGGAGCAACGAGGGACCTACGACCCGTGGCATATGTGGGTGGACCCCAACGGCTACCGGCTCTCGGACCGCATCTGGCGCGCCGGCATCTACGAGCGGGCCAACATCGCCCGGTTTCTGGATTATCACATCGGCCAGGGCACGTCCGCGGTGGATATCGCCGAGTTGCTGGAGGACTACATGACGCCGGGGGCGCGTTTGATTCGCACGCGCACGCCCTACGGACGCGAGGGCAGCTATGCGGCGCGGCGGCTGGCGAGGACAGAGATCACGGCGGCGGCGGGCCGGGGAACGGTGAACGCGGCCGCGGCTAATCCGTTCGTGAGCGGCATTCGCTGGAGCCGAAGCAGCATGCATGGGCCTTGCGATATCTGCGACGAGCGGGCGCACGGCGGCGAGAACGGAGACGGCGTCTATCCGATTGACGAGGTGCCGGACTATCCGGCGCATCCCCACTGCATGTGCAATCTCTCGCCGGTGACGACGGGCGATACGCAGAGTTTGGTGGCGGACTTGCGCGAGCAGATTGCGGCCGGGGCGGCGCAAGCGCGGCGGCTGCAGGGCATTTTGAATCCGAACTGGTTGGCGACGGCGCTGCTGACCGGCACATTGGTGGATGTAATAGAGCGCTTAGGCGCATGGAGGCAAGCATGACGATAGCGAGTTCAGGCAGTGCGATGGCAGTTACGCCAAGCAACACTGTTGATTTGCCGGGCGGCGTGACGCGGGGTCTATATGTTGGCGTAACGGGCAGCGTAAAGGCAGACATAGAAGATGGCGAAGTCGCCGCACTAACCACGCGCATGGAGGCGCTATCGTGATACCAACCGGCTTCGGCGTGGGCCTGCCGTGGCAGCGGGCTGAGAACGAGCCAGCCTGGTACTACGACGCGCTGGACAGGTTGCGACCGGCCTGGTGGCATAACTGGAAGTACGGCCGGCTCAACATGGACGGTTACATACCGATGCTCTGGCGCTGCAACGTTGACGCGGTGAACACGGCGCTGCCGTCCGTCCAGCGGCAGCCGGGGCGATTGTGGCTGTTGGGCAACGAGCCGGAGCGCGCGGACCAGTCCGATACGCCGCCGGGGAGCTTCGCCGAGGGCGTGCGCAGGTTCCGGCACATGACAGAACCTCTCGGCGTGAGATTCGCGCTGCCCGGCATTTTGTGGGACGTATTCGACCACGGCCGCGCCTGGCTCAATGACTATCTGGCCGCCGGGGGACCGCTGCCCGACTGCTGGCACATCCATCTTTACGACTACAGGGGCCAGGCATGGACGAAACGGCTGCATGGTGCGCTGGAATATCTGGCCGGCCTCCGCGACCTGCCGGTGATTGTGACGGAGTGCGCAAGCTGGAGCGCGCAGACGAATGCGGATGTGTTGCAGGCAGTGCGACAGGCGCTGCGAGCGGGCAATATCCAAGCAGCGGCTTGGTTCAGCGCCTATGACGAACTGTGGGAAGCGCCGTCGTTGCTCACGGAGAACGGCAAGTTGACGAAGCTGGGCGATCTGTTTGTGGCGAAACCGGAGCAGCACACGACGTACATACCGGCGGTGCATGGATGAGGAGGCGACAATGGCTGAGTGGACAATAGGAGCGGCGAGGGACCTGCCCGTCGTGGCGGGCGACTGGGACGGCGCGGCCGCCCAGGCCCGGCTCTTTGGCAGAGGCGAGGAGATCGACCAGGAGCGCGCACGGCGCGGGCATCTGGTCTATGATGCTGAGGCGCCGGCGCTGAAGGGCAGCTACAAGTTGCCGTTTGCAGACGTGCGCGATGGGCGATTGGTGGCGGTAACAGGCGGGCTGAATGCGGCAGCCAGCCGCTTGCCGCAGACCGATGTGCCGGCCGACGTGCGGCAGCGGGCCGAGGCCGTGCTCGACGCGTATCGGGAGAAGCGCCAGCGCGCCCTGAAAGCGAACGTTTCCGAGTTCGGCGGGTCGATGGATGATTTCGTCAGCCGTGTGCGCAGAGAGTTCGACCGCCAGATGCGACCGCCGAACCAATATGACTTGGATCGGCCGCCAGAGTCGGAACGCCCGTATGTGACCGACGTCTTTCCCGACCATTGCATCGTGCGCGCAGGAGACCGCTATCTGTCTGTGGTCATTACGGTGACGGACGACGCTTCAACTGGCGTTGAAGGTATCGAGTTTGCGCCGTGGGCCGACTGGCAGCCGGTAGCGCTGCAATATGTGGCCGAGATGCCCAGGGAAGCCATGCGCGAGATCATGATTGTCAGCGAGTTCAAGGGCAAGTACCCGGAAGTTCCCTTCGCAGACGGCGTCGACTATAAGGCGCTGGTGGACGGCGATGATGACCCGGTCTTCATCACCGTGCCCATCGGCAAGGCCGACGTAACCAGCGGCAACAAGCGCTACTACGACGACGCGTTCTTGACCGAGCTGGAACGCCAGGTGCTGGCCAATCGGCCCGTGGGCCTCATGGGGCACCTGCGGCCGGAGCAGCGGGCCACGGAGTTCCCGATGGAGGCGGTACACTGGGTCGGCGCGCGGCGCATTGGTGGGCTGCTGTGGGGCAAGGGCTATGTGCCGGCGGGCGACGCACGGGCGAGGCTGCTGCGATACAAGGCCACGAACAAGCAGATCGCCACGTCGATTGACGCACTCGCGGAGGGCGTATGGGACGACGATCTAGGCGCGTATCGCATGTCGGCGAAATCGCTCAAGCTGAATCAAATCGATATCGCACCTGCGGACAGGGCCGGCATCGCGGATCTGGCGGCAGTGCCGCATGTGACGACCGAGATGGCGGCCAGGAATCTACGTGAAAGTGAAAAGGAGTCCGAAATGGATAGAGAGGAAATCATCCGAAGTCTGACGGTAGAAGAGGTGCCGACGCCGCTGCGCGAGCAGATTGCGGCCGGGGCGGCGCAGGAGCTGCGCAATGAGCTGGGCCTATCGGACGACGCCGATATCGTGGCCCATGTGCGCGAGCTGCACGAGGCAGAAACGCAGCGGGCGCGGGAAATCGTGGACCAGCGTATCCAGGAATTGGTCGAGGATGCGGAGAACGGCATCAAGCTGGAAAGCGCACGCGGCCTGATCGTAGAGTTAGTGCAGGCGCGGCAACCGCAGAGCGTCGAGGATGCCGAGGAGGCATACAAGGCCGTGGTTGAGTCAGAGAGCGTGAAGACGCTATTGGAGATGCAGGTGCGCGGTGCGATGGGGCCGCGCCAGACCACGAACGTGCGCTCGCAGAAGAAAGGATCAGCCAGTTCGCAATGGTGGGATGATGCGCCCGCCAAGGAGGCATAATGGCGACGACAGTGGCCGGAAGTGAGGCCTATTTCGAAAGCGACGGCAAGGCCGTCAATGTGGATCTGCTCTACACGGTAGCCAAGAACTCCGTTATCTATGCAGATGCATGGCTGGGTCTGGCCGGGGATGACGGCGATAGCGGCGACAGCATCGCCCTTATTGCCGACAATCGAGAATATCAGTTCGAGGTTCCGTCCGGGCTGAGCGTGTCGAAGGGGGATATCGTCTACATCACGGTAGCGACCGCCACTGGTCACTACCCTGATGACGAGGCGTACGGCACGTCGGCCGGCGCGGGCAATATCGCGTTCTTCAAGGCCACGGCCGACAAAGACGCGAACAATATCGTTACTGGCATTATGCTTGCGCACAACGCGCTGCTGAGCTAGGGGGAGGCGAGATGACTATCAAAATTCACAGCCGGGAAATGCTGGCCACGCAAAAGCCGACCCGCAGTTTCAAGCCGGGTTTCCGTCTGTCTGATCATGTGCGCGAGGTGCGTGATGTGAGCGGCAAAATCGTCCATGAGTTTGTCGGCATGGGCGATTTCGGAGACGCGTGGCAAGAGCGCCAGCGCTATGAGGTGTTCGCAGGGCGCGATGAGGAGCCTATCCTCTACACGCCCATCTACCAGGAGATTCGGGACCGTAATCTGCCGCGTAACGTGGCTGTCAATCGGCTGGGGCCGGCGGGCGTGGTGCTCGAACAGATTTTCGAGGGCGGCGAAATCAAGTTCGCCAGCGTGGGCAGTTCCGACTTCTCCGTGCCAATCGTGCACTACGGCGTAGGTCTGGAGTACAGCAAGGATCTGGTGGAGTTCAATGAGCTGTGGCGGGTGCCGCTGGTCGAGCGTCAGGTAGGCATCGCCTACAATGCGCTGCTCAACCATCTGCACCTCAATCCGATTTTGGCCTACGCCTATGCCGCGGCCAACCAGACGGCGGCTAACTCGAGCGGTGTGACCACGGTAGAGGATTACATGCTGACCATTGAGGACGCCATCGCCAATAGCATGACCGATACCGACAATCCGCGGCGCGGGCCGTATGCGATTCTGTGCTCGGCGGCCAATCTCTTCACGATCGAGAAGGCGCTGACCAGGGTCCCGCAGGAGGGCGTGAGCTTGCAGAGCCGAGCCATCGACATGGTGCGCAGCGTCATCGCGTATGACGGCTGGACCGGCACGCGCGGCAGCAAGTCCACAACGTATTCCGGCGTCAGCTCGGGCACGGCATATCTCATCAGCCTGCAATATCAGGGCTACGACTTCCAGTCATACATGAAACAGGATCTCCTGCAGGAAGGCGAGCAGCAGGATATCAGCCGGCTGCTCACTCAGACCGTGTGGGACACGTACTTCGGTGTGTACGCCAATCCCGTGGGCGCAGTGGAGGAGATTACGCTGCCATAGTGTACGCGATTAACATCTGCGCGCCGGGGTATTGGGATCTATACGACAGCTACGGACTTATCGCCTGTCAGCTTGCGCGGCAACTGACAGGCATGGGCTGCTATGTCAATGCTTATGCGCTAGGCGACACCAGATTCGCCAATCAACCCGCCGATATCAAGAAGATGGTCTCGCGGCCGCGGCGGCCAAGCCTGGGTGCGGTGCTAATGGGTTATCCGACCGGCTATCACCGTCATGGAGCCGTGACCGCATATGGGCCGCGGGTCGCGCTGACCATGTTCGAGTCGAGCAAGATCCCCGCCGACTGGGCTCCTGTGCTGAATCGTTGCGATGCGTTGGTAACAACATCGCACTTCGGCGCCGAGCTGTTCCGCGATTGCGGAGTGCGCACACCCAGCTATGTGGCGCCTCTCGGCCTGTCGCCGATATATCAGCCGCGCAAAACGCTCAATCAGGCCCCGCTAACCTTCCTCGCCTTCCTTGACCGCGGGTCGCGCAAGGGTGGGATGCTGGCGCTGAATGCGTTTGTGCGCGCCTTCGGCGATCGCCGGGACGTGCGCCTGATCCTGAAGATGCGTCACCAGCAATATCCGCTCGACCTGCTCAACGACAACGTGACCATCATTGCGCAGGACATGAGCGAAGCGGCTCTCTATCAGCTCTATCTATCGGCCGATGTGCTGATCCATCCATCTACCGGCGAGGGCTTCGGTCTGATTCCGCGGGAATTCGCAGCCACGGGCGGCGTTGCCTTGGCCACGAACTGGAGCGGGACTGCAGACGATATCGACATATGGGGCGTTCCGCTGGACTATACGCTGGTGCCGGCGAGATGGAAGACGAGCAATCTGAAGGGACAGGATTTAGGCGAGTGGGCGCATGTGGACACGAAATATCTAGCAGGCGTGCTGCGCGATGTGGCGGACCGGCGCGATGTATATCAGATGCGCGCAATGCGCAATGCGCCGCATGTGGGAGCGATGTATGACTGGCGCGCTTTTGCGCGCGCAATATTGGGGATATGGGAAGGGGTGCTATATGGCGACCGCGTTGCAGCGTAGCAGATTGCGAGACGATATCGGCGCAGACTCCACGACGCTGGATGATACCGAAGCGGATGCGATTTATGTGGAGGCAGGCGAACGCTACACGGACGCCAATAGTATCAAGGCAGCGACGCGGGTGATTGCGATCCGCCGGCTGCTGGCCTCCAGCGCCAAACTGACCAGCTATCGGCAGAATAATAGCAGCGAGAACGCCAGCGATGTGTTCACGCATCTGAGGGCCTTGCTGGAGATGTGGCAAGGCGAGCTGGATGATGCAGTGACGACCGGCAGCGCGGTTGGTGCGGCGAGATTCGGCAGCTTGCGCCGCAAGCCGAAAGCGATCCGGGAATATCCAGATGCCTAGCATCAACGCATGGCTGGCGGCGGGCGGGGACCTGGCTGCCCTGCCCACGGAGACGGAAGCGCAGCGGGCGGCGCGTGCCTGGCGGCGCATCGGCGACAAGCCGACCAGCGTGACGTTTAAGAAGCCGAATGGAACCACGCTCGCGGCGCAGACGGTGCGTCTGGAGAGCGACAACTCGGCCAGCCTGGCGGAGAGCGAAGCAGGGGCCGCGCCGCGACGCAAGCTCATCATCTTTGGCGTGCGCAACCATGCTACGGTGACGGATACCGATATCGCCGAGGGCTATCGCTTCATCAGCGGGAATGATCTATACCGGGTAGTGGATATCATCACGACGCTGGGCGAGGTGCAAGGCGTGGCGGAGGCGACGGGATGAGCGGCTCTGCTGCATTCTATCGCGCGGCCAACCTCATCATTATGGATTATCCCTATGAGGCTGCTATTGCTTCCGGGCTGCGCGTGTGTGATGAGGCGTGCATAGTGGTTGGACAATCGGTAGACGGCACGCGGGACGCTATCTACGCGCTACAGGACCGTTATGGTAGGGACCGGCTGAAGATTCGCGAGGAGACATTCCGTTTTGACCGCGGCTGGCAGGAACGATGGTGGAACTGGAGCCGGGAGATGACGACGGCAGACTGGCATATGTACCACGATGCGGATGAGGCGCTGCATGAGGAGTATGCGCCCAAGTTGCGGAAAATCATGCGGGACCCAAAGATACAGGTGATCATCTTCCCGTACATCCATCTGTACGGGACCGCAGGCTACCGGGTGCTCAAGGGATTCTACGATCATAACTCGCGGTTGGGCCGGGCCTCGGCAGGCTACCGGATGCGCAATTGGTGCAGTGATGAGCATCCCAAGTGGGCAGCGTGCCAGATGGTAATCCGGCGCAATGGGCGCGAGGTAGATGCCCACAACGTGCACGATGACGGCGCGGTGTGGGTGGATACGCCCATGCTGCATTACGGGTGGTGTCGCACTCCGCAGGCGCTGGCCATCTCGCAGACCAAGCATACGGCCTGGTACGCGGACGGGGCCGGGTTGCAGGACGGGCGTGTGCCGCAGGTGGAGCCATATGACTATCGCATGGCGGAACGCTTGATTGGCGGCATGATAGAGCCGTACAAGGGGCCGCATCCGGCGGATATGGGGCCGTGGCTTAGGAACCATGCAGAGGGATGGGCGGAAATCGATCCTGAAAAGGAGAGGACCCGTGCCTAACGTCTTTATGAATCCCGTGCCGCCATTCCCGCTGGAAATCGCCCTGATGCTACGCGATACATGCAATCTGACAGCGTTCGTCGAGACCGGAACATATCAAGGCGGCACGGTGCGCACCGTAGCCCCGCACTTTGAAACTGTGATGACCGTGGAAGGAGTGGCAAAACGGTTTGAGGCGGGCAATGCACTGGAGTGGCCGTCAAACGTGCAACGATTCTGCGGGGATAGCGGGGAGATGCTAGGGCCAATGCTCAAGATGCTGGCACGGCCCGCTGTCGTATGGCTGGATGCGCATTGGATTTGCTGCGGCACGCCGACGCCGGAAGTTGACCCGCTGCAAGGGGCAGTTGACGCCTGCCCGCTGTTGGCGGAACTGGAGCATCTGCGCGGCAATCATGCCGTGATGATTGACGATGCACATTATTTCGTAAGTCCGCCGCGGCTGCGCGGCAATCCGGCGCAATGGCCGAGTCTCGACCAGATCTGCGCAGCACTGCCGGAGCGATATATTGTACTGCACAGTGGGATACTGATTGCCGTTGCCGAACGATATCGCGAGGCAGTACGCGATTGGTGCGTCAATCATCCGGACAAAGGGCCGCGCCAGCGATGACGAATATCGCCGTAGTCGTGCCGACGATGGGCAGCCGGCATCAGATCTATGACCAGTTCCTGGCCGCGTGGCGCGCACTTTTCATCAAGCATGATATCCGCCTGATTACGGTGCAAGATGGAGATACACCGCTCCTGCAAGTAGATGGCGAGACGGAATCGATCTGTGTTGAGACCGTGATGGGTGACAAATATCGCCTGCTCTACAATCACAATGACGGGGTGCGCAATGCGGGCTTCTATTACGTGGCGCGTGCATTGCCGCAGATCGAGGTCATTATCACGCTAGACGACGACGTAGCACCCATAGGCGATACCATCCAAGACCATCTGGACGCGCTCGATATGTATGTGCCGGTTAGCTGGATGAGCACGGCATCTGAGTTTATGCGTGGCTTTCCTTATGGCGTGCGCGACGAAGCCGAGGTCGTGCTATCGCACGGCGTCTGGAATGGCGTCAGGGATTGGGACGCGCCGACGCAGCTGGTCAGGGGCAATCGCGAGGTTAACTTTTATCGTGGCCCGATACCGAAAGGCGTCTTCTATCCTATGTGCGGCATGAATCTTGCATTCAAGCGCAAATTGCTGCCGTGGATGTATTTCGCGCCGATGGGGCCGCGCGTAGGGATGGATCGCTTTGCCGATATCTGGTGCGGCATCGAGAGCAAGCGCGTGATTGACGACAAGGGCTGGGCAGTGGTGAGCGGGTACGCCACAGTACTGCATGAGCGCGCCTCGAATGTATGGAGCAATCTACAGAAGGAAGCGCGCGGGTTGGAGCTCAACGAGCGCTTTTGGCAGGGCGACGTAGAGGACCCGTATTTCGACGAATACCGCGAGCGGCGTGAGCAATGGCAGGGAGCCATGTAGCACGATGGAGATCACTTTCGTAGTCCCTTGCCGGCCCTTCACGGGCATATTTGACACGATTCAGCGCCGCGCGCTCACGTCCTGGCGTGAGGCTGTGCCAAGCGCGCGCATTGTGCTGCTTGGACAGGATTTACCTGCGGACACGGGCGCGGATGAATTGCGGACGCCAGCCACCAATGCACGCGGCATTACTACGTTGTCCGGCGTATGGGAGATTGCTTGTGCGCAGAAGAGCGAATGGGTGTGTGTGGGCGAGAGCGATCTGCTATTTGATGCCACATTGCCCGCCGCACTTATGGCTTTGGCGCAAATCGAGCGGCCTTTTGTCATAGGGCAACGGTGGGACATGAACGCAGACGGCCATTGCAAACTGCATCCGCCAAGCGCGGTTAGTTATTGCATCTTCCGTGGCGGCCAGCTCGACGCAGCCGGCATTCCGCCGTTTGCCATCGGGCGCACGCTGCATGACAACTGGCTGGTGTGGGCGGCCATGCATCGCTGGGACATGACCGTGATTGACGCCACGGACAGCATAAAAATCGTGCACATAAATCATCCCTATGCTGAGCATGGCGATAAAGAGGGTATGTTCAGGAGCGCAGAACGCGCCGAGAATGTGCAGCTGGCGCGCATGAGCGGGATGATGCGGCCTCTTGGCGTCAATGATGCGCCGTGGGTACTAGGCGCCAACTACGTATTGAAAATGCGGGAGGCTTGATGATCACCTTCTTCACATCGCCACGGGCGTTCACTGGAGAGTTCGATGGATTGCAACGCGCGGCGATTGCATCATGGCAAGGTGCAGTCCCAAATCCCCAGATCATCGTGATAGGCGATCCGCCCGGCTCGCGCCAGGCAGTCCATGATCTCGGCATCATCCACTGCATGGATGTGAAGCGCAATAAATGGGGCACGCCGCGTGTAGACAGCCTGTTTGCCCTGGGCGAGCGCTATGCGACGCAGCCATGGCTGTGTGAAATCAGCGCCGATATTGTGCTAGGCGCAGAGCTGCGAAATGTACTCGCTGTACTGGAAGATGTAGAGCGCCCGTTCGTAATCGGCCAGCGTTGGGACATTGAACCGGGCGCCGCGCCGGAGTCGGCAGTGCTGCATCCGACCTGTAATATAGATTATTTCCTCTATCGCGACACACTGATGGTGGATGATATCCCGCCCTTCGGCGTGGGCAAGACCATTTATGCTAACTGGCTGGTATGGGCGGCCATGCATCGCTGGGACATGACCGTGATTGACGCTACGCAGGCGCTGACGGCCATCCACATCAACCATGCCTATATAGAGTATGGCGGCAAGCAGGCCATGATGGAGAGCGAGGAGAGCAATCTCAACCACACGATGGCATATGCGACGGGGATGCCCAGGCCCTATGCCATCGATGATGCGCCCTGGGTGCTGGAGGCCAATCTGAAACTCGTCCAGCGCAAGGAGGCGAACGCATGAAGATCGCATTCGTTTCTGCATTTCGCAACTGTGCACAGCACGTGCCGCGCTATTTTCAACAGGTGGCCGGTCTCTATTTTCTGCTCGACGAACGCGGCCACAGGCCATATTTACTTATCGGAGAGGGCGACAGCGACGACCACACACCCGCCATGCTGCTGTCCGGGATGCAGAAATTAGGGCTAGCGGGCAAGATTCTGGATGCCAGCCATGGGGGGCCGTCATTCGGGTCCATCATCAATACACAGCGCTTTGCGCAACTGGCCGCAGTCTATAACACGCTGTGGACGCATATTCCGGACGACGCCGGCGCTGTCGTGTTCGTCGAGGGCGACCTCATCTGGGAGCCAGCCGTCATGGCGGAAATGGTTGACCGGCTGGACCGTTTCCCGGCTGTGGCGGCCATGGTCTTCCATGCGCCGGGATGCACTCTCTATGGGCGGGACCCTAATGTGCGCTGGTTCTACGACCGATGGGGATTTGCGGCTCAGGGAGAGCACTTCACAAACGCGCCGCCTTACCATCCGAGCGTAAACGGCAAGCCGGTGGCGCTGGATAGCGCCGGCAGTTGCGTGGTGATGCGGGCTGGCGAGGCGCGGCGCGTGCATTTTCCGGCCGAGAACATGGTGCAGGGCATGACGCAGATGCTGGCCGCCAATGGGACGCCAGTCTGGCTGCAGCCGGACCTGATTGTGGAGCATCCGAACTGAGGGACGCATGGCGACTGAGGACACGATTGCGGCCAAGCTGAATACCGACGCCACGCTGCTCGCCATCCTGACCGGCGGCGTGTATGCCCGCGGGGCGCTAGGCCGGGAGGGATTGACGCGGGAAACCGCGACTGCTGCGTTCGATGCCAATGGATATCTGGAGCCGTGCGCGGTGGTAGCGCAGCGCGCGCTCGTGCCGGATGGCAACGTGCAGGACCAGATGAGTCAGCAGGCAAGCGCATCTCAGGTGGTCGAAATCTATCTGTATGAGGACACGGGCTACGACAACATCGACGCAGCCATGGACCGCATCTATGCGCTGCTGCAGGGCTATCAGTTGTCGGGAGCGTTTCCGCTCGAATGGACTAACACGGTTGACCGCCAGCGGGACCGGGGAGCGCTCGATGGGGCGTCGTTGGCACGTATGGATTGGGCAATCTATCAAGTTAGAGGAGTGTAAGTAATGGGAACTAAAACGTTCCACAGAGGACTGCGCGATCTGAAGATCGCGGCGTGGAATGACGAAAATGATTACGGGACAGCCTACGATATTCACGGCGCCCGCAACATGAACGTCGAGTGGGTCGTGGAGACCGACGAGCTGCGCGGCGATGATGTAGTGCTCGATCGCTACACCAAATTGGTCAGCGTGACGGTCAATATTGAGCAGGCCGCCGTCGACCTGGAGGTGGTGGACATGCTCATGGGCGGCACGCTGGTGAGCGGCGCGGACTACGAGGATCTGTTCGTCGCCGAGGATGATGAAGTGCCTTATGTGGCGCTTGCCGGCCGTATCGTGGGCAGCGGAGGGAGCAGCGATCTGCATGTCTTCGTACCTAAAGCCAAGCTCGCCGGCAATCTCCGGCTCCAGGCGCAGGTTGACACCTACATGCTGCCAAGCGCCGAATTCCAGGGCGTGAACGAGGGCACGGTCAATGGCATGCTCAGGCTGCGCAAGTTCACGGCCTTGACCGGTGTGGAGATTCCGCTGCGCACCGAGACGGGCGGGCTCTAATGGCGGGGCGCGAACCGAAGCCGACCAGTGCTGCAGAATGGCGCAAAGCGCGTGAGGAGGGCTATGTGGTGACATTGCCCTCCGGCCATGTGGCGCGGTTGCGCCCTGTGGCGCTGGATGTGCTGATCATATCGGGCAAGCTGCCGGACCTGCTCACGCCGCTGGCCGCCAAGTCGCTCTGGATCGAGACGGACGGCGAGGAAATCGCCAACGAGGCCGAGAAGGCCAAAGGCTACGCCGAGCTGATCAACATTATCGTACCGGCGGCCATGGTCGAGCCGCGAGTAGTTGACGATCCTACAGGCGATGACGAAATTAGCCTGGAGGATATCGACTTCGCCGACAAGGCAGCGATCTATCAGCTCGCTACGCAGCCGGCGGAGGTGCTGCGTCGCTTTCGTGACAAACAGAAGCGGAATGTGGCGGCTGTATCTGACGGCCAGGGCGACGGGACAGCGACCGAGTGAGCTGGTAGACATCCCGGACCGCTGGGCCGCGCTGCAACTGGACAATGCGGTGATCATGGTCGGCACGGCCATCGAGAACGCAGCGCAGGAGCAAGAGCAGGTCGGGCCGGACGACAAGCCGCGCTGGCAGCCGCGCTACACGATGGCGCAGTTGCTCGATCCGGAGTTCCGGCTACCGCTGCCCGATATGAGCGATGCGCCGATAGAGGCATTGCTGGGGACCGATGGCATGCTCTTCGACGAAGTGAGATGACCTTTACATGGACGCGGCCGCCGACCGAGGCATGGCCGGAAATGGCAGAGGCATATGTCCACGAAATCCGGCGCGCCGTGCGCATGCTGGCCGACCGCTATGCACCGGAAATTGAGGCATACATGAAGGCCAACGCGGTCTGGATTGATCGCACCGGCAACGCTAGACAAAGGCTCTACACGGAAGTGAGCGACGTGGCGCTGGACATGATCGACATTATTCTGTCGCACGGCGTGGAGTATGGCATCTACCTGGAGCTGGCGAACCAAGGCCGCTTCGCCATCATCGGGCCGACGCTGGACATCTTCGCGCCGCGCATCTGGCGAGATGTAGTGGCGTTGTTGAGCTAGGGGACCAAGCCGCTGCAGCTAGCGATTACATATTTGCCTTCGGAAAATGTCTGGTAGATGAGCTCATTGTCTATGAGGATTTCGCACGAGATTTTCGCCGAATACTCACTATTCTGCACGGAGAGATAGACGAAATCACCGGGCTCGACGCGGAACGTATCGACAACGATGGACTGCGCGCCGCCACAGATAGCTACCTCCTTCTGGGCCGCGCCATTCGGCGCCTGATACGTCGTGCCGAAATAGAAACAATCGGGATAGCGCCCCGTCTCGCGGTCTGTCGTGATTTTGTAGACAACCTGATGCAATGTTGACGTAGCATTAACCGAGGATGTGGAGCCTGAGCCGGCCAAACCGATGACAACCAACAACACGAGGAATCCCATCGTCAAGGCGCCTATCGCGGCCAATGCCTTGAGCAGACAGCCTGATGACTTGTTCTCCGGTTCGAGCGTGTACACAGGAGCCCTCCATTGGGTGGTGGATTGTTCATTAGGAGTGTAGAGAGAGCGACGGTTCACAGCACGCGTCAAATAACTTATGGGCAGTGCGGCATTTGTGGGAATAAGGGGCTGATATGCCACTACTAGGCGGAATCGCCGGCGGGCAATCCTTGGGCCATGCCCAGGGCCGCATCAGCATCGACACCAGCGGATTGAACCAGGCCACAGTGGCGGTGCAGCGCGTCAGCGCGCAGGTAGAGCGCGGATTTGGGAGCATTGGCGGCGCGGCGAGAACCGCACAGCGGACGATAGGAGAACTCCGCTCTGAATTGTTAGCTGTCGGTGCGGTTGGCGGGCTTGCTACTGCGTTCGGCCTGGGCGCCGCTCGCGATCTTCGCAATTACACCGTCGCCTTTCGCACGCTGTTGGGCACGCAGGAACAGGCGGAAGAGGTGATGCACACCCTGACCAATACGGCCAACGAGTTCGGCCTCGAACTTGAAGGCGTATTGCAACTGGGGCGAGCGCTTATGCCGATCCTCGAAGGCAATACAGACGAACTGGATGAATGGGTAAAACGGGCGGCATTATTGCGCAGTATTTTCCCGGCTGCGCAGCGCGGCGCTGAAACACGCGCTATCGCGGAATTTCTCGCCGGGCAAACAATGTCGCTTCAACGGTTATTCAATATTCCGCCCGCGATGATTTTGGAAGCGCAGGCCGCATTCTCGGATTATGGCAGCCAGTTGGATTTCATCTTGGCTCGTATGGGCGCCACAGAAGAAGGCGCTCGCGAGATGGCGGATTCATTTCAGGGCCTGAAAAATGAGCTAAAACTAACTGCCGCCGTCGGCTTCACGCCGCTTTTCAACAGCATGCAATCAAATGTGCGGGAGTTTCGCGAATGGCTGGAAATGGTGCGCGAAACGAGCCCGGAGACATTGGAACTTGGCGCGAATTTGCTGGGCATTGTCGCCGTAGGCGCTCCCTTACTGCTGTTCATCAATCAATTGGTGACTGCGCTGCAAAGGTTGAAAATCGCCAGCATTGCCGTAGGCGCAACACGGCTATTCAGCGGCACGATGGGCGGGGCCGCCGGCGCGATAGGCGGAGCCGCCGGCGCAGCTTCAGTTGGCGCCTTGCTTGGATTGGGCCTTAGCGTGCCAATTGTACGCGGCTTGGGCAGAACAGGGATATTTGGCGAGCAGGACGTAAGCGATTTTGGGCTGATGGATGCCGCCGAAGCGCTGCTGTCGGTTCCGGACGTAATTCGTGAGCAGCTCGCTCGCATCGCCCCGCAAACATTTGCTCATGCTCCGAGTCCCGTCACGCAAGCGGATATAGAGGCGGCGCAACGGATACAGGCAGGCGGCTCCCTATTCGGGCCGATTGGCGGCGCGGGGACAGTAGAGGCTGGCATAGGCGGGCCTCTGCCAGTCGATCTCATTCAGGAGTGGGCGCAGTCAATCGAAGACATCGAGCGCGACGCGAACGAACAGCGGCTGAGTCAGACGCAAAACTATGAGCAGCAGCGCAGTGAGACAATCGCCAATTACGAGCGCACCATCGCTCGCGAGGCCGAGGATTTCGCCCGGCAACGAGCGCGCCAGGAGGCGCAGCTTGCAGCGGATATCGCCGATATTCGCGCCGATGCCATCGAGCGCGAAGCCGAATGGCAGGCGGAATACGTCGAGAATATCGCGGATATCCGCGCCGACGCCAATGAGCGCATCGCTGAGCTAGAAGAGGACTACGCGCGGCAGCGCGAACGCGCGCAGCGGGACCACAGAGACAATCTGCTCAGCGCAGCGGCCCGACTGGACGCCGCAGCCGTGGCCGAGGAGCAGCGGCGCTTCGCTCGTCAGGGGCAGGACGCGGAGGAGTCCTACCGTGATCGACTAGAGACCGAGCAGGAGAATCTTCAGGAGCGCATCGAGCAGGAACAGGAATCGCACGAAAAACGATTGCGCCAGTTCCGCGAAGCCGACGAAGAGCGCATTCGGGACCTGCAGGAGGCGGTGGTCGAACAGCGACGCATCGAGGATGAGGACCGCGCCATACGCTTACAGCGCCTTGCCGAGGACCACCAGAATGAGCTGATAGAGATGGATGTACAGCATCAGCAGCGCCTTGACCAGATAGCACGCCAGGCGCAGCAAGAGCGCGAACAACTGGACCAGGCGTTCCAGGAACAACTTGCGCAGGAAGACCTTGCGACGCAGGCGTTTCTGACACAGCAGAAGTTGCGCCAGAACGCGGCGCTACGGCTGTTCAACGAATGGTGGGACGAGATCAACGGCGTTATCCGCGAGGCAACGGCGGGGCTGGCTACGGGCGGGGCAATGGACAGGGGCGGCGGAACCACGATGGAGCGTTTCGCTCGAGGCGGCCTGGTCGAGCGAACGGGACTGGCGTTCGTGCACGCAGGCGAGTATGTAATGACGCCAGCCATGATGCAGACCTCACGTAGCGTCAACATCAACGCACCAATTCAGATCTGGGCGTCGGGTCAACTTCCGGGCGAGATCGGGCTCGCAGTGCGCAATGAGCTAGCGGGTCTGCTGAGGGAGTTTGCGTAATGAGCAGCTACAAAGTCAAAGATGGGTTCGATCAGGCGCTCGTGGACTTGGTGACGATTACGCCACAGCCACGGTCCGAAGGCGTGCTTCGCGTTCGACGCACATATGCCGCCGGCGGCGCGGTGATCGAGGAGGGACGATATATCGAGCTGGTATGGGACCTGGTGGGCGACATCGCTGCCTTTCAGAGTCTGCTGAATCAGTTCGGCCTGGGTTCGGCGCTCACGAACGAGGTGACGCTATACGCACCCGAGCAATACTACGCGTACAACAGATTCAATGGCGTCGCCGTTCGTCCCGAGCTCGGACGAGACGTATCACGCAACGACTTCTTCGTTCGCAACATCACGATTCTTTTTCGGGACCTAACCTATGCAGCATGACAATACTTCGTCGATCGACGGCGCCTGGGCAGTAGCAGCCGGAGGACGTGGCAGTCCTGTTGGAGTCGCAGGGAGCCAACATAGCACGTTCATCGTTACTCCGACCAGGCCAGGGCCACCCAGGTGGGGCTGCTCAGACTGGGTGGCGGCCGTCTCACGAGAGACAACGTCATGACGCTACGACTATTCCTACTCAGCCCTGAGACGATCGTCGCGGCGCGTGTGAACCAGGCGTCGTTTTCGTATCCGCTGGCAGAAGTCGCGTTCGACGACGTGACCACGGGCGCATACGGCGACGTTCTGCCCGGCATGACGATTCTTTTCGGGACCAGCGCCGGGTCCGATGATTTGGGACGACAGCGCGTGCGCAAGGCAGCCACGTCGGACACGCTCTATTTCGGTCGCTCCTCGGAGGGCACACGCGACGGGGAGGTGGACCTGCAGAATGACGCCTATATCACGGTGCTCAACGATTTCCGCATCTGGGGCAAGGTGCCGCACATCGACATCGACGGCGACGGCAATGCCACCATCTATAAGGATGCGGATCTGGTCGTCAGCGACCGCACTACGGACCCGCCGCCGGTAGCGAATCTCGGCCCGGGACTGATGGCCACGATCGACGACGCCGTACCTGCGAAGATTACAGTCAATTTCGACGGCACGAGCTCGTTTGCAGTGGCCGACGGGGCCAGCATCAGCACGTACGCCTGGGACGTTGACGACGGGACTATCACCGTGGGGACCAGCGCCAGTTCTGCCATCACGGCGACGTTCCCGGCTGGTTTCCGCTGGGTGTCGCTGACCGTGACGGACGATAACGGCAAGACGCACACGGCTCGCTGTCCCGTCTTTGCCAGGGATCCGGCCGACGACGACTGCATCAGCGGCTGGGAAATCACGGCGCACCGCATCACGGCACAGGGACAGACGCTTTCCGTGCGCATCCTGAGCGACATCGACGCGGGCGACTATCCCGACGGCACGCTGGCCATGATCATGGATGGCGAGCCCGCCGACGCGGACGACCGCTCGCACATGCTCTTC
>Ga0307427_1000428_pt1 | contig 26962 bp, 23 predicted proteins | sample SalMarWE160190MG_FD_202162 | JGI IMG/M metagenome (GOLD analysis project Ga0307427, IMG submission 202162) | Salt marsh sediment microbial communities from the Plum Island Ecosystem LTER, Massachusetts, United States - WE1603-190 | ecosystem: Environmental > Aquatic > Marine > Intertidal zone >... | reverse complement strand
TTGTTGTGGATCCGGAAACCCTAAAACCTGTTGTACCTGGAGAGAGTGGGGAACTTTTGGTAACCTCACCTTACACAGTGAAGGAATACTGGAATAAGCCGGAGGAAACAGAATATTCTTACGTAGAGCTCAATAACAAGATATATTACCGGATGAGTGATTTTGTCTATCAGGATACTGATGGACAACTGGTTTATGTGGAGCGGTCAGCGGACATCATAAAGCATAAAGCCTACAGGGTCTCAGCCTCCGAGGTGGAAGCCATACTCCAAGACCATCCCACTGTCATTGGCGCCTGCGTTATCGGGGTTCCAGATCCTAAGGTTGGAGAAAGGATCAAGGCAATCGTGGTGCTAAAAGAGGATGCACGAGGTGTAGGTGGCGCTGAGTTGACTACATGGTGTAGAGAAAGACTTGCTCCTTATAAGGTTCCCCAATATATAGAATTTAGGGATATGCTTCCAAAATCCAAGGTAGGAAAGCTCTTGAGAAGAGAAGTGAGGGATGAAGAGCGAAGAAGAATAGAAAAGAAAGAAGCGTAATCTTATGTTAGCCATCTTTTACGGCGCTTATAGTGTTTGACATCCCTGTAGCTTTTCTTTTTACCTACCTCGGTAAGGCCAAGATAAAATTCCTTCACATCGGCATTTTCCTGGAGTTTTTCTACAGTATCATCCAGAACTATCCTGCCATTCTCCATCACATATCCATGACTGGCAATGGAAAGGGCAAGTCTTGCATTCTGCTCTACAAGAAGTATGGAAACACCTTCTTTGCTGTTAATCCGCTGGATGATTCCAAAAATCTCGGATACCAGGATAGGGGCTAGGCCCATAGAGGGCTCATCCAGGAGCATCAGTTTAGGGTTAGCCATCAGTCCCCTGCCTATAACCAACATCTGTTGTTCACCACCACTGACATAGCCCGCAAGAACATTCCTTCGATCTGTAAGGCGTGGGAAATAATCATAAACCATCTTCATGTCCTCTTTCATCTTTTTACTGCTCTTTTCTGTATGGGCACCAGCAATAAGATTCTCCTCAACTGTTAAGTCCTCAAATACTCGCCTTCCTTCCATGACCTGAAATATTCCCATCCGAACTATATCCTCTGCATATTTCCTGTCGATTCTCTGTCCCATAAAGCTAATGGATCCATCAGTAACCTCACCATCTTCAGACTTTAAGAGACCTGATATGGCCTTCAAAGTAGTTGTTTTTCCCGCCCCATTATTACCAAGGACGGTAATTATCTGCCCATCATTCACTTGAAGCGACATACCTTTCAAAACAAGTATTACATTGTGATAGATAACCTCAATGTTGTTGACGACTAATAGCGGCTCCATCTTTACTCCACTCTTTTGTATATTAAACCCGGGCTCTTGACCAGGGAATAGGTTCTTCCGGGATGAAGGTAGGATACCAAGTCATCATTCCAATCAAGCCCCCAACCTGGAGTAGGTGAGGTCTTCTTCGCCCAAATAGGCCTTGATTACATGTTCATTATGCCTGATCTCTTCTGGTGCTCCTTCGGCAATCTTAATCCCGAAATCCAGCACACAGACCCTATCAGATATATCCATCACAACTCCCATATCGTGCTCGATAAGGATAATGGTAACCTCCCATTCTTCATTTATGTCCAGAATAAATCTGGCTATGTCTTCTGTCTCTTCCAGATTCATACCGGTGGCCGGTTCATCTAAAAGAAGTATTTTAGGTTTTATGGCAAGTGCCCTGGCCAATTCAACCCTCTTTTGGAGTCCGTAAGGCAGGGAATGAACTATACTTTTTCTTATCTGTTCGATTTCCAGAAGATCTATGATATCCTCTTCAACATGTTTACGAAAGGCCATTTCTTCATTTCGGGTCTTGCCATAGTAAATACCTCCTGAAATAAACCCGGACTTCATGTTGATATGCCCACCGAGTTTAATATTATCAAGGACTGTCATGTGGGCAAAAAGTTCCACATTCTGAAAGGTTCGGGCAATGCCCAGACTGGCTATCCTGTGAGGTTTTAGATAAGTGATATCTTGACCTTCAAAGATAATTTTTCCTTTTTCCGGATGATAGAAGTGATTTATACAGTTCAAAAGGCATGTCTTTCCTGCCCCATTAGGACCAATGATTGAAAATATTTCCCCTTTTTTAATGCCAGTGCTTACTCCATCTAGGGCTTGAAGGCCACCGAAGGCGAGGTGTATATCCTCTACTCTAAGTTGGTATTCTTCTTTATTTCCCATTTTCTAATCCTATTTCTTCGGTCTGTTTGATCTTAACCCTGGTCTTCATCCGGTACCCCTTACCATCCCGGTACTTGATATCTGCCTCTATTTCGAGTTCTTCTTTATCTCCATAAAGGGCATCGATCAGCTCTTTATATCTACCTTCCACAAATTTCCTCCTAACCTTTCTTGTCCTGGTTAATTCATCGTCGTCAGGATCAAGTTCCTTATACAAAAGCACAAACCTCTTCACCTTGGCTACTTTAGGAAGAGACTCATTTGTCTTTCCTACCTCTTTTGCAACAAGATCATATACCTCATCTTTCTGAGAAAGATCCGTAAATGTTGTATAAGGGATCTGATTGTTTTCTGCCCATTTACCAACATTTCCCATGTCAATAGAGATCATGGACGCAATAAATGGCTTCTCCTTCCCAATAATCACTGCATCAATAATGTAGGGGCTGAATTTTAATTTGTTCTCGATAAGCTGAGGAGAAAATCTACTTCCATCGGCCAATTTCATAACATCCTCCATCCTGTCAATGATAATAATGTGGCCATCATCCTCTATAATGGCTGCATCGGCAGAATGAAGCCAACCATCTTTAAGGGTCTCTGCTGTGGCCTCAGGATTTTTGTAATAGCCTTTAAAGATAGTATCGCCCCTTGAAAGCAGCTCTCCGGTATCTGTGATTTTAAATTCAATTCCTGGCAAGGCCTTTCCAACGGTATCCAGGCGGATGTCATCAGTCCTGTGGATTATAGATGCTGCAGTCTGCTCAGTCATGCCATAGGCCTGCTTTATATTAACTCCAAGGGCCTGAAACATCTGAAATATCTCAGGTCCAAGGGGGGCGCCACCTGTATAAACATGCCTGAGATTGGAAAGGCCTAAATAATTTTTCAAAGATCTAAAGAGGAAAAGATAACCTATCCAGTTTAAGACCTTCCACCAAATCGGTAGTTCTTTTTTTTGCAGCTTATAATCTGATATCCTATAACCCACCTTTAAAAAGATATTATAGGCCATCCTCTTTATCCAGGCAGCATCTTGTGTCTTAACCTGTATATCGGAACACATCCTCTCCCATATCCGCGGTGGGGCCAGCAGGATATGTGGACCAATTTCTCGGATATTCTCCTGCACGGTCTCCACCTTCTCGGGAAAGTTTACTGTAAATTCCTTATATAAAGGCCAGTAAACACCATATTCCTGCTCACCTATCCAGGGAAGAGGCAAAAATGAGACATATTCATCCGAATCCTGAGCTGGATCAACCTGATCATGGAACTTGACAACGCTGGTCATATTTTTTTGCGTGATCATACTTCCCTTTGGTAGACCCGTTGTTCCTGATGTATAGTTGATCATCCCCACATCTTCAGGTGTGACCCTGTCAATCATTTCATCAAATAGGTTTGGTTCCTTCTCGGCAAGCCCCCTTCCTGTTTTCTGCACCTCTTTAAAGAAGATCAAAAGTGGATCATCATAATGTCTCATCCCTTTTGGATCATCAACAATAACATTAATTACCTTCGGACATTCCTCTTTTATTTCTAAGATCTTATCGGCCTGCTCCTGATCCCCGCCAACCACAAAGGTAGAATCAGAATGATTGATGATGTATTCAACCTGCTCTAAGTGGCTGTCTGGATATATTCCCACAATGGCCCCGCCCAGACATTGGACCCCAAGTTCAGAATAAAGGGCCTCTGGCCTATTGTCACCAATATAAGAGAGCTTGTCTCCACGCTTAAAACCCAGTTTGTGAAGTCCAAGGGCAAAATCTCTCACATTCTCATAATATCCCTTCCAGGTGACAGGCTGCCAGATACCAAATTCCTTCTCCCGTATAGCGACCTTTTTATCGCCATACTTTATGGCATTTCTCCTTAATAGTGCAGGAAGTGTTGAGATTTCCATGATAAAAAATTTTCTTCTATGCCTTTATCTGCCCCCATATGATCTGAGGGCAGATAAAGGTCTTTAAAAAAGAGGTTAATCTAAATAGATCCAGTCCGAGACAGAGTCAAATTTCAAGGTCTTTGAATTACCGCGTACAATTCTTCCCACGGGGATACTGTTGTTTTTCATGGTAACCGGAGGCATGAGGCCACCCACATCAAAATTTTTGATAGATGCAAGGGCCTTGGCCAAACTGTCTCCTGTAATGGTTCCTTTCTTATCGGCACGCCTTAGTGATTCAATAAAAAGCGTAGTGCCCATGAAAACCTGCATATAGGCCTGGGAACGATAGTCGGCGAATTTGGGATGATGCTTTTTGGTCCATGCCCTGATCTTTCTGATCATAGGGAACTCGTCCTGATAATAGTAGGAATAGGTCGTCACGCCCATATACTCACTGGCCAGTGGGCCCAATTGATCTAAAAGGTGCTTCTCTGTTCCCCAGAATGTGCCCATGAACTTACATTTAAGTCCATAGTCCTTTGACTGTTTGATTACTGTCTGAACAGGAGTAGTCACAAATCCATGAAAGATGCAGTAATCTACCTTTTTTCGTTTCATATCCAGTATCTGAGTGGTTATATCCACACCCCCTACTTTAGAAATCTCTTCGGCTACCAGGTTCAGGCCCAATTTTGGAGCTGTCTTTCGTCCGTAGGGAATCGGCTCCCGCCCAAATTCGGTGTCGCTGTAGAAAAAGGCTATATTGGCGCCCGGTTTTTCTTTGGCGATGTATTTAAGAAGGACCCCGAACTGCTCATTATATGTTGGCATGGGAAGAAAAAGGTAGGGGTTTTCTTTTGGGTTTGCTGCTACCGCGGCACAGGTGTAGGCAGAGTAAAGAACCTTATAACGGCTCTTGATCTCAGGTCCCAAAGCCTTAGTCATCCCTGTGCTTTGTCCCCACATACACTGGGGTTTATACTGGGCATAAAGGCGTTTAAAGGCAGCAATCCCCACATCGTTTTTGTATTCACCGTCTGCCCAGTAGTAATGAATCTTTTTCCCGTTGATACCTCCCTCTTCATTGGCCATGTTTATTACATCTTCCATGGCATCCGCACCATGGATCCCGGCAAAGGCAAATCGGCCAGTAAAGGGGTGTACCGCACATATGGTGATCTTTTGTTCCGCCTTGGCTATAGTGGGTATATTGAGTACCCCCAAGCATAAGATTAAACTGAGAATAAAAATGCCTGTTTTTTTCATAATGCCTCCTCCTTAATGTTCTTAAAGGGTTAAAGATTTATTTACTAAGCTCGTAGATAATCTCACCTCCTTTCCACCTCTGATGTTTTAATAAGAAAAGGGCCAAAGTTTGAAAAAACTCTTTATTCTGTTCCAGATCTCAGCCAGACCAAGGGGTTCGAAGATAAGGAAAAGGACAATCAAAAGCCCAAAGATAACCTCTTTCATGGGTACGAAAATCTCTTCATAGCCGGGTGCATATATTTTTACAATTTCGGATAGATAACTCAGAAGCTCTGGAACCAGGGTCATGAAAATGGCCCCAAAAATGGAACCTAATATGCTCCCCAGGCCTCCCACTATAATCATGGCAAGATACTGGATGCTCAGGAAGAAAGGAAAATGGTCCGGGGTTACCACCTTCAAAAAGCTGACCCATAATGCTCCTGCTATACCAGCATAAAAAGAGCCTATAGCAAAGGCGCTTAGTTTATATCGAAAGAGATTAATCCCTATTATTTCAGCCGAAAGATCCCGGTCGCGAATAGCTACAAATGCCCTTCCCATCCTGGAACGAATCAGGTTCCGTGCATAGCCCACACCAAGCACAACAAAGAATAGGGTAATCCAGTAAAACTCCTTTTCGGTAGTAAATTCAAGGCTACCAATACTGGGAGGCGGGATATGAATTCCAGTGATACCCTTGGTCATGGATTCCCAGTGGACAAAGATAAATTCAAAGATAAATTGTGCAGCTAAGGTGGCTATACAAAGATAAAGGCCCTTTACCCTCAGAGATGGTATGCCAATAATCATGCCAGCCAATGCCGCAACAAGACCGGCAAAAGGCAGGGATAACCAAAAAGAAAACCCCAAACGGGTAATAAGTATTGCTGAAGCATAGGCTCCAACTCCAATAAAAGCTGCGTGGCCGAGAGAAATTTGCCCGGTAAATCCGGTCAGAAGATTCAAGCCTATAGCACCTATTATTGCAAAGCCTATCATGTTGGCCACATAAAGCATATAGTAATTGGCAATAAAGGGGAAGATGGCAAGGAATATAAAAAACAGTGTTAGCCAGAATTTAACAAAATAAGACTGAAAGATCTCTTCGTCCTTTATGTAATTTTCCTTGAAATCACCGCACCTCATACCTTAAACCCTTTCAATTATTTCTTTACCAAACAGCCCATATGGCCTGATCATGAGAATAATCACCAATATAAAAAAGGGCGCAACCAACTTGGCACCCCCCCCAATAAGTGGGTCTATGTAGAGACCGGTTAAATTTTCCAGAATTCCAACAATAAAACCGGCCAGTATAGCTCCCCCGATGCTATCCAAGCCTCCTAAGATAATAACAGCAAATACCTTCAGCCCAACATCTCCCATATATACGCTTATACCACTTATATTGCCGATAACGATTCCGCCAATAACAGAAGCTATGGCACCAAAACTCCATGACAGGGCAAAGACTACTTTAACGCTGATACCCATGGAAAGGGCAGCCTGCTGATCGTTGGCCGTAGCGCGCATAGCTACACCAGTTCTGGAAAATTTAAAGATTAAAAGGAATATAATAGTGCCAATAATAGCAAAAATAAAACCCCAATAAAGCCCTGATGGAACCACCGCAAAGCCAAGGTTCAGGGGTTCTGGTGGAAATATCTTCGGGAAGGTGCGGTAAGTGGGGGTCCAGATCATATACATGAGCCCTTTAAGGATAAGACCTAAACCAATGGTAACCATTATTACTGAAATAATTGGCTCACCAATAAGGGGCCTTAGAATAAGGCGTTCGATAACAAAGCCGAGGACAAATGCCAGAAAAAGGGTAAGGATGAATGCAATATAAAAAGGGGCACTCAATTGCATAAGTGCAGTAAAACAAAGGAATGCACCCAGGGTCATAAATTCACCCGTGGCGAAATTGAGGACACTGGTAGCCTTATAAATAAGCACAAAGCCGAGGGCAATCAGTCCGTAAACACCTCCAGTGGCTAAACCGGTTACTATGACTTGCAGCAAAATATCCATTCAGCAAGACTCCTTATCTCAGGGTTATCAATAAGGCCATTTCTGTAAGGCCTAACAAAAAGCTGATATAGGAATTCCAAAGAAATTAACTGATTTTAAAAATGGGTGTTAATTATTATTTGAATCTAAGTCATACTTTAATATCTTCCTTTGTCAAGTAAATATGAGGCAACTGGTTTCACCTGGCTGCATTGACTATTTCAGCTATGTCCTTAACCACTATCCTTTCCTCTAACCCCTCTGCCTTGACTGCATCGTCCAACATCTTAGAACACATAGGACAAGTCACAGCTAAGATCTCGGCACCTGTATCCAATGCCTCCCTGATCCTAGTCCTACCAGGACTTTCCTCACCCACTCCTAAAATATCTGTAAAAAAGTTCCCTCCTCCGCCTCCACAACAAAAGGCATTCTCTCTGTTTCGGCTCATTTCTACCAGCTCAAGCCCGGGGATACTTTTAAGAACTCCCCTTGGGGGTTCATATACACCATTATGCCTGCCTAAATAACAGGGGTCATGATAGGTGACCGTAACCTTGTATTCAGAAAGAGCGATCTTTTTGTCTTTGATGAGCATGGCCAGAATCTGGGTATAGTGCCAGACCTTGAAGTTTCCTCCCAGCTCGGGATATTCCTGTGTAAAGGCATTAAAGGCATGAGGATCCAGGGTTATTATCTTTTTAACCCCTTTTTTCTTGAACTTGCTGATATTATCTTCAGCCAACTTTTTGAAAAGCCATTTCTCACCAAGTGCCTTAACATCATTGCCATCACTACTCTCCTCATTGCCCAATATACCAATTGATAAACCTGCCTCAACCAGTAGACTCCCTACAAACTTAGCCATCCTTTTCCCACGCTCATCATATGAGCCCACATCCCCAACATAAAAGAGATACTCCTGATCTGAAAAGGTCTGAATGCCAGTTTCCTCAGCCCATTTTCCTCGTTCAGCTTGTGGCTCCTTATAGGGATTGCCATTGACATTGATGGCCTTGAAATAATCCCTGACAGGAGGGGGAATAAGTCCTTCAGTTACCAACTCTGCCTTTGCAGCCTCAAAGATATTGAGTAAATCATCTTTAAATGTGAACACACAATGCTTTTCGCAATTGCCACAGGTAACGCATGAATAAAGGATTTCCGCATAATGCTCACTTGTCTTTATCTCATTGTTAAGCCAGGCATTTATGAGCCACATCCTTCCGCCAGCAGCATAGGTATCAAGACCGAATTTCGCATAAGAGGGGCAATTGATATCTTGGTAATCCTCTGTGAATTTACAGTACCCGCATCGAAAGCATCGATGTACAATCTCTTCAAATTCCATTTAATTCACCTCCCAATTTCCAGGATTCATGATCCCATTAGGATCCAAGTTTTCCTTTATCATCTTCATAAGCCTTAGGGTATTGGGGTCCATCCTCTCCATGGCTATTTTCTGTTCTTCAGCGGTGGGCTTCCATGGAATTCCCCCATGATCAAAGGCAAAAACTATCCCTTCATGCAGTGCTTTTTTGACTCTATCCATCATATCTGGATCTGCCCTGTTGAATGTAAAGGCAATACCAAACATCATGGCATGGCTTCTACCGATAACCCTTGCCATACCTGAATAAGCGATTTTGTGCTTATTAGCCAGCTCCCCTAATTTTCTGGCAAATACTGGATATTTTTCAATCAACACGATTGGCCCGGAATATTCAAATCCCCCTCCCTTTTTCACATCTGCAAATGTTGTTATGCTCTTTTGCGGCATATCCAAAAAGGTGGGTTTCATTGCGGGTAAGACCCACATAAATCCGCCATCTTTAGTGTCTCTGAACTCTTTAAGAGAATCCCATACCATTTTCCTTTTGAACTCGAGTTCTTCATCCGTGTCTCCAGTGATATATAAGGTTATATGATGGTTTCCCTGGAACATGATGGGCTTTTCCTGAAACCAGATGTTTATGTCCTCTACCATCTCGGTATGGGTGAGTCTGAAGAGAATATCCGGGACCAGCTCTGCTTTATCTGTCACAAATATTTCCACATCTCTCATCTTCTTTTTGGGATAGAGCTTGAGCCCTAACTTGGTAATGATGCCGGTGGTTCCAAACCATCCCAAAAAAAGTCCTGACAAATCGGGCAGGGAAGGACCTTTTGAAAACCAATCCGGCGACATGGAACAGGAGCCAATCTTGCAAATCTCTCCAGTTGGAAGGACAACTTCTAATCCGCTCACCATGTCTGAATTGAAACCGTATTGTTGGGTCAGACGACCCTGACCGTGGATTACCACGTTTGCTGCTATGGTTGCAGTTGGTGGCGCATCTGGAATACTATGTCTAAGATTGGGATAATTACTTTCTAAATATGCCTTTAGTGCTCCCTGGGAGGTGCCTCCTTCAACTATGACATGTCTTGCCTTCTCATTCACCCCCACTATTTTTCTCATTCTTTTCATATCGATCACAATCCCGCCTTTTAAGGGAATGATCAGGCCGGTTAATGCCATACCTGCCCCCATGGGAACTATAGGTATCTTCTCCTTGTTGGCAAGCTTGACAATCTTTTGTACCTCCTCAGTGGTCTTTGGAGCAATTACATAATCCGGCTCATGGGTTGGCATCAAACCAGGATCTCGTGCATAGAAATAAAGCTCTTCTGTCTGAGTTGAGACATGCTCTTCCCCTGCTATCTCAACAAGAGACTTATATATATCACTCATTTTTTTCACCTCCCTTATTTATTTTTTTTCACCGATGGCCATTTTACACAGGTCGATGATATGGATTGGCTTTATCTCCCTTTTGGAAACCTTCTCAGATAAGGCCATTTGGCAATAAGGGCAGTTAAATACACAGTATTCGGCTCCACTCTCTACCATATCATCTATATTTCTCTTCTGTATATCATTGGCCACCTCATTTAAATTTATCATCCTTATCATCTCTCCGCAACAAAGGGCATTTTCTCCCTGATATTCCCTTTCAACCAGCTCGGCACCGATGAGAGCAAGTATGTCTCCCACAAAATGGTATTTATCCGGGGAGAGTCGAGATGAGCAGGGTCGCTGATAGGCTACTTTTATGTTCAGCGGCTTTATATCACTTTTTAATTCCTGTAGCCTGTCATATACATACTCAAGATAATGAATGGCTTCAAATGGTACCTCCATCCCAAATGCAGGGGCTAAGGATGTGAATGAGCCATAACACTCATCATGCATGCAAATGAGCTGCTTGATGCCGAGTTGACTAATATTCTCGATCACCTTGGGGAGCCTCTCTTTTATGACTGATGTCTTGGCAAAATGTAGATAGACAACCTGAGCGAAGAACTCCGCACCAAAAATATATGAGGAGCGAATACCCTCAAAGAGCTTTCCTCTGGCTGCCTGCCTGAGTTCACCTATGAAACAGTAGGATAGCGCTTTTTCTGTAAGCTCCCCTACCCTATATTTTCCCTGAGGTTCAACCATGTTTATCCACTGGTTTGTAATGGCTCTGGATGCAGTAAGCATGCCCTTTTCCTCTCTTCGTTCAGTAATTAGATAAAAGGGATGATTGCCTCTTTTGCAGTATTCTTCACAGGCATAGCAGGTTACACACTCGTGCAAGACAAAAGAATCTTCACCTTTAATGATTTTCATCATTTCATTATGGGCTGTATCTCTATCCACATCTATATACTGGCATTTAACCAGACAATCAGAGGTTGGGCAGGTTGCACAAAGATTTTCGTCAAATTTTAAGCTATACATACAAGATCCTCCTTTCTATTTGATGGCTATCTACAGAGCATTAGACAGAACGCGAGGTTCACTCTAATTTTGAATCTATGATTGTTTAAAGACTTTCCCCAACAAGCTGTTGTAGCATCTCGTTCGGGCCAAGATATATCTGTACTATCTTTGCATCCCTCATATACTTTTCTACTGGATATTCTTTTGAATATCCATACGATCCCATTACCTGAACACAATTTTATGTAACCTCGATAGAGAGATTTGAAGGATTAATATAAAGGAGTTCTATTAATCTGCATCTAACAACTATTTTTAACCATACAGCTCCTTAACCTTAGCCCTGTCCGGAGAGCCATCCTCAAGAAGAGGAAGATCTTTGATAAATTCCACATATTGAGGTTTCTTGTACCTGGCTATACGTTCATCAACAAAATCTATAAGCTCCTGTGGTTCAAGGCTCTGCCCTTCTTTCAACTCACACACTGCCTTGATTCCTTCTTTCCATTTAGGATCAGGCACTCCAAAAACAACGGTTCTCTCAACTGCAGGGTGTTGAAGGATCACCTTTTCTACCTTAGCGGGATAGACATTTTCTCCTCCCGGCTTAATAAGCTCTTTTTCTGCTTTGCGTCCAGCATACCAGAGAAAGCCTTCCTCATCAAAACGTCCTTGGTCTCCCGTATGATGCCAACCCTCCCTGAATGTGTGGGCTGTTTCCGCAGGGAGATTCCAGTAGCCCTTAAAAACCGTAGGCCCCCTTACTACAATCTCACCTACCTTGCCAGTTTCTACCTCTTTATCATAATCATCAAAGATCCGTACATCAGCAAGGGGCAAAGGCCACCCAGCAGAACCAGGCCTTTCATTGTATGGTGCAAGGGTTGCCAGAAGGGAAACTTCTGTCTGACCATAGGCTGTGAAGAACTCTCCACCTGATACCTTTTGATATTTCTCTATGGTCTCTGGGTTGTCAAGGCCAGATACCAATCTCAAAGAGCTAATATCTGTACCCTTCTTTTCCTGGCTCTCAAGGATTGAGGCAAGTATTGGGGCAAATTCTAATAATATGGTAATCCTTTTCTCCTGAATAAGATCCACGGCATGCTCTGCATCAAATCTACTCACATTAATATTCATGGCCCCGGCATGAAATGCAGTCATAGCGATTAAGGAGCCTGCCACATGATAGAATGGAAGGAGAATGAGATTAATATCCTGTTTCGTTATCTTATATATAACTAAACTGTGTCGATGCAGAAATAATATTGCCATTGCTTAAAAGGGCACCCCTGGGGTTACCTGCTCCTCCTGCTGTATGAATTATGACAAATCCATCCTCTGAGGACACATCTGGAGGTTTAAAATCAGCCTTATTGTCAAGCAACTGGCCGAGGTCTTCAAATGAACCTCCTTCTCCACCCAAATTATAATACTTTTCCACAGATGTGAGTTTATCCCTTAGCCCGTTAATTAATTCCTGGAACTCGGGATCAGCAAAGATAAATTTTGGCCCCCCATCTTTTAGGTTGTTTTCCACCTCATCGCCTGACAAACGCCAGTTTATGGCAAGGACAATCAACCCTAAGGCAGATGCAGCCCCATAAAGAAGAAAATATTCAAGGCTGTTCTTTGCAAGCACTCCAATGATATCGCTTTTCTTTAACCCTGCATCCTGTAAACCCTTTGCCAGATGATCGACAATATCCTTGTATTTGGTCGAATGTTAACTCTCGGCCATCTGATACCTCAAACAAGGCTGGCCTCTGCTTAAAACACCTGGCATTACGTTTTATAACAGCATAGAAGGTAAAATCATATAACCTCATAGCAATGCTCCCGCTACCCTAACCAACTTTTACGTCTCTTATAATGTTTCACTTCCCGATAACCCTTCCTTTTTAAAGAGCAGCTGGTCAGTAAAAGAACCACTCCCGCAAAACTCCGCAGACGCTATAACCTCTCTTCGGCTTTGCTCTGTATAATGGTGAATCCATTTCCCCTAATTTCTTAAAGGAGGCAAGGGAGGCCTTTTAATGAGGAATACGGTAATTTTTCATCCTTATCACTATAACACCCAGATTTGTATGAAAAAACATAGTATATAATCAGGATGCTAACATCCCGCCATCTACGAGGAGAACGGAGCCGGTTGTAAAACTGGCAGATTCTGATGCAAAATACAGAGCTGCACCTACAATCTCATCTACTTCACCAAAGCGTCTACTGGGGTTCCTTTGGAGTAAATTTTTTGATATCGTGTCTGAAGCCCGCATTCCTTCGGTGAGATCGGTGGCAAAATACCCTGGGGCTATCACATTCACTGTTATATTATATTTTTCAGCCCATTCAATCGCCAATACCTTTGTCATTTGAATGAGCGCCCCTTTCGTGGCGCAATAGGCGATCTGCCTTGGTAATGCTACTAATCCACCGACCGAGGCAATATTTATGATTCGACCCCAGTTTTGTTTCATCATGATCTTGCCAGCTTCACGGCACAAGAGAAAAGGGGCCAGCAGATTAGCTTGAATAACCTCTTCCCACATCTCCTTTGTTACCTCTTCTGACTTTTTGACCCAGGGACTGATGCCTGCATTGTTGATTAAGATATCTATTCTTCCATATCGTTCTATAGTTTTTGTTACGAGGGTAAAAATATCTTCATCTCTGGTTAAATCGCATTTTACATAAAAAGCATTACCACCTATTGCCTGAATTTCTTTTACCACCTCTTCTAAAAGATTCACATTTCGTGCAGCAACCACAACTGTTGCCCCAGCTTCTCCAAATGCAATGGCAATAGCCTTTCCAATACCTCGGCTGCCTCCTGTTACAAGGGCAATTTTGTCATGGAAATTAAATCTATCCATCTCGAACCCTTCTTTGCTAAATGAATAACTTAAGCTCTTTACTTCTCAGCCTTTCTTTTTATCCAGGTAATCCAGTATAAACTCCGCAGTCATTCTGGCAATTTTACCCACCACTTTTGGGCATTCTACATATCCTCCTGCCTCAATAAATGCCTTGTATTGTTCGGGGTCAGCAAGGCTATAGAATCTCCCTAATCTCTCTGTCTGTATCTTGGTGCAGTTTGTGGTTCCGAATTCCTTTTCAACTTTTCTTGCCAGTCTAAATCCTGCTGCCAGTGAATTGTTCAGGGCATTTGAATCTTTGAGGTCTTCCTGTGCAGTAATAATACCAATGGCAAGCAACCCTCCTATAAGGGCTCCACAGGTCTCTCCTCTCATGGCAACACCAGCCGCTAAAGGAGTCGATGCTTTTAGACTAATACCATCTCCCAAATCTAAATGATCTTGTAAGGCCTTGAACACACACCTGGAGCAGCCATGAAATTCCTTTTCATAACCGTGTGCTGTCTCCTCAACCTTATTTAATAATTCCTCTCTGGAAGCTTTTTCTGGCATAACCTAAATCCTTTCTTTTTTATGAATGAAGAGGTCTGTTTTATAGTGTTTTTCTTTTCGATATGATAATCTTAGCAGTACTGGCTTACTCAGCCTTTACCCTTTCGTCCTCAACCCTCTTTGCCTTAAACATTGTCCTTTCCAAGGTACCAGTCTCTACCAGATCCAGTCCTGGGGTTACCTCCAGTTCATCCCGAAAGGCCTGCTTAACCTTATTTTTAAACTCAACATTATCTACCTCTTTATTCTTATATTCTGCTATAACCGTAATGACATCTATTCCTGTCTTTTCATCTGTGGACAATCTTATCCTGAACTCATCACCCAATTCCTCAAAGCTCCTTATAACCTTTTCCACTTGAACAGGATAAAAATTTGCTCCCTTGTAAATAATCATATCATCTGCCCTACCCAAAATCCCACCCTCTGATCTTGCGTGTGTTCGCCCACAGGCACACTTTTCGGTAGTTAAACGAGCCAAATCACCAGTCCAGTAGCGCAACATCGGTGTTGCCTCTTTGGTCAGGTGCGTGAGCACTAATGCCCCTACCTCACCAGGATTACATCGCTTATTTGTATCAGGATTAATTATTTCAACTAGCAGATGATCTTCAACCCAATGAATTCCCATCTTTTGTTCACACTCTGAGGCACAAGTGGGACCGATCTCTGCCAAACCATAATAATCGTAGGCTTTTATTCCCAGTCTCGTCTCAATCTTTTTTCTGGTAGGCAGTATCTCGGCTCCTCCTTCACCCCCAAAACAACCAATTCTTAAGGATATTTCCAATGGATCTATGCCTCTCTGGTTCATCCTTTCAGCAATATAAAGTGCAAAGGAGGGAGTAGAGAGCAATACAGTGGAGCCCGGATTGATCAAATAATCGACCTGCCTTTCAGCCATCGAGGCTCCAATCGGTAAAACAAAGCACCCCATAGTCTTGGCGGCATAATGGCTGGACATACCAGCTACCCAGAGCCCATAACTAAAACCATTCTGGACGATATCCCCTGGACGAACGCCGAAGTTCCATAGGGTTCTAATTGTCCATTGGGTAATATTTTCTACATCTTTTTCTGTCCAGATCGTATTCACAGGGACACCGGTTGTCCCTGTTGATGGATGAAGTTCCCTCCAGTCCTTCTGAGGAGCGACTATATATCTTCCAAAAGGGGGATGGGCTATTTGTTCGTCTCTGAGATCTTGTTTGGTAACCGGAGGGATTTTGAGGACATCATTGAGAGACTTGATATCTACCGGTTTCAGTCCAATCTTATTAAACCTCTCCTGATAAAACTCCGAGGATTCATAGCACCGCTTTACCTGCCATTTTAATCTATCAAGCTGTATTGTTTCTAACCTCTCCCGGTCCATAGTCTCAATATCTTCATTGTAGTATTTAGTAAATTCAGACGATTTTGATGAAACCATGATTACCTCCATATAGTTCAATGATGATCGTTAGACTGTAAGATACTTCTTCACTATCTCCTCATTTTCCAATATGTTTTTCATTTCACCCTGATATCGAATGGTTCCTTTCTCGATAATATAGCCCCTATCAGCAGTTTTTCGACAGAAGCGTACATTTTGGTCAGCCAGAAATACTGTTACCCCAGTATCCCTGATCTCCCTTATGGCCTTAGATAGTGCTGCCACCACTAATGGGGCTAATCCCTCTGAGGGTTCATCAATTAGAACTAAGGCAGGATTGGTCATCAGGGCTCGTCCTGTAGCCAGCATCTTCTGTTCTCCACCGCTTAAAAACCCACCTTTACGGTTTCTCAAATCTTTCAAGGTCGGAAAAAGATTGTATACTTTTTTAACTGACCAGTCTCCATTCGTTTTTTTACTCAGGCGGCCAGCCAGCAAAAGGTTTTCCTCCGTGGTCAGGTCAGGAAATATCCGCCGGTCATCAGGAGCATAACCTATCCCTAAGGCGGCAATCTGAAAGGGTAATTTACTAACGATCTCAATCCCTAAAAGCTTGATACTTCCAGATCTGGGCGGGGTAAGCCCCATAATGCTTCTCATGGTAGTCGTTTTACCGGCCCCATTTCTGCCTAAAAGAGCAACCACCTCTCCTTTGCCCACATCCAAGGAAACCCCATCTAAGATCAGACTTTGACCGTATAAGGTAACTATATTGTTTACCTTTAATACCATGTTTAAACCTCCTCCCCAAGATAGACTTCTATAACCTCTTTATTTTGTCGTATCTGATCCGGCTCACCCTCAACAAGAACCTTCCCTTTATTCATGACGATAATCCAGCCTGAAAGGGAAAAGATAACATCCATGTCGTGCTCGATAATAACAAAGGTAACACTACCTTCTTTAGCCAATCTTTTGATGAGTTCAAGTATGCTGGCTCTTTCCAATGGATTCATACCGGATGAAGGCTCGTCAAGAAAACAGATTTCTGGCTTAGGGGCGATAGCCATGCCCATTTCAAGGGCTCTCTGATCTCCATGAGATAGCTCCCCAGCAATTTTATCCCTTTTATCCCAGAGGGAGAGCTCCATTAAGATTTTTTCCGCTTCCTCCGCAACATCCCGATAACGAGAAACAGTATAAAACCATTTCAGGTTTTTACCTAAAAGGGATAAAAGTGGAAGCTCAACATTTTGAAGAACGGTTAACATTGGAAAGATATTCATTATCTGAAAGGATCGAGTGATACCATGCTTGACACTCTGATCAGGGGTAAGGGAGGTAATATCCTTATCTTTAAAAAACACCTTGCCTTTGTCAGGACGCAGGGCCCCTGTTAAGAGGTTAATGGCTGTTGTTTTACCCGCACCATTAGGACCAATAATAGAAGTAATTATGCCTGATTTAAATTTTAGATCTATGGTATCTATAGCAGTAAATTTACCAAATGATTTTGTTAGTCTCTCACTTCTCAGAATTACTTCATCCATTTTTTGCTCCTTGCCTTAAACGGGATTTTAGCCGAGGTAATAGGTATGCACGAAAGGTACCCATTACGCCTCCACGGAAGGTTAATACCAAAATAATAATAATGATTCCTAAAATAAGCATCCAGTTCATTGTAAGACGAACAATTATATCCTTTAACAAAAAGTAGATCACCGACCCAACTATTGGACCGCTAAAATTGTACATACCCCCTAAAAGGGTAGCAATGATTGGATCAGTAGAGGTAATCCAGTGCGAGACAGACGGGGTTATGGTCTGCTCTAAAGGAGCGAGAAGAGCTCCTGCTAGACCAGCGTACATTCCGGCGATCGTAAAGCAAATCAGACGACTCTTTTTCACAGAAATACCAACGAAGGAAACCCTGGTTTCGCTGTCACGAATACCCTGAAAAATCAATCCTAAAGGAGAATTAAGAATTCGGTATAGGATATATATAGCGATCAGTGTTGTAACAATTATAAAATAATAGTAAGCAGGAATAGTGTCCATCTTGATGTTGAATATATTAAAAAAGCTTAGCGAGGCCCTCGGTATCCCAAGTAACCCATCATCTCCCCCAGTAAAATCTACCCATTTCTGGGTCAAAGAGAAGATCATCATGCCAAAGGCGAGTGTAATCATTGCAAAATATATGGCGGTATGTCTTATACAAAAAAAGCCTAAAATGATGGCTGCGATGGCGGCTACAACTACTCCTATAATGATTCCAGGTAAAAGGGATGCGCCGGCCAACAAGACTTTACCGCAGGCGTAAGCCCCGCATGCATAAAACCCGGCCTGCCCAAAGGAAAGGAGCCCTGTATTCCCCAAAAGGAGATTCACGCTATATGACAGAAGGCAAAGGATAGCCATCTGCATTATCATATATAAAAAATAATCACCGGAGAATAGGGGGAGGATAAAAAGAAAGATAATAAAAGCGCCCAACCAAACCAGCTTAAACAGGTAGCTCTTAATACCTAAATTTAGAATATTTGCAAGCCAAGTCATACCTCACCCCCAAATAATCCTTGCGGTCTTATGATCAAGACAACAGCCATTATAAGATAAAGTATAAAAAGTTCGATAAAAGGGATATAAAGTGTACATAGCGCACTTATGACTCCGATAATCAGGGCACCAACAAAGGCACCTTTTAGACTTCCTAATCCTCCTATCACAGTGACAACAAAGGCTGGGATGATGACCGCGCCGCCTACCCCTGAGTCGCATACCCTGACCGGAGTACTCAGGGCACCTCCAATGGCAGCCAACAGCGCAGCAAACACAAAGGCAGCAGTAAAGAGCGTAGGGATATTAATGCCAATAGCATTGGCCATTTCTCTCTCCGAGGCAGCGGCCCTCAACTTCTTTCCCCACCAGGTCTTGTATAAGATACCCCATACAATTAAACCGAGAGCTAATCCGGCAAATATGATAAAGAGATTATAGATAGGGAAGGGCCTGCCAACGATAGGGATAGTTCCTTGGAATAAACTTGGCATGGTGGGAATGATAAGCATCGTTCCCCAAATCATCTTTGTTAGATTATCAAAGACAAGAATAAAGGCAAAGGTTAGGATTAATTGAAATTCGATGGGCTGGGCATAAATCCGGCGTAAAAAAAAGCGCTCCATTAAAAAACCGATAATACCGGCACCTATCAATGCAAATACTATTGAAAGCCAAAAATTAAGCCCTAAAATTTGAAAAGATGTAAATGCAAAATACGCACCCATCATGTATAAGGAACCGTGGGCAACGTTTAAGATTCCGCATATCCCAAAAGCAACGGTTAAACCTGCGGCAACTAACCATAAGAACATGGCTGAACTAAGACCATTTAATGCCTGAAAGATAAAATTACCCATTTTGATGCCTCTTGATTAAGGTTGCCCTGCAACTATAGAGTGGAATCCCTGAAGATTCCACTCTATAGTAAAATGTTATGGGAGTTTGTAATCAGGAGGATTGCGGAAATATTTTTCCCATGGCACTACAACAAGGTTACCAAGGAACGCATTCGGGCATACAGATTTGTCATAGACATAATTGCCTCCGGGCACGGTGTAGCAGGCCTGATGATCTTCTGGTCTAATCCATCTTTCTCCGTCAGGGGCCTGAACCTTCATTCCCTCTAAGGCTTTAATTAATTTTTGTGTGTCTAAACTCTTGGTCTGTTCCACGGCTTTTTTAAAGGCATATATTGCTGTGTGCACATTTATCGCCGAATAATTTGGAAAACGTCCGAATTTTTCCCTGAATTTAGCTACGAAGGCCTTATTTCTTGGTGTATCCGGCCAGTTCCATAGATATCGAGCAGTAGCCCACAGTTTGCCATGAAACTTGCCTGACTTAACATCGGGGGTTAGGCCTTCTGCCATGTCGATAGAGCCGCCCATGCACTGGAACCACACCTTAAACCAGGGTTGCTCGAAGAGGCCTAATAATATAGCCTGCCTCAACATCATCAAGCCTTCACCTCCCCACGGTGTAGCTAGAATTAGGTTAGGTTTTGCTGCCATAAGGGCATTCAGCTGAGGGGTAAAATCCATATGGAGGAATGGGGCCTCAGCCTTGCCTACCACCTCGACATCCGGACGGTATTTTTTCAAGGTCTTTTCAAACATTTCCCAGGAATCATAACCATAGCTGTAGGCGGCTGCAAGGCTGGCAATCCTTTTGATCTCTGGGCGATCCTTAAAGATCATGGCTGGGAGGATCCCGTCTTGATATGTTGGAACGCTGATCCTGAAGGTATTCCGCAAGCCCTTTTTGTAAATGGCCTCTTCATTGACCTTATGGGTTGCACCGTGGCAGATAATGAGGATTCGGTCCAACTGCGGCATAATCGCGGCCAAGGCCATAGAAATTCCACTCGAATCAATTCCAAAAAGAAAATGGGCTCCCCAGTCCTTTACCAAATAGCGGGCGTTTTTAGTAGCCACAGCAGCTTTTAGCTCGGAGTCCATAAACTTCATCTGCACCTTGCTACCCAGTATCCCACCTGAATTGTTAATTTCCTCCACGGCCAATTGAGCACCCATTATCATTTGATGGCCATAATCGGCCTTGCTACCAGATGTTATACCCTGACCACCTATCTTGATAACCTTTGGCAGTTCAGCAGCATTAACCGCCGGCGTTACAATAAATATCAAAAACAAAGCAATACCTAATATTCCTGTCACCTTTTTCATCTTAACCTCCTTTTTTAAAATCCTATTAGCAAAAGTTTACCTTTCCCTGCTCCTAAAAGATTTTTAACTTTTTTGATCACCCCCTTTCATTAACTTTGATGTTCCTGTAAAAAGTCAGACATCCCTTACTCGGCCATTATGAGCGGATGCCTAGAGCGACAGTCTAATAGAGTGAAAATTTTTGTCGATTGCCCCCAAGCCTTCAAAAAACGCTCTTTGACAACATAAATAGCATACATGAGAGCAGGTTGAACCCTTCCATGGGCTGTCTTTGCATTATTCAGCACCCTTCGGACGGCAGTTGCCCTGAAGATATTCACTGCAACCGCTTTTACAGTTGCACAAAACCTGACCGCTTTAAAACCTCTGACTCTTAGATGTTTCACTCCGGTTCTTCTATCGTATTCCGACATGGTAGCTTCTATCCCTGAACGCCACCTGTAGCGGTCTTTGAATTCTTCAGTCTGCTCGTAGGCTCTTCGAATTGCCAATCGCATCTCTTTATCCGTGTAACGAAGATAGTGATGCTTTGTGCCTTGTTTTACCGGGCAGGTTTCCTGAAAAAGGCAGGTGCTGCAGTGGTGGGAATCAAATGCTATCGTGTGCCGGGTTCTCTTTTTCTTTGTCCTAACAGGAACATGACCCCGGGGACAGGAAACAACGTCGCCTTTTTTATTCACTTCAAAATCCGAAAGAGTGATGCCGTCTTTTTCTTTGGTGCTCTTGGTGGGGGAAACGACCTCTACACCCAGCTTTGCAGCCTTCTGACAGTTTTCATCACTGCCATAAAGCGTGTCAGCCAGGAGTTCTTCAGGAGCAAGGCCCCGTTCCTTACTCGATTCTATTGCGGGGAGCAGAGCATTGGCATCACTTTCATGGGCAGGCTCCACTTCAACATGGGTAATCAGATTCAGGCTCTCTTCTTTAGCATCTTTATCCGTATGGTAAGTCTCCATCACCTGAACCTGATAGCCCTGACCCTTATGACCGCTGTAGGTGGCATCACAATCTGAAGGGTTTTGAAGAGAGTCAGAAGGAATCTCTTGAGGTCTTTTTACTTCAACACGCGTGCCATCATCAGATACGTTGCACTGTTCTTTCAAAACCCGCTCAAGCAGTTTATAGCTATGCATGCCCTTGACTTCGGGATTATCTTTGAATTGGGCAACCAGATCAAAAAGATCGGCGCTGACTGATGCAAGCGTTTTGGCTGATTCTGAAGGCTTTACCATTGAAAAGCATTCAAGGGATTTCTCAATGATGCCTTCGCTTATAGTGTCGAATAGCTCTTTGTGGCCTCGCTTTAGGTTGACCAAAAACTTGTTGATGCTTGAGGTAAAGATACCAATTCTCCCCAAGCGCCGCATATTGGATTTGATGTGAACCGAATCGATCCTTTGGTTGTCGGTATTTACCTTGAAGGCTTTGGCCAGTTTATCGGTAATGCTATCGAAGATAATTGCATCCAGGGTATTATCAACAACTATGCTGCGCATATTCCATAATGTCTTAGGACATATATATTTAGCTGAATCCGACTCCTCCGTAATATTCAGGGCATAATGCCACTGGATGTTAAAAGCTAACTGGTTCACTGTTTCATCATCCGTCAGGTCATGTGCCTGTTGAAGAAGGAGAGCACCAAGCACTGTATACATCTCTTTTGTAGGGCGGCCGAAACCATCATTGAAAAACGGGGCCACTTCGCCAACAGGAAGTTCACACAGGAGTTCTTTTTGAAATAACCCCGCCCAGGACTGATCAAGTAGTTCTCGGCGTTTTGGGCTTAAGAAACTCCAAGGATCAAAAAGAGTATTCTGCTTTTGATTTTTAATTCGAATCATGCCTTTTACCTGTATTTTGGTTGATTATGTGAGTTCTTTATAGCAAAATGTAAGGCAAAAGACAAGCAAAAATAACATCTATTTTTAATTATTTCAATAAGTTAAATCAATTTGACTTTTTACGAACTTATCAACTTTCATTTAACACCTTTTTTCTATTCAGCAAATGACCCCGACGCTTCGCTTCAGGGTTATACATGAAAGTAACTTCAGTACCCAAAACCATGTTTTATCTATGACTATATGTTGTAGGTCTTTTTCAATCAATAACACCATGCAGGAAGTTACTTAGGAGGTTTTAAGGGAATTGGTTTGCGTTTGAGTTCTTTTGACTGATCCAACTCTTTAATAATCCCAGCCAGATATTTGGCTATATCCTTCTTTGATTCATAATCAGTTTCAATGTTTAATGTGATTGTCTCCATAATAGGAGAGCCCCCTCCATGTACCCCTGCGATTTGGTACCAATTTGCCATGGCAGAGGCGGCTATATTTTCTACTAATCTCCAGCAGCGATGGGCATCTTCATAAGAGATCTTCGGATTTCTTTTAATATATTTTTCAAGGTCTTTTTTGGTTTCCTCTGCAATGAAGTCATCCTCAAATGGCAGAGTGACAGATAGCCCTCCAGCTATCTCGGTGAGTATATTGAACTCATGATAGATATTCTCCCCCATGAGTCTTCGGCCTATATTAGAATAAATTAGATTGGGGAAGAAGGTTCCCGAGGAGGTATTTTCTCCATACAGAGCAGCTGCTATTCCAGCGGCATAAGCTAATTCTCCAATCCCGACAAACTCTGATAATTTTTCCCTCACATGAGAAACTCGCTCAATATTGTTTGCCTCTGCCACAAGGGCAGTAGCGCCACAAAGGATATCCGATACAGCAGGCTTACAACCTGTATAGCTGAATCTATGAGAATCAGCAAAGAGTAACGCAAGCCTTCTTCCAAACTGCCACTCGCCACACATAAAGACCCTTTCTTTTGGAATAAAGGTGTTATCAAACACAATAACCGACTCCGCTACGCCCATTTCCGCATACGGGCACTTAAACTCTTTCCTCTCCCTTACCGATGCTGGACGAGTTATCAACCTGATACGCTTCCAGTCTGCTGGGATAGCAAAGGCTATGGCATAATCCCTATCCTTTTCTGTAAGTGCCCGTGTTGGGACTACTATAATTTCATCAGCAAGGGATGCCATAGTTATTGAAATTTTTGCCCCTCTTACAACAATACCATCACTTTTCTCCTCAACTATATGGACATATGCATCCGGGTCTTCCTGTTCATGAGGTCTTTTACTTCTATCTCCTTTCATATCGGTTTGAGCGCAGGCGCCTGCCCAATCTTTCTCCTGGTAGTCTTTCATATATGTCATGAATCTCTGATGATACTCGGTGCCATATTCTTCATCCATCTCTTTAGTGGCTATTGAAAGGGCAACTATGGCATCTTGGCCCATGCATCTTTGGATGCAACCGCCAACCCTCGTGGCAGTTAAGCGAATCATCTTCTGTTTTTGCATCAGGTCCCATGAATTTTGTGGAAGATGGGTAAATCTATTGATCTTTTTACCTGTTAAAGAGGATTTAGCAGTTATTATATCTTGCCAATCCGGTTCTTGTGCTAAATCAAAGGTTGTTTTCATAACATTGATACCCGGCATAAGTCGTGAATCATCCCTTCCGACTTTTTTACCCCCGATGTATACATTCTTTCTCATTTTTTTTAGGTCTGAATAATATTCTTCTGGTGTTCTCATATTTATATCATCCTTTACTTTAATTTATACCCCCAGCTATCTCTAAAACCTGGCCTGTCAGGTATTTTGAAGAATCAGAAATCAGGAAATAGGCTGTTTCTACTATATCTGGCACCTCTCCCAGGCATCCCATGGGAATATGGTCTATTACCTCGGAGATCTTTCCACTTGCCGTGCCTGAATATTTGACTCCACCAATGTATCCAGGGACTATGCAGTTAACATTTATCCTTGAGGCGGCCAGCCTGTTTGCCAAGGCTTGAGTCAGAGCAATAGTCCCCGCTTTTACTGTTCTATATCGGAGAGGGTCTGCATACTTATCCCAGGCCCATGGTGCCAAGTATAGTATCTTTCCCGATCCCCTTTTAGTCATCTCTGCTTCAAAAGAGCTGGACAGATCCTGGGCGCAACTTAAGTTCGCCTCTAATCTTTTTCCGACTAAGCGTATATTTCTGTCAGAGGTCGTTGTTTCCATATTGCCTATCCCCAAATCTTGAATAACTATATCGATAGGCCCGAAATCACCAACTATCTGGGTAAATAGGTGTGGCGACATCTGACCATCTTCCTTTGATGAATAAACCCTCAACTTTTCCGATCTCTCTTGGATTGAAACAGGAAACGTTATATTTCCCTTGGCAACATCATTATGTATGGCCAATTTTGCACCTTTAGAAATTAGAAAGGAGGAAATAGACTCTCCAAGCGCTGTTCCCCCATTGACAACCAGAATTACCTTTCCTTCCAGAGACCCCATACCCTCTAGGTATCTTGATTTGGAATCTTCTCCATTAATCAAGCCGTGGAAGACCAGATCAAGGATAGATTTTTCCATCTCTAATTGGGTTACATGCTCCTTGAGGTCCCAGCGCTTAAGCACCCAGGCATCAACCATGGCCTTGATAAGGTTGGCGACTGCTTTGGTGTTACAATCCAGTAGCAATCCTTTTTTGATGCATTCCTGGAGGACGGTTTCATAGAGTCGGATATGCGCACTCTCCCTTTTGAGTAATTCTTTCAAAAGGGGCTTATTTAAGATGTGGCACTCCTGGTAGATTAATAGGATGGCATCTGCCCACTGGTACATGAGGTTAAACTCACTCCTGACCATTCGTCTGAGTTTCTCAAAGGGATCATCAATATTTTCTATACTCCGATGGAGAGCATCAGTTGCAAGTTTATCCATGAATTCATGGACCAGGAAAAAGATATCTTCTTTAGTACCTACATAATCATAGATATTACCATGACTTATTCCTGCTACCTCTGATAATTCCCGTAATGTAGCTTTATGAAATCCTTTTTTGGCAAATAGGTTGATAGCTGCAACAACAATCTGCTCTCTCCTTTTTTCTACCAATTCCTTACTTTTTATTGTTGTGGGTATCGCGTTCATTACTAAAAAAGATCCTACTTTTTGTCTTATAATTAAAATACGAGTGGTTGATCAATTTATGACTGTCCGTTCTTCTATTATATTAAACAAAACTTATCAAGAAAAAAATTAGAAAAAAAATGAAAATGAAAAAAATGAACTGGTATTACACAAATAAGGAGTTATAAAGTTCTTGTCTTTTGCTTTTTTGGTATTGTTGGATGGCAATCTATTCTTTTTAAGCTTCTAATTTTTTAAATTTTTTATTTTTTAATCTGCTGTTGGAATTCCTCTCTCGTCCCAACCGCGAATTTTATAATAATCCTTCAACAACCTTTCCATCTCCTCCTGGGTAATGATTTTGTCCGATTCCAAGGGCTCACTATGAAAGCGGGAAGGCAAATGATCATCCTTTGACGTGAGGCCCTCACGTAAATTGAACATGCGAGTATTATCTGTGATGGATGAGGCTATGGAACGCATATCATCCTTGGTGAGTCTCAGACCTGTGGTGCCCTCAATAATAGTAGTCAGTTCCTCCCACTGATAGAGGTCACGGTAAAAGCGGCAGAGGATAAGAGTATCAATGATGGTGAGTCGGTCTTCCCACTCTGTAAATATGGCCGCTTTACCTTGGATCTGATCCGGATTGACCATTCCTGACAATTCAGGCTTGTAAAAGGTAGCTCTCAAATGGCAGGCGCCCCTATCAGCGGTTCCATAGGCCAGACCCATCCCTTTTAAGACCCGCGGATCATAGCCAGCCGGCTCAAGGCCCTTGACATGAATAGCTTGGTCTTCCATTGTCCATTCCTTTGCAGCCGTTTTTATACCCTTTGCCAGAATATCTCCTATATCTCTCCTGAAGGCGATATCTTCCAGAAGTTTGGCAATAGCATCTACATCACCATAGTCGATCTTCAACGGGATTCTTTGCTGCCTGGAAGCCTCTATGGTAAAGGCAACCAAGTTTCCTGCCGAGATAGTATCCATGCCAAGTCGGTCACAGATATCGTTGAGGTACATGATTTCTTCTATACTATCGATTTCGCACAGGCCTCCAAATGAATAAATAGTCTCATATTCCGGGCCCTCAATCCTGAGGCCTGCATGTCTACCCTCCTTGACTGTGCTCAATCTCCCACAGGCCATAAAACATTTTAAACAGGCATGGGGTTTGACGTAGCATTGTTCATGGAGGGCATCGGCACTAATTCTTTCCCAGTTTTCGTAAGTTCCTTTCTGCCAGTAATGAGTTGGAAAACC
>Ga0307427_1000427_pt1 | contig 26963 bp, 31 predicted proteins | sample SalMarWE160190MG_FD_202162 | JGI IMG/M metagenome (GOLD analysis project Ga0307427, IMG submission 202162) | Salt marsh sediment microbial communities from the Plum Island Ecosystem LTER, Massachusetts, United States - WE1603-190 | ecosystem: Environmental > Aquatic > Marine > Intertidal zone >... | reverse complement strand
CGAAGTGGTTAAGTTAATTGATAAGGGAATGGGAAAGCGGATCTATATCCGTGTGTCTCAATTTCACGACCACGATTATCTTGATATTCGCAACTTCTACCAGGCGGAAAATGAGGAATGGAAACCGACACGTAAAGGAATTGCCATTCCCGTGGAACTGTACGACGAACTGATTGATGCTCTCAAGGATATCAAGCCATTGATTGCTAACTGTTTGGCTAGAAAAGCGTAAATACCTGACGATCGTAGCAATGTCCTTGATGGAGAGTTCCATATTGCGGATAATTTAGTGTTGCAGTTGGTCCCGTCGTCTAGTGGCCTAGGATATCGGGCTCTCATCCCGGCGACAGGGGTTCGAATCCCCTCGGGACCATTAGTAGCTACGGGTCTGAAACTTGCTCCCACCAGTTGAGAACGATGCCTAATGCGCGATTGACCTTGCTTGTTGGTGATTTGTATCGTTGTGAGCGGGCACTTGTTGCTCGTCAGAAAGAGATCATTACCAGGGAACCTACAACGGAACGGCATACTCTCTTTGCTGATGAAATTGACCTTGCCAGCCTCCGGATCGAGCTTCAGTCGACATCCTTGTTTGCCGTAAGTAGGCACTTTGTTATCCGTCATGCGGAAGCGCTAAAAGAGCCGAAACAGTTTGCTATCTTGCTTAATCAAGGGCCGTCTCCTGGAACCGTTCTCACGCTAGTTGCCGAGACGATGAGTGCTTCTAGCCCGGTATACAAAGCGATAAAGGCGCATGGTGAAGTGATTAGATTTCCTCAATGGAAGGGGAAGGCGTTGGAACGCGCGGTCAGCGAGCTGCTTACGGAACAGGGAATTGCTACTGTACCTGGCCTGGTAAGTAAGCTGATTTCTAATAGCGGAAAGAATCTCTTTTTCATCAGCCAAGAGGCAAAGAAGCTTCACTCTTTTTGCGCGAAAGATGACATGGATATGGCACAAATGGACAGGCTTCTTTTTGCTGTTGAAGAGGGTTCGATTTATCCCATGCTTGACCGTGTTGGAGAAGCGAAACTAAGAGAATCACTACTGGAGTTTACTAAGTTGCATCAGGAGCCAGGGAGGGTCTTGTCGGCTCTCTTACGACACTTAACACGGCTTCTTAGTATACGTGTTCTCCTTGATGAGTCCCTGTCCCTCTCCAAAATTGGGGAGATTACCGGGCAACCCCATTGGCTTCTGGGGCGGTTGGTCAATCAGGCTAAAAGGCGCTCCACCAAAAAACTAACTGCCGTTCTCAACCGGGGAATTGAGCTTGACGTCCAGGTCAAGAGCGGCAAAATCCGTGCCGCTGACGGAGTTCTGGCGCTAATCTTTGCCGCTACGGCATCTGAGTTACCTTTACAGGGATATATTCAGCAAAACCAGCCTTCTCTAGCAACAAACGGCTAGCGACCAACGCACAGAACAAACTTCCTATTACCCCAATACCCAGGGTAATTGCAAACCCCTTAATTGGTCCTGTGCCAACAAACAATAGGATCAAGGCGGTTAAGAGGGTGGTAACATTGGCGTCGAGCAAGGCAGATAGTGACTTTTCGAACCCCGCGCGCACCGCAGCAAGGCTGGATTTCCCTGTACGTCGCTCCTCCTTAATTCGCTCAAAGATGATTACGTTAGCATCGACTGTCATACCTATTGTCAAAATGATTCCCGCAATTCCAGGGAGCGTAAGGGTAGCATGAAATAGCACTAGTGCGGAAAACACGATTAGCATGTTGAGTATGAGGGCAACATCCGTAACGATGCCAAGCACGCGGTAGTAGATTGGCATGTAGAGAAGAATCAGCACAAATCCGGTAACAATGGTGATCATTCCCGCGCGAATTGAATCACTGCCCAGGGTTGGACCAATCGTGTTTTCCTCAACTACCTTTATTTCAACAGGCAGGGCACCTGCTCGTAGAACAATGGCAATTCTTGTGGCCTCCTCCTTGGTAAACTGTCCGGTGATTGTTGTGGAATCCTTCACCTGTCGCCAGCCTTGCGCGGCAGCTTGTTTGATGGATTCAGTGATTCGCGGCGCGCTATAGATTGTGCCATCAAGCACAATTGCCAAGCGATCGTCAACAGCAAGTTGTCTTAGCGCGTCTACAAATTGCTGTGCTCCTTCCTGGCTAAAATCAAGAGCGATATACAGCTGGCCGGCCGTTTGCACAGACTGTGATGCCCGCACCTTGGCATCGGACAGGGCACCACCAGTTAGTAGGAGTTCGCTTTCCAGAATGTAAGGGATTCCGTCTCGGTCCATCAAGATCTCTTGCATGGCCGAGGTTGGAACAAGGTCTGAGTTGGGACTTGTGCCTGCTTTAACTACCTTGCGGAACTCGAGCATTGCTGTTTGTCCAATCAAATGGCGAGCCTCAGCAGGATCCTTGGTTCCGGGAAGGTTTACCAGTACTCTATTGGACCCCATTCGCTTGATTTCGGCATTTGCAAGGCCATATTGGTCTACGCGATTGTCAAGAATTGTAATGATTCGGTTGAGCGTGTCGGTCTGTTGACTAAGATCCATTTCTTCTGTGCCTTGTGCTTCGAGGACAAGCCTTACCCCTCCGCGCAAGTCAAGCCCCAGGTCGAGTACATCTTTTGGTGGCCAAAATGGGTAGAGAAGAGCAAGTGAACCTATTGCAATAAGGAGAAGTGCACCAAAACGCAGCCAATCATTACGCATCATGGTATTATGAGACATATGATGACCCCCTGTGGCTACTTCGCTCGTTTGTTGACGATGCTGCTCTTGGCGAGACGGAGCTTGGAGCCATCTTCTATAGTTACTACTATGGAGGTTTCGCTGATTGAATCAATCTCACCATAAATGCCGCCAGCGGATATTATTTTGTCTCCCCTCTTGATTGCCTTTACAAGGTCATTGTGCTTAGCTTGGCGCTTGCGTTGCGGGCGGATTAGCAGGAAGTAGAAAACCGCGCCGAACACTCCAAGAATAACAAGAAGAGAAACCATTGACTGCCCAGCTACAGGTGTCGCGTCATCGCCAAATGCCACCACTCCGAAGAGAAAGGTAGTTAGCCCCATAACAGAAACAATTGCTCTTCTCATACTATCACTCCCTATAGATATTGGTCCGCAGGTGTCGATAGACACCGATCGATAGGAATAAGGCACCTATCACACAAAATACGGCCGCTACTACGACCTCTTTATTATCCGTCAATCCTCTTCCCAAAGCGACTGCACGCTCCAAGAGAAAGAAAAGATCCGCCCAAATTATACAGTACAGTCCAGACAAAATCGACTTGCTTACACCATTGCTAAATAGGGATCGTGATGCGACAAAGTCGTAACTTATGGTTGCCGCGGGGATAACCATCCAGACAAAGATCAGGCGTATGTTAAATGCGGGTAAGAGTAGGATTACAAGTAAAAGGAGGAGGTGTGCGGGAAACATTGAAATCAGGTTTGCTCCTGAAGACGTGGTTTTCCTTCCACGTGAGAACACCATAAGGTAGCCGAGGAAAAGGAGTGTCTCTGCCACTAGACCTGCCTTTAGATCTGGCGATATATTACCAATCCACAGGACAATCCCTAGAAGGGCAAGGATCAAAGGGTAGGACCAGCTCTGAAATGGCATCGTCCTTTTTTTCATTAGATTACGTGCAGGAATAAGTGTGCCAACAGAAAAAGGAATGCGAAGCCAAGGACGTCAGTGACAGTAGTAAGAAACACCCCTGAGGCAATGGCCGGATCTTTTCCTAGCGCTTGTAAGCCCAGTGGAATTAGCACCCCCATTGCTCCTGCCACTACCGTATTGAACAGCATAGCCAAACATGCAACTGCTCCTAGTAATGGCTGTCCTTTCCATAGATAGGTTATGATTCCCAGGGTTATCCCGATGATAAGTCCATTTGTAACACCGAGCAATATCTCTTTCCTTAGGAGTTTGCGCCCTTGGTGTTGCTCCATTTCACCTAGCGCCATCCCTCTGGTAATGATGGTTATCGTTTGCATGCCTGCGCTCCCTCCTTGCCCAGCGATCACTCCCATAAGAACCGCGAGAGCTGCTACTTTAGCAATTGCTTGTTCAAACGTAGCAACGACTATAGCAGCTAGTATTGCCGTAGCTAGGCGTGTGTACAGCCACGGTAGTCGCATGCGTAGAGAGGAGAACCACGAAGTGTCGACGCTTTCGTTCATTGGCACACTTGCCATTCCGTAGATATCTTCCGTTGCTTCTTCTCGCATTACGTCTATCACATCATCGATTGTGATAATGCCAAGCAGCTTGGCTTGCTGGTCGACTACGGGGAGGGCGTAGAAGTTGTATTTGTCAAACAGTAGGGCAACTTCTTCAGCATCCGCCTCTACAGGAACGGAGATTACGTCTTTTTCTACTAGTGAGCTCAATTGTGTATTCGGTTGTGCCAGCGCTATATCACGTAGAGATAGAACCCCTTGTAGATAGCTTTCATCATCCACAGCATAGGCAAAGTAAATAGTTTCCGCTTCCTCTGCTCGTTGTCGTAGCACATCAATCGCTTGTTGGACAGACATATCTAGCGATAGGGCAACAACTTCTGGGGACATCAGCCCACCCGCTGTGTCAGAAGGATATGTAAGCAAATTGGAGATAACCTTAGCTTCTCTGCTGTCGACATGAGAAAGGATTTCCTGTTGTGTCTCTGGGGGTAACTCCTCCAACAAGTCAACGGCGTCGTCAGGATCCATTCGCGCGAGGATTTCTATCGCTTCTTCACGGTCAAGGTCCGAGAGCAGCTCGGCCGACTCATCTGGTTCCATTTCACCCAGAGGCTCGGCAGCAGCTTGCCTCAGGTAGAGGCGGTGTAAGAGCTTCGTTGCTTGCTCATCGGAAAGCTGAGACAGGACCTCGGCAATATCAGCTGGATGTTTTCGTAGGAGTTCTTGGAAGATAACTTTTTTCTTTTCCATTATCTCTCACCTATCAGTTGTTAGACCGTATGTAGTGTCGGAACCCGTGTCCGACGTTAAAACCGTTCGTAGCGTCGGAACCCGTGTCCGTCATTCCGGCGAACCCTGGATCGGGGTCCAGGGCAGGCGCCGGAATTCCCCCACTCTGTCATTCCGGCGAAGGCCGGAATCCAGCGTAATGGTGGTTCTACGTCACTTATCACTTGTCACGCATTGCAGCTCTCAGCTCTCAGCTTTCAGTCATCAATTCCGGCTTCTTTATCTTTTACTGTTTTCGACTCCCGGCTCCCGACTCTCGACTCTGGACTGTCTTTTTGTCAATCCAGTCATTTCTCGTACTTTCGTCATGCTCTCTCTAGCAATGGCACGCGCCTTATTAGCCCCTTCTTCTAGAATATCTTCCACAATCCCCGATGCTTCAAGTTCGCGGCGCCGCTGTCTTATTGGGCGAAGAACCTCCATCAGGTTCTCAAATACGGTATCCTTCAGGCGAGAGTACATGAGCTTCCCTGACTCGAATTCCGCGCGTAGTTCCGCGGCGACTGATCGATCGCCTAATAGCTCACCAGATAGGTCAAGGACCTCGAACAGATTGGCTACACCGGGAGACATGGTTGTCCCGGGCTCAAGCCCGGTATCGGTGACAGCGGAACGGATCTCACTGTGGATTGAGAGCTCGTCCTCCATTACCCCGATGCAGTGGGCCTCTCCCGCGGTTTTACTCATCTTGATCGCTGGATCGGCGAGGGACATAACACGCGCTCCTTTTCCTACGATAGGCTCAGGTTCGGGGAAGAACTCCCCAAAACGGGCATTGAACCGGCGCGCAATCCGTCGGGAGAGCTCCACGTGCTGCACTTGATCCTCACCGACTGGAACCCCGGTGGCACGGTATAGGAGAATGTCTGCTGCCTGTAGGACCGGATAGATGAATAACCCAGCGGAGACAAACTTTTTTCCGGCAGACTTGTTCTTGAACTGGGTCATTCGCGCCAGATCGCTGTAGCCGGTCACGCAGCTAAAGATCCAGGCAAGCTCGGTATGTTCAGGAACAGCGGATTGCGTGAATAAGATTGTGCGCTGTGGATCGATTCCGCAAGCAATCAGATCGAGTGCCATCGAGCGGGAAGCGGCGCGCAACACCTTTGGGTCAATCTCAGTTGTTATTGCATGGTAGTCTACAATGCAGTAGACGCAATCGTGATCTTCTTGTAAGGAGGCCCAATTGCGAATTGCTCCAAAGTAGTTACCAATGTGTAGTGTGCCGGTTGGCTGTATCCCGGAAAAGACTCGTTGTAGCATAATTGCCTCCCTGCATTGATCGTGTGTTTGAGCACAAGGCGAATCCTGCAACAAAAGTATACGCATATCTTACAGTCGCGCTCAAGGAAGTTGATCCCTCAGTAGCAAGTAGCGTATGATTCTTGATGGGTGTTCAATGAAGGATAATTTCACCGCCATAATCCTGGCTGCTGGCAAAGGAACCCGCATGAAATCTAAGCGGGCAAAGGTCTTACAGCGTGTCAATGGGTGGCCGATTCTTTGGTATGTTTTGCGGGCCACAACAGAACTGGCCCCCTCCAGATTCCTTGTCGTAGTGGGAAATGGAGCTCAGGCAGTGCGAAAAGAGTTCTCAAAGTGGCCGGTAGAGTTTATCGAACAACGCGAGCAGTTAGGTACCGGTCATGCTCTTTTCCAAGCCTATGGCCACGTTTCCGGAGACTTTCTGCTTATTGTTCCTGGTGACCTCCCTCTTCTTACTTCACAGGTGCTCTCTCGTTTTATCAGCTGTCATAATGAACAAGAGGCCGATCTCTCGGTTCTCAGCATGGTTCCTGCTACACCGGGCGCATATGGCCGGTTGAAGCGAGACATAGGTGGACATCCTGTTAAGATCGTAGAAGAGCGCGATGCAACTGACGAGGAACTTGATATTGTTGAGGTTAATAGCGGGATTTACTGCGTGCGTAACGATGAGTTTCTATGGCTAGCTCTTCGGTCGCTTAACGCTGGAAATGCTCAAGGTGAATACTATCTCACTGATCTAGTTGAACATTATCACTGCGCGGGGAAACATGTAACAGCGATTAAGGCAGCCGATCCGCGGCAAGTAATAGGGGTCAATTCTCGTAGCGAGCTTGCTATAGCCGACCGCAGCATGCGTCTGCGCAAAGCTCGTGAGCTTATGGGCAACGGTGTAACGATAGTTGATCCGGAGAGCACCTATATTGAGCCTAATGTAATGATTGGCCGCGATACAGTGATCCTTCCCGGAACACATCTATCTAGTGGCACAACAGTAGGATCGGACTGTACACTTGGCCCAGAGACGTGGATCGATGCCTCAAAGGTGGAGGATGAGGTTGGTATTCGTTACTCCGTGATAGAATCGGCACGTGTTCGTACAGGCACTACCATTGGTCCCTATAGTCATCTGCGCCCTGGAGCGGATGTAGGGCCAGGGGCGCGGATCGGCAATTTTGTGGAAGTGAAGGCTGCGCGACTAAGGCGCGGAGTAAAGGCTGGCCACCTTACCTATATCGGTGATTCCGAGGTAGGAGAGAATGTGAACATTGGTGCAGGAACGATTACATGTAACTACGATGGAAAAGCAAAACACCGCACTATCATTAAGGATGGGGCCTTTATCGGGAGCAATACGTCAATTGTTGCTCCGGTTACAATCGGGGAAAGAGCGGTCATTGGCGCTGGATCAACCATTACCGAAGATGTTCCGCCTGGAACCCTTGCGATAGGACGCGCCCGACAGGTGAATAAACATAAAAAGGAGGAAGTTGAATGATCGGAAAGGAACTCAAGTTGATCAGCGGGAATGCCAACAAGGGATTGGCCAATGAAATTGCTGGCGAATTGGGCGTAGAACTATGCCCTACCGCGGTCGACCGGTTCAACGATGGGGAAATCCGAGTACGCATCCGTGAGACGGTTCGTGGGGCAGATGTTTTTGTGATTCAGCCGACGTGTCCGCCTGTGAACGATAATTTGATGGAGCTTCTTATTATTATTGATGCCCTGCGTCGTGCTTCGGTGCGCAAGGTAATTGCGGTCATTCCTTACTATGGGTATGCGCGTCAGGATAGGAAACATACGGGGCGTGTCCCGATCACAGCACGTCTTGTGGCTAATATGATCGAAACCGCTGGTGCGGATCGTGTTCTCACCATAGATCTTCACGTTGGGCAGATTCAGGGCTTCTTCAACATCCCGGTGGATAATCTGCGAGCCGATCCGGTATTTATGCAGCGCTGTCGTGAAGTGTCTGAAGGCATCAATAGCATGGTTATCGTTTCTCCAGATGCTGGGGCAACAGCCCGTGCTCGTTTACTTGCTGAGCAGCTTAACTTTCCGCTTGCAGTGCTAGAAAAGCGTCGAGATCCCGAAGGAACGGATACCAAGGTGGTGAATGTCATCGGAGATGTTAGTGGACACCGGGTGGTTCTTGTGGATGACATCGTTGCTTCGGGCTCGACTCTTATTAGAGCAACTCAGGCCCTATTAGAGTGTGGAGCAACAGAGGTTCGCGCCTGCTGTACGCACGGGGTGTTTTCAGATACCGCGCTTGAGCGACTAGAGGCCTCTCCCTTGAAAATGATTGCCGTAACTAATACCATTTTTCATCAACAAGCAACAAAGAGTAAGAAGGTCGAGTATATCTCAGTGGGAAAGCCACTGGCACAGACGATAAAGCGCATTTTTGACAACAGATCGGTGAGCCATCTCTTCCCACATTACTAATTCAGGAGTAAACATGCATACATTGAAGGCAAGGTTGCGCTTGAAGGGAAAGGCGGGTGCCTTGCGTAGACAAGGCTGGGTTCCTGCGGTGGTTTACGGTCCAACTGTTGAAAACACCCCGCTGGTCATTGATCGTAAGGATCTTCAGGAGCTGTTTTCGCAGATTACACGTAGTTCACGTATCAATTTATCGATCAAGGATCACAGTAAGGGGAAGAAACTGGATGTATTTGTGAAGTCGATTCAGTACGACTCTATTACGGATCAGCCAATTCATGTCGATTTTTATCATCCCAACATTGGTAGTCCGCTTAAGTTGTACGTTCCGATAAAGATCATTGGCGAAGCCCCAGGAATCAAAGAAGGGGGTATGCTAAACGTCTTGTTTCGGAGGGTGCGAGTACATGGACTGCCTAAGGACATTCCTCACCTGATAACGATTGATGTGAGTAACCTTGCGATAGGGGATGCAGTTCGCGTGCGTGATGTTGATTTTGGGAATGTAGAACCGTTTATAGCCCAAGAGCGAGCCCTGGTTACCGTAATGGCTCCACGGCGATTGGAGGAAGAAGTTGTAGAAGCAGTTGAAGAAGAGGGCGAGGAACTAGTCGGAGAAGAGACTGCTGGAACAAAGGCTGCCGAGGGAGAAGAGGAGCCACCTGCCGAAGGGGAATGATTGAAGGCTGTATTCGGACTGGGAAACCCTGGGCTCAAATACGTTTTGACTCGTCATAACGTTGGTTTTCAGGTAATTGGTCTTTACCGGAAGATCAACCGAACCAGGGCCCGTGCGGTACGCACCTGTCTTTCTCTGGTTTACCGCACAGAAGACTTACTCCTTGTGAAACCAATGACCCATATGAATGCAAGCGGAGATGGGGTCAAGGCTGTATTGGAGCGATTTCAGATTGACTATGCGGATGCTCTGATCGTTTACGATGATCTGGATCTTCCATTTGCCAAGATGAGAATCCTTTCTAAGGGAGGAGCGGGTACACACAAAGGAATGGCATCTGTGGTTACCTGCCTGGGAAGCGAGGAAATTCCTAGGATACGAATTGGTATCAGCGGCCCCATTCGGCCACCAGACACGGTAGACTACGTTCTGGGAAGATTTACCCCGGATGAATGGAAGGAACTGTTCCCGGCTTTACGACGAGCCGTAGAAGCCATTGATACATTTCGTCTGTCTGATATCAACACCGTTATGAATAAGTTTAATTGAAGACAGTCCAATGTCTAGGCTCGATAGTCAGGGTCTTGCTTGTGTAGCGTCACACTTTACTTGCCCCGTGCAATCCTATTGCACTGGGGTGTGCGACGTTGCTCGTCAGGGACTGGCTGCTTTTTACGAGCCCAAGAGGAAAAGTTATCTGTCCCTATTTTCCGACGCTACAGACGCCCTACGTATTCCTGTTAACTTGCGCAAGACATATGAGTTGAAGCGCGCGAGGCCACAGCTATAATTAGAATCAGTAAAGCATAAACAATATTTTGCTTGGAGATGTCAATGTACGACAGATTTTCGCGAGAATCGATGGAGATAATAGCAATCTCCCAAGACGAGGCAGAGGGATGGCGACACAGCCATGTAGGCACCGAGCACCTTCTGCTTGCTTTTCTAAGGGCCAAAGGCAGTGATGTATACCGTTTCCTTGGCTCGAATGGAGTGGACTACGAGAAAGTTGCTGCCATTCTGGTAGAGGAGAAAGGCCGTGGCAAGGTAGAGATTTCGGCTGAGGATCTTGAGCCAACCCCTCGACTGAAACGGGTGATGAAGATCAGTTTCGATGAGGCACGCCGCGGAGGATCCAACACAATTCGTCCCGAGCACCTATTGATGGGAGTACTACGTGAAGGAGAAGGTACTGGGGCGGCAATTCTCAATCAGTCGGGGATTGACCTTGCCAAGACACGCGCCTACTTTGTTCCTTCCGCGGGAATCGGCCTGGCGATCCGTACCTCTCGCCGCAAGCAACGCAGAGGAGATCTTTCAGAATTTGGCCGCAACTTGGTGGAAGAGGCAGCAGTCGGCCGACTTGATCCAGTAATTGGGAGGGATGGCGAGATTTCCCGCATCATTCAAACCCTTACCCGACGCAGGAAGAATAATCCTGCATTGATCGGTGAATCGGGCGTTGGCAAAACCGCTATCGTTGAAGGATTGGCGCAACGGATTGCGGCTGGGGATGTTCCTCCGATGTTGCGTTCTAAGGAGATCATGGAGCTGGACATGGCATCAATCGTTGCCGGAACGAAGTATCGCGGTGAGTTTGAGCAGCGACTGAAGTCTTTGATCAACCAAGTAATGGAATCCGACAACATCATTCTGTTCCTCGACGAGATGCAAACTGTTGTCGGCGCGGGTGGCGCGGAAGGAGCAATTGATGCTTCTTCCATCTTGAAGCCCCCACTTGCCTCTGGGGCGATCCAGTGCATTGGAACGGCCACTTCTGACGAATACCGTCGATCAATTGAGAAGGATCCCGCGCTAAAACGGCGCTTCAAGACAATAATGGTCGAGGCACCCGGAGTAGAAGAGACGGTTAGGATCTTAGAGGGCCTTCGACCACACTACGAGAAGCACCATGGCGTCAAGATTACCGATGAGGCTCTGCGGCAAGCTGCTCGTCTTTCGGATCGTTATGTTACCGATCAGTTCCTGCCTGATAAGGCGATAGACCTGTTGGATGAGACCGCGGCCAAGATCAAATTGCAGGGTTCGATGCTCCCCGGCGAAGTGCGCGAACTGGTAGAGAAAATGGATGAGCTAGATGAGCAAGAGGGCAAGGCTGTTTCTTTGCAGGATTACGAGTCTGCGGCAGGGTTGCGCGATCGCAAGGGAGAGATTACCGATGAGATTGAGAAGGTAAGTGAGACCTCGGGCAAGAGAACCAAGCTACAGGTAACGGGACGTGATGTTGCTCAAGTGATCTCTCTGTGGACTGGCGTTCCTATTGGGCATATGCAGGAAGAGGAAATGGCTAGACTGGTAGGAATGGAGGAGAAGATCCATGAGAGGTTGATCGGTCAAGATGAGGCGGTAAGGGCTATTTCTCGCTCTATCCGTCGAGCGTATGCTGGGGTGAAAAACCCGCGTCGGCCAGTTGGGGCGTTTATGTTTCTTGGCCCAACCGGAGTGGGAAAAACTGAGCTATCTAAGACCTTAGCCAAGTTCTTGTTTGGCGATGAGGATGCGCTGATCCGCGTTGATATGTCTGAATACATGGAGCGCTTTTCCGTTTCTCGTCTTACTGGTGCTCCTCCAGGGTACGTTGGCTACGAAGAGGCTGGAGAGCTCACCGAAAAGGTCAGGCGCCGGCCGTATTCAGTAATACTCTTTGATGAAATTGAGAAGGCACACCAGGATGTCTTCAATATTCTCTTACAAGTAATGGAGGACGGAATACTTACCGACTCTCAAGGACGACGTGTCGATTTTCGTAACGCGGTTCTCATTATGACTTCCAATGTGGGAAGCGACATGATTACCAACCGTGGTACACTTGGGTTTAGTGACCAGAAAATCGATTCTGAGGAGTCTTACCAGGACATGAAAGACCGGGTGACTGGCGAGGTTCATAAGGTATTTCGACCGGAGTTCCTGAATAGGCTGGATGATCTTATCGTTTTCCACCAGTTGACGCGTGAACAAGTTCGACAGATTGCTGAATTGATGCTCAGTGAGCTCAAACAAAGGTTGGATGAAGAACACAGCATTAGGCTTAGTTTAGACAAGAAAGCTACCAACCTTCTGGTTGAGCGAGGATACGATCCTGACTATGGTGCGCGGCCAATGCGGCGTGCGATCGAGCGCATGATTGAGAACCGTATTTCCGAACTGATCCTAGAAGGGACATTTACCGATGGTTCCGTTATCAAAGGCTCGGTAGATGGGGAGGAGATGAGTTTTACGCGAGGGAAGTAGAATGGCCTACTCCTGTGGCAGCTGTGGATACCGGTCAATCAAATGGCTGGGTCGTTGCCCAAGTTGTGGGGCATGGGATTCCTTTGTACAAGAAGCAAACAGAAAGGCCGAGGAGGAGTCTGCTTTCTCTTGGATTGGGGAACAACTGTGCCCGATCGACGAGATCGATCTTGGGGAGGTAAAGCGACTCAAGTCCGGAATCGGAGAGGTCGATCGTATCTTAGGTGGAGGACTGATCCCTGGTGCAGTGATCCTGTTTGGCGGAGAGCCGGGGATTGGCAAATCTACTCTGCTGTTACAACTTGCACAATCAGTGGCGCAAAAGAACGGGAACGTGCTTTACATCTCTGGCGAGGAGTCTGCCGCGCAGATCAAGCTACGAGCAAGCCGCCTCGGAGTCAATGACAAGCACCTATATGTGCTATCTGAGCAGTCACTCTCTCACATTATCGCGTCGATCAAACAGGTAAACCCTTGCGTTCTGATTGTTGACTCGATACAAGCGACCGTTTCTGATGGTGCCCTTGGTGAAGCGGGCAGTGTGCGGCAGCTACGTGAAACAAGCGCTGAGCTAACGCGTATCACGAAGTCACGCAAGATGACGACCTTTCTTGTTGGACATATCACCAAGGAAGGCGCGTTTGCCGGGCCAAAAGCAGTGGAACACCTGGTTGATGTTGCAATCTATCTAGAGGGACATCGTGGAGAGGATACGCGTATCCTACGCTCGGTAAAGAACCGCTTTGGTGGGACAGACGAGGTCGCTGTTTTTCAAATGAGGTCAGATGGCTTGCAAGAGATAACAAATCCATCACGGTTCTTCTTGGAAGAACAACGGCAAGAACCCGGGGCTGGTACGGTTATCGTTCCCATACTGGAAGGAACACGACCGATTCTAGTGGAGCTGCAAGCGCTTGCTTCTCCAACCGGTGGATACAGGGCTCCGCAACGCCGCTCAAGTGGGCTGGACTACAATCGTATAGTGGTACTTCTTGCTGTAATTGAGCGTCGCCTGGGGATCCATACCAGTGACGCGGATGTCTATTTAAGCATCGCCGGCGGATTGGAAACCCGCGAGAGAGCTACCGATCTTGGGGTAATTGCGGCGGTTGTATCTAGTCTGCGCAACCGTCCAGTCACCGGTCGTACCGTTATTGTTGGTGAGGTTGGCTTATCTGGTGAGCTACGCCGGGTGAAGAAGCTGCGCGAACGAATCACCGAGGCGGAGAAGCTAGGGTACAAACGCGTGATTGTCCCCGCTGTCGCCAAGCCACCGACGCGGAAGAAGATCGACGTTGTCCCGACCGAAACGGTCGAACAAGCTATGGACACCCTAATGCTGCGCTAGAGGAGCAGGGGTGCTAGGGTGCGGAGGAGAAAAAGGGGAGTTATCAATCGTCAGATCGTGCGTAGCGTCGGGTCTTGCGCCCGACGTTGCTCCTGCAGATCACCTTGTTTTCGTAGCGTCGGGTCTTGCGCCCGACGTTAAAGGCAACCGTCATTCCGGCGAAAGCCGGAATCCAGTCAAATAATGGTTGTATACAAATCCTGCCAATCCTCTGGATGCCGGATCAAGTCCGGCATGACGGAACCCATTTCGTCATTCCTGCCTGCCTGTTGTATCCGCGACGCAGACAGGCGAAAGGTATTCTGCTGGATTCGTCATTCCGGCGGAAGCCGGAATCCAGCGTGATGGTGGCTCTACGTTACTTATAACGCATTACAGTAGTCAGTTCCTGGCCTTTTCCCGTCACCTATTACGCATCACTCATCACTGTCTTTCGACTCCCGACTCCCGACTGTCTTTTCACCTCTTGACTTTACCCGCCCACGTGCTATAATTCATTTATTGAATTCAAATATTGAATACTAGGCCATGACAAACAAAAGAATGAATTCAGACCAGGCAAGAGAGCTTAAGGTTCTCGAAGCCTTGCAACAACAGCCGGAACTGCGCCAGGTCGATCTAGCTAGCAGGCTTGGGTTGGCGGCAGGAACAGCCAATTGGTTAATCAAGCGTTTAGTAAGCAAGGGATATGTTAAGGTTAAACGGATCGGTCAATGGCGCTGGCGATATCTTCTCACTCCGGAAGGCTTTGCCGCAAAGGCTATGCTAACCCAGCGGTATCTTCAGGAGTCAATGCAGATTTACCGGGAAACCAGACACAGGGCACAAGGGCTAATCAATGAGTTGCGCGATAAAGGCTGTACCCAGGTGTACATAGAGGGTGATCCGAGAAATGATCTTGTGGATGTCTGCCGCCTTACCTGTCTGGAACAGGGGATCAAAGTAATACACAGTGAGGCCGATGAGCTTCCGGAGCTGAGAGTGGATGGCCGGGAAGTGGTGATAAACTGGCCCAGGGAGAAAGCGCATGTGTAACGGAAACTGGAGAGATAACCCGCGCCAGCTTGTCTACCAACACCCTTATGACGATAGTTGGGGGGTACTACATGATCCTACCAGCGAGTGGGATAGGCTCCTAAAGTATTACAAACTTGGGGTGATACTCCTGGTGGAGGAAGGTACTCGTCGTATGGCTCGACCAGCCTCAACCCAAGCGCAAGCGATCATCCGTAGTCAGAAGCGGCACCACCTACAAAACCTGGTCAAGACACAGGCCCTTGAAGCAGAGGACCTTAAGCGTGTAAGTGACATTAAGCACTGGAAGCGCAGAAAGAAGAGAAAGAGTGCGGCTAGACACAAAGTGCGATCCTATACTCACCCCTACCTGAGTAAGAACCTTTACAGTCAGGCCACAAGCAGCGCGTAAGCGCTAGAGCGAAGCATCTTTAGCCTTCGCTTCTTAGGTGCATTGGGAGTAGACAACCACCCGGATAGGTATGGTTTGCCTAGATGGATCAGTCGGCAGGCCATGTGTAGCGTCGGGTCTTGCGCCCGACGTTAAAGACAACCGTCATTCCGGCGAACCCTGGATCGGGGTCCAGGGCAGGCACCGGAATTCTCCCACTCTGTCATTCCGGCGAAAGCCGGAATCCAGTCAAATAATGGTTGTATACAAATCCTGCCAATCCTCTGGATGCCGGATCAGGTCCGGCATGACCAGATGCATCGTCATTCCGGCGAACCCTCGATCCGGGGTGAGGGTAAGAAGACAGTTGTCAGACCGTTCGTAGCGTCGGAACCTGTGTCCGACGTTAGACCTAGAACGTTGCACCTAGAACTTAGAACCTGTCTTTCCGACTCTGGACGTTGAACTGGTTCTATCTTACTTGTCACCCATTACGCTTCACTCATTACTGTTTTTCGACTCCTGACTCCTGACCATGTTTCAACCCTATGAACCCTATGAACCCTATGAACTCAACGAACTCAACGAACTCAACGAAGGGGGCTGACATTGAGGATATTGCTTAATAATGTTACGGCTATCACAGTTGCTCACAAGGGTGCCCTGAAAAATGTCTCTATCACGATAGATTCGGGCAAGATCACTAAGATCGGCAACATAGGTCGGGATCTCGGTGACCTCAAGTTGAAGGACTACGACAAGGTCATCGATGGTAAGGGCAAGACGGTTATCCCTGGACTGGTTAATGCTCATACCCATGCGGCGATGGTCCTATTCCCTGGATACGATGACGATCTCCCACTGCGCAGATGGTTGGAGGAGAGGATATGGCCGGCCGAGCGCAAGCTGACTGCGGAGGATGTCTACTGGGCTTCCATGTTAGCGATGATCGAAATGCTAAAATCAGGGATTACTACCTTCGCGGACATGTACTTCTTTATGGACGATGTAGCCCGGGCGGTGGAGGAGAGTGGCATGAGAGCCCTCCTCGCGCAAGGGATTATGGATCGAAAGCTTGACCGTGAGGCTGAGAAGCACCTGGATAAGGCCACAAAACTCGTGGAACACTGGGAGGGAAAGGCAGGAGGACGGGTAAGAACAGCTTTTGCTCCCCATAGCTGCTATCTTTGTGGCGAAGACGTCTTAAAGAGAACGGTAGAATTGGTCAAGAAATATGACACGAGGCTGCATATCCATCTCTCGGAGACAAGAGAGGAAGTGGAGGAGATTCGTACGACGAAACAGGCAAGTCCGGTTCAATTCCTTGACCGGCTTGGGTTATTTGAAGTTCCAATGTTGGCCGCCCACTGTGTCCACCTGAGCGCGGAAGATATCAATATCCTGGCGGATAAAGAGTCAACCGTAAGTGTGGCACATTGTCCCAAGAGTAATATGAAGCTTGGGTCGGGTGTTGCCCCCATTCCTAAGCTACTGGAAGCTGGAGTGAATGTTGCCTTGGGTACTGACGGGGCTGCCTCAAACGATACCCTGAGTATACTAGAGGAGGCCAGGTATACTGCCCACCCGCAAGGGGTCCGCCGTGAAAAAATCGCCACGATGGAACTTCTCAAAATGGCCACGGTCAATGGGGCTAAAGCCCTGGGCATGGAAAGGCAGATCGGTACAATAGAGGAGGGCAAAGATGCCGACCTGGTGATCTTAGATTTAGACACGGCCTATCCACTGCATTCCTCTGATCCGACTGACGCTTTGGTCCAGCTGGCTCAGCCCCAAGATATTAAGATGGTCATTATTAATGGCCGCGTAGTGATGGAGAATGGGAAGGTATTGACGATTGACGAGGACGAAGTCAAATCGAAGGTTAAACAATTGAGCAAGAAATATCGGGAGGACTGAATGGAGAGCACGCAGTATAGAGTGAAGAACATCGGGCTGGCGGAGGTAGGACACAAAAGGATCGAGTGGGCGAAAGGAAGAATGCCCGTGTTGGGGTTGATACGGGAGCGGTACACAAAGGATCGACCGCTAGAGGGTGTAAAGGTAGCAGCCTGCTTGCATGTCACCGTTGAGACGGCCAACCTGATTACTACCCTGATCGCCGGTGGGGCGAAGGTTGCCCTGACAGGCTCCAATCCGCTGAGCACCCAGGATGATGTGGCGGCGGCTCTTGCCAAGGAAGGGGTAAGCGTCTATGCCTTCCGTGGTCAGAATGACGAGGAATACTATGAATGCGTTGAGGGGGCGCTTCATATCGGACCTAACATCCTCCTCGATGATGGCGCGGACATGATCGCGACCGTTCATCAAAGGCACAAGGAGCTTATCGGAGAGGTCAACGGCGGCTGTGAGGAGACGACCACCGGTGTCGTCCGGTTGCGAGCGCTGGCTAGGCAAGGGGACCTTAAGATCCCCATCATGGCAGTCAACGACGCCGAAACAAAGATGATGTTCGACAACAGATATGGTACAGGCCAATCCACCCTCCATGGGATTATGAACGCCACCAACTTCCTCTTCGCGGGCAAGACAGTGGTTGTAGTTGGCTATGGCTGGTGCGGGCGGGGGATCGCCATGAGGGCTAAAGGGATGGGAGCAAATGTAATCGTAGTTGAAGTGAACCCGAGAAAGACCCTCGAGGCAGCTATGGACGGCTATCGGGCGATGCCGATGCGAGAGGCCGCTAAACTTGGTGACCTCTTCATCACTGCCAGCGGCAATCTTTCCGTCATCAGAGAGGAGCACTTCCAGGTGATGAAGGACCAGGCGATCTTGGCCAATGCCGGCCACTTCAACGTTGAGATAGATAGGCCTGGCCTGGAGGGTCTAGCTAGCGAGATCCGCGAGGTTAAGGAAGATGTCGTAGAGTATGTACTTAACAACGGGCGGCGGCTCTATCTCCTGGCCGAGGGGAGGCTCGTAAACCTCTCTTGCGCGTTTGGCCATCCGCCAGAAGTCATGGATATGAGCTTTGCCAATCAGGCGCTGGTCGTCAAGTACATCTCGGAAAACGCCGCGGAGCTGGAGCACCAAGTTTACCCTGTGCCAGCTGAGATCGATAACTCCGTGGCCGAGCTCAAGCTAAACGCATTAGGAATCGAGCCTGAGACCTTGACGCAGGAGCAGAAGGAGTACCTATCATCATGGACCTCAGGCACATAACTAAGAACATTGAGGACTACCTGAGGGAGAGATTCGGGGCAAGCGCCAAGATCGCCGGGATGCGCGAGCTCGGTGGTCCTTCTACTGTTGGGGAGAAGGAGCTAAAGGGATTCGGCTACGGGAAGCCGTATTTGATTGAGTTTACCGTTGAAGGGCAGAGAAGATCGGCCGTGCTCTCTTCGATGAAACAGGACAGATTCGGTCACGATCACTTCTCCGATCGGGCTCAGGACCTGCTGTGGCAGCATAGCGCCTGCAATACGCTTCCCAGGCACGTAAGGTCGCTTGATGTAGGCTACTTTACCTCCGATGGCCGATTGATCTCGGCGGGAGAGGCGGAGGAGTACTTCATTCTGAGGGAGAAGGCTGAAGGGGTAGAGTACTACCACGACCTGGACCGGATAAAGACTGAGGGGATAACCAAGCTGGATGAAGCGAGAGTGGTCGCCCTTTCTTCGTATCTGACTGAGATTCACTCAGTCAAGCGAGACGATCCAAGCCTTTATATCAGGAGAGTCCGTGATCTAGTCGGCCACGGTGAGTGCATTATGGGATTGATCGACTCCTATCCAAAGGACCTCGGATTTATCAGCTGGAAGGAGCTTAGCGAGATCGAAAGGAAGTCCGTCGATTGGCGCTGGCGGCTCAAGGAGAAGACAGCCAGGCTATGTCAGGTCCATGGAGACTTCCACCCGTTCAATGTGTTGTTCCGCGAAGGCACCGATTTCAGCTTGCTCGATCGGAGTCGGGGCGAATGGGGCGAGGCGGCGGATGATCTCTCATCAATGAGCATCAACTACATCTTTTTCTCACTAATGGCTCATGGCAGGCTAGAAGGGGGGTTTAAATCGTTATTCGATCTATTCTTCTGGAATTACCTCCGCCATAGTGGGGATGATAGCATCTTGGAAGTGATTCCACCGTTCTATGCCTTCCGGGGGCTGGTGATTGCGTCCCCCATCTGGTACCCCCATCTGGAGCTTGAGGTGCGGAGGAAGCTGTTCAACTTTATCAAGAACGTGCTTGAGCTTGAACGATTCGATCCGACGCGGGTAAACGAATACCTGGAAGCGTGAAACCAGTCCAAAGTCCAAACTCCAAAGTCCAAGGTCGATAGCCCAGGGTTGTGTTTGTGTAGCGTCGCACTTTATGTGCGACGTTGCTTCTAACGTCGGACACAGGTTCCGAGGCCACAGGCGGTCTACGCGTTCTTCTCTTTAACGTCGGGCGCAAGACCCGACGCTACTCTGTCATTCCGGCGGAGGCCGGGGAGGGAAGATCATAAGACATCCCTCTCCCTCGATGAAGGGAGAGGCTAGGTGAGGGTGAGATGAAGTTGGTTATCATTAAAGGAAGCTATCAGCTGTCAGCTATCAGATACTAGCTATCAGGAACTAGGAATGTGGCACGTAGCTTGTGGCACGTAGCGAGTGGTTGAGATGATAGAGCGGGTTCTACGTTCTACGTTGAAAGTTCTACGTTGAACGTCTGACCGTGCAAAGTACGAAAGAGGGACAATGGCGATCGACAGATTTGAAGACATTGAAGCCTGGCAAGTTGGGCGGGAGCTAACTCGGAAGATCTACGAAGCGGCGAGAGTAGAGCGATTCGCGCGCGACTTTGGCTTGCGTGACCAAGTTCAACGGGCGGCCGTCTCTATTATGGCCAATATTGCCGAAGGATTCGACAGTCAGAGCAACAAGGCCTTCATCCAGTTTCTAGGGTATGCGCTACGTTCGGCGACAGAGGTGCAGTCACATCTATACGTCGCCCTAGACCAGGGGTATGTCTCTTGAGAAGTGTTTGATGACCTTTACCAACGGGCAGTGAAGGCGAAGAGTATCATTCATGGATTTACCCCGTGAATACCGCTTCATTTATTCCATGGGGTGAATGCGATATCTTCGCAACGTAGAACGTAGCACCTAGAACCCATCACTCATCACCGTTTTTCAACCCAACGAACTCTTTTAAGGTACTTGAAACTGCTCCGTTTGAGCACTAGAATGGAGGCGCTAACGTTTCAAGGAGGGATGGCTCATGAGCATTGAGATTGCAAAAGAACACGTGATATCCACTACGGATGCGCGAAGGAACCTGTCCAAGTATCTAGAGGAAGCTAAAAGGCATTCTTGGTTCATATTCAAGAATGCTACCCCCCGGGCGGTGATTCTAGATATCGATGATTACGAGGCCCTAAAGAGAAGGATCGACGAACTGGAGGAGCTTTTGGATCATGCCATCCTGGCCAAAGAACTAGAGGTCCGTCGAACCGAACCCGGCAAAGAGGAAGAGATCGACCTCGCTGCACTCTAAATGCCCGGGCCAAGAGAGTATCGACTGGTATGGGCCAAGGCCCTGGCCAAGGATGACTATGAGAACCTTGATCCATCGATTCAGCAACGGGTCAAGGCCCAATTCCGCAAATTGCAGGAGAAGCCAAAGCTGGGCCAATCTTGTGGCCACAAAATGGGCTATGATCTAACCGGCTACCGATCACTCCACTTCTACGAGAACAAATATAGAATTATCTACGAGATCATCGAAGTGGAAAAGAAGGTCAGGATTTGGGGGATCGGCAAGCGGGAACAGGGGCGGATCTATCGGATGGTTAACGAACAGGTGCATGAGCTAGAGGCATGAAATCCTAACCGTTTTTGGTACGCACCCCGAAGCAATAACGCACGCGTTCCCTCATACCGTCATTCCGGCCTGCCTGTCGCATCCGCGACGGACACAGGCGAAAGGTATTCTGCCCACTCTGTCATTCCGGCGAAGGCCGGAATCCAGTGCAGCGCCCGGAATTCCCCCACACCGTCATTCCGGCGAAAGCCGGAATCCAGCGTAATAGTGGTTCTATGTTACTCATTACTGTTTCCCCACTCCCGACTATGTTTCAACTCAACGAACTCTATGAACCCTACGAACCCAACTGACTCCCGACTCCCGACTCCCGACTATCCCCCTTGGGCCATCTGGCTGACCGGACTGCCGGGCTCGGGCAAGACGGTGATCGCTCAGAAGGTGAAGCAACTGCTGGAAGAAAGCGCCGTCGAAGCAAGAATCCTCCAACTCGATGAGATCAGGAAGGTTATCACCCCTACTCCAACATATTCTGAAGCAGAGCGCGATATAGTGTACGCCAGCTTGGCTTACATGGCGAAGCTCCTGACACAAGTCGGAACCAATGTGATCATCGACGCGACGGGAAACAGGCTCCGCTATAGGGAGCTTGCCCGTAGGCTGATCCCTAATTTTGCTGAGGTCTATCTTCAGTGCCCGCTTGAGGTCTGCATTCGCCGAGAGAGCAAGCGACAGAACCAATTCTCTCCCCAGGATATCTACACGAAAAGCAAGAAAGAAGACGCTACCGTACCTGGCGTAAACATTCCCTATGAGGACCCAAAGGCTCCGGAGATCGTCGTGGATACCGCGCGGTTAGGTATTAAGGCAGCGGCACAGAAGATCGTGAAAGGCATAGAAGACCTATTCTTATGACGGGCAAGATGCTGTGGATTGTAAGTAGTGAATAGTAAATGGTAGAGGGAAAGGCGAAAGCAAGAATTCCCCCACACCGTCATTCCGGCGAAGGCCGGAATCCAGTGCAGGCGCCGGAATTCCCCCACACCGTCATTCCGGCGGAGGCCGGAATCCAGTGCAATAGTGGGTTTATGTTACCCGGTTTACGTTACTCATCACTCGTTACGTATCACGATTTTTCGACTCACGACTCCGTTTTCAATAACCGATCAGCGTGATCTCAAAACAGATGAGTGAGAGGGAAAACCTTATAAATGAACGTCTGACCCCGGACCCCGAACGTTGAAGGAGAATGACTTGAAAACAGTCCAAGTAGATCTGGATGAGGTGCGGCGGATCGTATTGAGCGGGTTACAAGGGTATCGGGTGCATGTATACCTCTTTGGTTCCCACGCTAGAGGGGAGGAGGGAGCGTTCTCGGACATAGATGTTGCTGTGCTCCCACTCGAACCTGATGCACTTCCAGAAGGCCTCCTGAGCACGATCCGTGAGTCACTTGAGGAGAGCCACGTGCCGTACATAGTGGATCTGGTTGAGGCTTCTCAGAGCGATCCAGAATTTCGTAACCGAGTTTTGCAGGAGGGGGTGTTATGGAACGACTCCGAGAACGGCTCGCTATAGCCAGGCGTGCCCTGAAGACATTGAAAGAGTTATCCTTAGAAAAGACTGTTTCCGATGTTGTCCGTGATGCTGCTATTCAGCGTTTTGCATACACGTTTGAGGCAATTTGGAAGGCCGCACAGCTATACTTGCGAGAGGTAGAGGGCATGGAGTTGGGTTCGCCTAAGAGCGTGATTCGTACTTCGTTGCAGACAGGACTGTTGAGCGAAGATCAGGCTAGACTGGCTCTAAGTATGGCCGATGATCGTAATCTAACCGCGCACACCTACAACGAAACCTTAGCAAAGGATATCTTTAGTCGGCTTTCAAGGTATGTTCAACTTATAGACAATTGGCTTGCAGGCATGGAAGAAAAGCAAGGGATAGTTCGTAACGAATAGCAGTAAGACATCCCTCTCCCTTGCCCCATGTAGTAACTCCCATCCTACTACTACACGGGGCGAGATGAGGGGAGAGGCTGGAGCCTGCCCCGGACCCCGATGCGGGGTGAGGGTGAGAAAGTCAGTTCTCAAACCGTTCGTAGCGTCGGGTTCTTGCGGTCTCTCTTTTGTAGCGTCGGGTCTTGCGCCCGACGTTAAAGAGAACGTAACAAGAACACGTAGACCGTCTGGTCGGAAAACAGGGACAGGCATCTTTTCCCCCTAGCTCCGTTGAAAACCAGCCAGTCCCTGACGAGCAACGCAGCAAGAACACGTAAACCGTTTGTAGCGTCGGGTCTTGCGACCGACGTTAGGCGCAACGTCGCAGCAATACGTAGACCGTTTGTAGCGTCGGGTTCTTGCGGTTTCTCTTTTGTAGCGTCGGGTCCTGCGCCCGACGTTAAAGACAACCGTCATTCCGGCGAAGGCCGGAATCCAGTCACAGTCAAATAATGGTTGTATACAAATCCTGCCAATCCTCTGGATGCCCCCGTATCAAGTACAGGGCAGGCCCTGTTAAATACAACGCAGAACAAGCTTTCACAGGGCAGCCTATCAAGTCCGGCATGACGAGATGCATCGCCATTCCGGCCGGTGTATCACCTTTTTCGTGTCTTCTCTTAGACATTGGACATCGGACCTCGGACGTGTCTCACCCAAATGTTGATTTGCAAGACTTGACCCCGAAGTCCCCTTCCTTGGAAATGGTCGTATGAGTGAGAAGTTGCCGCGGGTGACCGTCTCCTGTCACGCTGGAAGGATACTTCACCCCAAGGTTCTGAAAAGCATCCTGCGGGATGCGGACCTCACTACGGACAAATTCAAGGAGTTGATGAAATGAGGGACTATGCCCCACGTGGTGAGCGACAACTAAAACTCCCGTTCGGCAACAGAGGTGCAGTCACATCTATACGTCGCCCTAGACCAGGGGTATGTCTGTCGAGAAGTGTTTGATGACCTTTACCAATGGGCAGTGAAGGTGAAGAGTATCATTCATGGATTTACCCCGTGAATACCGCTTCATTTATTCCATGGGGTGAATGCGATATCTTCGCAACGTAGAACGTAGCACCTAGAACCCGTCTTTACGACTCCCGACTCTAGACTATGTTTTCAACCCAACGAACTCTATCACTTTTGTCTTCGGCAGTGCGTTGCAGAACTGTTGACTGCTACGTAACTCATTAGTATACTTATTTGTATACAAAACATGCGAGGTGACACGGATGGCAAGCACCACAGTGCGCATAAATGCTGCTGATAAAGAAACTCTGCGTTATCTTTCCACGGAGACCGGTCGCAAAATGCAGGATGTCCTTAGCGAAGCGGTCGAACTCTATCGACGGACATCCTTTCTGCATCGGGTTAATGCCGCCTTTGCTGGGTTGAAATCGGATCCGGACGCATGGGCAACGGAAACGGAGGAGCGGACGGCTTGGGAGGCGACCCTCTCCGACGGATTGGGGGCGTAGCAGATGCCTGAACCGTCCCGTGGGGAGATCTGGCTTGTCAAGCTTGACCCGACACAAGGGCATGAGCAGGCGGGTAAGCGTCCAGGGCTCGTGCTATCGGTCGACCTGTTCAATCATGGTCCGGCAGGGCTTGTTGTCATCATTCCCATGACGACAAGGAGCAAAGGCATCCCGTTTCATGTAAGGGTTCAGCCCCCCGAGGGCGGGCTCGATCGTCCAAGCTTCATCAAGTGCGAAGACATTCGATCGATCACCAAAGCGCGCCTTCTGGAGGCGCTCGGCAGGGTCACCGAGGATACTTTGGCAGAGGTTGAAGATCGGCTGCGGATCCTTCTTGATCTGTGAGAGAAGAAGCAGTTATCAGGGGGAATTAAAAGCGTTCCACGTTCCACGTTGAAGGCCTGACCGTACAAAGTGCGAAAGAGGAACAATGGCGATCGAGAGATTTGAGGATATAGAAAGCCAGACCAGTCAAGAGTCGACAGTCACCAGTCAAAAAACGGTGATGGGTGGTGCGTAACAGGTAAAAACACAGGATTAAGGATTATGGGGAAAGAAAATAGTGAGTAGGGAAACTCCAGTACAATAGGAAAGCTGGAGTTCCTGTCAGTTAGCAAGACCAGGAACTATCGGAGTTAAGTCTATCTAATTCTTAATCCCCATAAGAGCTGCCCCATTCGTCATTCCGGCGAACCCTGGATCGGGGTCCAGGACAGGGGCCGGAATTCCCCCACTCTGTCATTCCGGCGAAGGCCGGAATCCAGTGCAATAGTGGGTTTACGTTACCCATCACCGTTTTTCAACCCAACGAACCCCACGAACCCAAAGAACTGTTTCTCGACATCAGGGACCGGACTTGTATAATTCAGATGTTCATTTGCAAGCCTTGACCCCACGCTTTCCCCGTTTCTCGACTCTGGGTTCTAGTAACCCCTATCTTGCGAGATCTGGCTCCGAGACTGGGCAGAGAATGGTAGAACTGGTAGAATGACGAGAAGGGTGGGATATGGAACTTCAAGTAGGAAGTAATGCAAAGGTTCCCCGAGTGGCTCTTGATGCGTTGGCCCGAATCCTGACGCGAGTCCGGCCGGAACGGGTAATTCTGTTTGGATCGTGGGCTCGAGGTGAGGCAAGGCTCGACTCCGATTTGGATCTTTTGGTAGTGTTGCCTTTTAGGGGGCCGCGGCATCGGATTTCTATCCCGCTGCTCACCCTCTTAGCTGACCTTCCTGCCGCTAAGGATGTAATTGTTCTCAGCCCGGAGGAGTGGGAACGCAAGAAGGATGTGCCAGGAAGTATCGCCTACCCCGCGGCACATGAGGGTGTGGTTCTCTATGCGGCCTGAAGCCCTGAGGGAGGCGCGAGCTTGGCTCCAGAAAGCTCAGTCGGATCTGCGAAGCATTGAAATTCTGATGGCTGATTCGAAACCTCCTCTAGACAGCGTATGTTTTCACGCTCAGCAAGCCGTGGAGAAGGTATTGAAGAGTCTGCTTACGGTGTACGGGACGCCTTTCCCAAAGACGCATGACCTGGCGCGACTAGTTCACCTGCTCCCGTTGAAGGTGGATCTCTGCCTGGACGAACAAACCTTAGCTGAATTAACCTACTTTGCGGTTGGATCGCGCTACCCAACTGAGTTTGTTGAGTACACCCGCAATCTAGCGAAGAGGTTATGGCAAGGGGCTCGTACGGCCTACGACGTCGTATTGGACCTTGTGTCTGGCAACAAACTGATCGCTGATGAGTGATGGCTGAGACCTTCCCTGCTTGGACCTTGGACTGGTTCTATGTTACGCATCACCCATCACTGTTCTTCCACTCATCACCGCTTTTCGACTCCCGACTTTTTTCTGTTGACGTTGGACATTGCACTCCGGACATGGAACTGGTCTATAGGTATGCGTGCCCGAATAACCGATCAGCGTGATCTCAAAACAGATTGATGAGAGGAGAAGACCCGAAGAATGAAGGTCTGACCCCAGACTTTCAGTAGTGGATGAGGTTCATCAGGAGCTTCGGCGTCTCTTTGAGGAGCATAAGAAAGAGGAACTCGGAAGGGTTTTCTGTGTGGTTGAGCCCCATCGACATCGAATTCGCCGCTTGCCACACAGTGGGATACCCGGAACGTAGCCGGACTGGGAGCCTGAGCGTGCCTTCGAGGAAGGATTGGAATGGGCGGTCGCATGGTATCTGGCTCATCAAGACTGTCGACTCATGACTCATCACCCATCACTTGTTACTCATTACTGCCCCTTGCGGAATATGTCAATGACTTTGAGACACCCATCGACTGAATTTAGAGTAGTTTTCTATCGTTGTTGCCTCCTTCGGTGGATTGATCCATGCCGCTTTGGGCAATGGCTGTGGC
>Ga0307427_1000426_pt1 | contig 26983 bp, 28 predicted proteins | sample SalMarWE160190MG_FD_202162 | JGI IMG/M metagenome (GOLD analysis project Ga0307427, IMG submission 202162) | Salt marsh sediment microbial communities from the Plum Island Ecosystem LTER, Massachusetts, United States - WE1603-190 | ecosystem: Environmental > Aquatic > Marine > Intertidal zone >... | reverse complement strand
AAGAGAAATAAAGAAAGGGGGTAAAAATTGACACCGACTCAAGCAGAAAGACTCAAAAAGCTACGCGAAAAGAAAACTGAGGAGTATGCCCGGGCTATTCTTTCGGAGCCTGAGAAAGTTAGCCTCTACTCCGCAATTCCCTATCCTGGGGTGGTGATGATAATGGGGGACATCAGGACAGGCAAGACGGGGCTGGCTCATGAAATTGCTGAGATTATGCACAGCCGGCGTGACCTTCCAGCTATACTTCATCTGCCTCACATTGATGAAAAGCTGAGAAAATCCACACAGCATATTCTTCCCAAGTGGATGAAAATAACCACCAAGAGAAATGAGTGGAAGGACCGTGCCGTAGTGATTTACGATGAGGCAGCACGGTCGGCACATGCCCGGAGAAGCCAGAGCGGTGATGCTGTAGAGCTCGATGATATGCTGGCCATTGCGGGACAAAGAGAACAGCTCATAATATTCATAAGCCACTACTCACGGAAACTGGACCTCAATGTTTGCACTTCTGTCCATCGTATCATCTGGAAGCGCCCTACCTATGCCCACCAGCTCTGGGAAAGAGACGAAATGGCCGACTTCACTGCCAAGGCGTATGACTTCTTCAGAGCCATAAAAGGTGATGTGTCCCAAAAGAGAGCATGCCTGATATTGAATATGCAGGACTTTGGCTTCTTGCAATGCAACAATAACCTGCCGAAATGGTGGACGGACCAGTTATCCAGGGTATTCAAGGAAATACAGATACGGAATGGCAGCCTGGGTCCATAAGCAGCCAGCAGCTTGTCAATCTTCTCCACCTTTGTCACAAGTATTCGACCTGGCTGGAATAGCTTTAGTAAGGGGGGTGAACTATGAAGAAATAGGAATAGCCAAAATACACGCTGAAAAATAAATAAAGAAGGAGGAACTTTGAACAGAACAGCAGTATTAGAGAAACTAGAGCCTATCTGCCATACCACAGCACGACAGATAGAGCATAGTCCCAAGACACGAGTGCTGGTAGAACCCGGGCAGGTAACCATAAGACCCGGCAATGGTGGCCACCTGATTCCAGTGGGTGAGGACGGCGTTAAGGCACTGACCAATTTTGTGGGTTTACCCCACAAGGTGTGCCAGGAGCTAAGCCCTGACCTGTTTGGAAGAGTGACTACCGAGCTCCTGGCCAGGAAAGAGCGATATAACGTCCTGCTTGAGAATGGCGAGGTGCGGACCTTCTCTGATTTCCGCGGCATAGCAAATCTCCCTGTGGATAGGGTGCTATCCGCTGTCGAGCAGGGCCTGCCTAACTGTGACTATCACAGGGTTGATGTTTTTGATAATTGCTCCACTGCCCTGGAGATAGTCGGCATTACACAAGAGGCTGTGCGCCGCGGGGATCTGGTGCGGGCCGGCGCCATGGTCAAGTTTAGCCCTATCAATACTATAAGGCCAATGGTGCAGAGCTTTGTATTAAGGCTGGCATGCACCAATGGAGCCACCAGCAGAACAGTGCTGTCCGAGTTTACTGGCGGCGGTGGAGAGGGCGATAATGTCTGGCAGTGGTTCAGACAATCTGTCCGTGCTGCATATCAGTCAATAGGTGGCATCGTGGAACGCTACCGTGCAATGATCGAGGAACGGATCCCACCCGACCAGCGAGCTGGCGTCCTGGAAGAGCTCCTGCGCCGGGCCGGTATAACCGGGAAAGACGCCGAGGCAGTCAGGGCTCTGGCGATTCAACAGTCGCCTCGTAACTCTTATGAAATGATGAATCTCCTCACCTATGCATCAAGCCACATCATTGAACACCCTGAGAGGCGGCAGCGTGCTCTCAATGTCACTGCGAGTTTCGTAGACGAGAGCGAACATTCCACCGTATGCCCGCTGTGTCATGCCAGGCGGAACTAGACAATAACCACAAATCATAATACCATGGCCCTGCGCGCCAGGCTGTGATGGGTTTTCCTCCGACTTCCCATGACTTTCCCTGGCGCGCGGGCCTCCAGAAAGGAGGATATGAATAAAGAATTGCTCGAAAAAGTAAAAGGTCTCGCAAGAGAGGTACTGCTCAATGGCAAGGCACAGACAGACTGGATAAATAGCATGGATACTGATGTCCTTAATGCGCTGAATGCATTCGCCAGGCAGTTTATTGAGAAGGATGAGAATACCAGCAAGGTAGATGCGTTCAGAATGGGAGTCATAATGGGTGGAGTATATGAGCACATGAAAGGAGTAAAGAGAGAGGAGAGAAAAAGTGACTAAATTACAGAAACGAGCTTTTGAAGTATCTCTGATTTTGTTCGCCATTATCATACCAACTTCAAGGCTCAGGTGGTGGGTTTTGGCACTTTATGGCTATTGACACTGTATTGGTAAATAGCCTACTATCTATTCCAAAAAGAGGAGGGTCAAATGCAAGCATACTGTATGAAGTGCCGTGCCAAAAGGGAAATGAAGGACACTAGAAGGATAACCATGAAAAATGGCAGGCCGGCAACTCAGGGCGTGTGCCCTGTGTGCAGAACCAAGATGTTCAGAATTGGCAAGAGTTAGGCCTACTCCAGCATAGCCTAACAGAACTCAGAAGGGCTGGATATTCCCGGTATCGGGATATCCCAGCCCTTTTATTTTACACATCACACTTAACAGGCAATTGTTGCCTTAGACGTAGCTTGTTGGTGCTTACAGAAACGCGGCATCAAGAATGACATTATCCCATAGTCTTGACTTGCTTGCTACCTTTTCATATACTCTATGCATGGAATGGTGGGCTATATTGGCTGCTATCGTTGGGACTGCGGGAGGCATCTTAGGAGCAGTCTCATTTACTAGAACAATAAGAAGGCAACGTCCAAGATTCCACGTAACAATCAATATGCCCGGGATACTATATGGAGAAGACGAAAAAGCAGAATTCCTAGTTATTGATACGACAATCTCGAACTTATCGGATGTAGCTAATAGCGTAGTTGAATATGGTCTAATAATCGGTCATCCTTACTCACTATCAACAGAGCCAATTCATTACTCCGAGAATGATTTTGGAGAATCAGTCCTTGAAACGCCAGACATGACGAAGAGGCTTGCCGTAAAGAATACCAACTTTGATTGGCTGAAAACACCAGTGAATTTGTCTTCACATAGCTCTGCTAGTGGTTTCATAGGATTTCCACTCCCATCAATCCCTCGAAACGTAGTAAAGTCTATAGAGTATGCGCTCGTGATAATGCCCAGCGAAGGGCAACCTTCTCTGATACCGCTAATTATGGATAGTTATGAATGGAGGATTGCACAGCATACTGTTACCAGTGTACAGGTGATGTCGCCGACGAACGAACCTAATTGAACCAGCCGAACCATCGTAGCTAGTGAATAGGCTTTGTTATCTACCCCTGATAACGCTTAGACGAACTCAGGGCTAAACCAGAACAAGGGACAATCCCAAGAGGAGGTAGAGTAATGGGAGCCAAGAAAGGAACTGTGCAAAAAATAGGGAGAGACGCAGAAACCGGCAGGTTCATCTCTGTCGAAGAAGCCAAGAGAAGACGTTCAACTGCTATTGTCGAGACGATAAGGAAAAAGGGCAAGTAAGGACAGCAACGTCCAGTCAATTTTCTCTTAGTGCTTATAGAAGGTGGTGAGCCCTGGCCACAAACCCCAAGGGAAATTCGTCTAGAACCTTCAAGTAATCAGTAATTTTGGTGCCCAAACAGCGACATTCACACTGAAATCTACACCCTAATGAATTCACGGCACTGTGAAATTGCGTCCACTGCTATGCCCAAACTCCTCTTAGAACGTGTTGCACAAAACGCCCTTTTGTTCAGCAGGGAACTGGACTACTTGCTGATTCCTTTCTGCCTTGAGAATTCCCATAAGCCACAGGGAAGCATAACCTTTAACCGTCCGAGCATTGGTACTTTGTGTGCAAGCTCCCTATCTGTCGTCAATAGGACGTTAATTCTTTCACCGAACGCGGCATCAGCCAATATCTTTTGGTCTCTGATTAGGCTAGGGTACTGGGAGCAGATACCCTGGATCTCAACTTTTTGTTCCTTGGACAAGAACCGGGCAGGGAAGTGAAACGGGAAAATGGTCATATTGAACTCAGTAAACCTGAATCGCTCCGCTATGGAACTAAGTCTTCTTCTGCGCTCAAAGTCTGGTGTATCGCGGATTTGTGACATGACAGTTGGGTTGACCAGAAATGCCATAGTGCCCCCTGAAACCGGGCCGCTTAAGAGATTGTTCAGACACGCACGATCTTGTTCCCAATGTGCATCTGGTCGCATCTCCTCCAAATCGAGTATCCTATTCACAATGGAAGTGTCGAGGAAGACATTCATTGTCCGATTCCAATTCATCAGTTTTGACTAATTGTACCATCGAAGTGGATATCAGGTAACAAATCGCTAGATTGTTCAGGTTTGGTATTTGGGACAGTCCGTCAGCTATTTGCAGTATTCATATTTTGTGGACATAATACCTGATTTGTAGTAGGCCTAATTGGTATGGTGTCCTTGGAATTCCAGATACTTAATAAAGTCAACTTGACTGGTTACCCTGAACGAATGATTGACTCTCGCAGAGGAACTATTGGCCAGCTATAAGGAACCTAGAGTTGTTAGCCTTGACATCCTGACATAACGAAGAATACAATCCAATTACGGATTGAGTAAATTATGAAGTTCTTGAGGTACCCTGGTGGGAAAAGCAAGTTGTTATTCTTCTTGGCTAATCTTTTACCTCAAAGCGCCAGAATAAGGGGAAGATATGTTGAGCCCTTTTTGGGTGGAGGTTCCGTTTTTCTATATGTACAACCAGAAAGAGCGATACTTTCAGACCTGAACAGGGAATTGATTGACTTGTATAGAGGGATTAGAAACTATCCACACAGAGTCTGGGAAACCTTCGTGGGCTTTCCAAGTGGTAAGGATGCATATTATAAAACAAGGGACGAAGAATACGAAGATGAGTCATTGTATTATCGTGCAGCAAGGACTCTTTATCTAAATCGAACCTGCTTCAAGGGAATGTGGAGGCATAGCCCTAGCGGGAATTTCAATGTAGGATATGGGGGCGAAGAAAGAAGATGGGTTATTACACACGGTAGTATTGTTGAACTGTCGAAAAGATTGAGAAAAGCAACGCTCGTTCACTCCGACTTTGAGCCCATTTTAGATCAGTGCAGTGACGGCGATTTCATATTCCTTGACCCTCCCTATAAACCAGGCGAGAAAGAAATGCCGGAAGCTCATTATATTAATGGCAAATTCAGTTTCGAAGACCAAGTAAGGCTTTCCAGAAAGTTGAAGGAAATAGTGAGGAAAAACAGGGTTAATTGGTTAATGACCAATTCATCGAACCGTGAAATCCGCGAATTATATAGTGATTTTAATGTAGTTAAGGTTCCGGTAGGCACTAGTAACGTGATCGGAGTTAGCACTAATAGTTCGAAAGAGGTAATCATATCGAATTACTAGTGAGGCGAGGGGGATAATATGAAACAATTTCTAGATGCCGCTGCCATCCAAAATCATCCATTAAGAGTGCTGAAAGACTTTCTGGGCAAGGAAGAGACTCTTGAGAAAACCAAGCTTCATGACCAAAGAAGATTTATTGGCTATGCTTTAGACATTGGATATAAGGAGGTCACAATTATCACGTGTGACCCATTTAAGATAGCCGTTGGTGGCATTCCCAGAAATTCTCTGCTAATCATGTGCCCCTCAAATTTCGAGAGTAGTGGTGCTACAATACCACCACACTTTACACTGTTGAGAGTACTTGATGCGGCACCAACTCCGCTTTCCACGGAAGTCCAAGAAACCTACTTTGAACTACAGAAAAAATCTATGCCTGAGTTAGACATTTTCACTCAAAGTGAACTGCAATGGGGCGCACTTAAAACTGGTGTATTAGGAATGTTTTACCCTCATCCGCAGAAAGCTGATACTGTTGAATTCTCAGGCGATTTGAACAACTTCGTTAGTGCCCATAAATATAGAGTTTACGCACCTGATAATGCTTTATTGGACCTGGTGACCAACTCGATTGTTCCCCAGGAGAATCGCTTTCTAATCGGCAAACTAAGACTTACCGAATGCAGACTCCCTTTACCCGGTAAGGAACAGCCTGACGTAAACGTCTATTTATCAACCAACGATTTTATGGGCTGTCGGACTGCTATGTTCGGTAAAACAAGGCTAGGGAAGAGCAATGTAGTTAAGTTGATTGCCCAGAGCTTGATAGAAACAACTTCGGAAACGAAGAATGTCGGACAATTAATCTTTGATATGAATGGGGAATATGCCAACGACAATCCTCAGGACGACAATTTTTCGATTAGGAGTGCTTATCCCGATAGATGCGTTGTCTATGCATTAACAAAGAAGGAAAAGACTGATTCGAAACCGCTGAGAATAGATTTTTATGAACATCCAGAAAGTTCGCACAAGATAGTGGCGGTCTTGTTGAGCGATGCTGGTAGACACTCAATTTATATAGAAAGATTCTTATCTGTTGATGTCCCAAGTTTTGAAATATTAAGCGGTTTTGAAGCAGGGGATAAACTCAGAGCTACCAGGAAAATCCTTATATATTGGGCGATTCTAAAAAAAGCTGGTTTTTCTGCGGATGAGAATAAACTGAAGACAAAAGTCAACTTTGATCCAAAATTAAATGGAACTGCTATGGAGTTGATTTTTGGCAAGGAAAAAACAAAGTGGCTCACTCCGAGTAGTTTAGATGAACTTGTTACTTTCTTTGAGAAAGTGACAGACCAAGATAGAATTTCTAAATTGCCTAGCTCAACAAAAGGGAAAAACCTTTTTGATGCAGATGATGAAGCAATGCTGAATTTCTTTAAACCGATATCAACGGTTAGCGCTGGCCCCGGATTACTGCAAAATTTACGCCAATATCACGACAAAACCGCTGGTAATTTTGTACAAGATATATTAGCAGAATTAGATAAAGGTCTGACTGTAATCTTAGATTTAGGAAATGCAAATGAAGTGGTAATGCAGTACTTTTCGCGTGAATTGTCCAAAGCTGTTTTTGCTCACCAAACTGATAAATTTGCAAATAATAAGTTAGGCAATCATTTTATTCAGCTCTATTTTGAGGAAGCTCATGACCTATTTGCGGTCAATGATACTGATGAGAGCACTAAGATATACAGAAGGCTTGCAAAGGAAGGAGCAAAATATAATATTGGTATGGTGTACTCAACCCAGTCACCAACAACAATTAATCCAGACCTCCTAGCTCAAACCGAGAACTTCTTTATTGCTCACCTCGCTTCGCAGGACGATGTGAATAGGTTGTCCAGGCTCAATATCGCTTATGAGAGTCTCAAGGACGATATTCTACAAGCGAAAACGGTGGGATATATTAGAATGTTAACTCGCTCTCATAGATTCGTTGTCTCAATGCAAGCATTGAGATTCAGCCCACCAAAGAAAGGGAGTTAATAATGCCTTATCAGAAGGGTTTGAGGCTACCTGCTGAAAAAGCTAGCAAATTAGGACATTTAGAGGTAATACAGTGCCCTTTGGTCAAAAACCTTTGTCAGAACTTCGAGGACCCAGATTATACACCCGAATCTACGGGTGCTGTTTGGCAGCAGCTACCTAAAGGGGGTAAGGAACTAGGTATTATTTTTTCTTCCGATGGCTCAATCCAATCAATTGAATCACGCAAACCGCCTTACAAAGCTATCGCCTTTGTAAAGACAGCTCTCATGAAATTAGACCAATATGCTATTGCTAAGCTAGACAAAGAAACGCCTAACCCCTTTTCTCTGAGGGATATGATGGAACGTGCTGCTTTATTTCATGCTACCGCTTTCCCTTTACGGCACGTTTTAATTAAGGGAAAGACGATATACCAAACAGTACGAGAGATTATCTATGAGTCTGTAAGAGATACAGGTTTGAATAATGCCATTGATGGGGCAATGATGGAAACTCTGAAGTGGATAGCATATGAGAAATGGAGTCCCACACCAAAAGACCATCTGGAAAAATTCGGTTGCCCCCACTGTCACGAAAACGTTGCTACACTTCCCTTTGATGAAGAAAAGGGTCACTGCCCAAAGTGTAATGGTGAGATTTTCATTACTGACCTGTTTGGCTTACATTTGAGTATGCAAGAAGACTACGCCCCTAATCAAGTCGCATCGGACTATATGGCAGTGAGTGAGACTTTGATGATTTTTACCCCAATTAGGTACTATTGGGAAAACAACAGGGAGATTCTAAGGAATTGCTTACTTGTCAAAGATGGCCCCCTCTCCCTTCGTGCCACACTGGCAAAGTTATCGGCACCGATCAGGCGCTTCTTCAAATATGCAAAGGAGAGTGGATATGGAATTGCTATGCTCGGTCAGGAGAAAACAGGAGCATTTTTTGAGCACCTACAACTGATTGGAGCAAACGCACCAAGCGGATCAATATTCATCCCAGACAATTCATACATTCGGAGTGAAATCCAACATTCAAATTTGGTTGGTGTTTATGGTACTGATACTAACTACGGGGCAAAGGTTTTCATAAAGTACAACGATTATCACAAGATGGTCATTACCGTACCTACGGGCGAGAGGGGAGAATTTGTTGAAAACCCGTCTATTTCTAATTTGATAGCTCTTGACAACATCGTTGCCACGTTACCCAAAATACTGAGCAATCGCTATGAAGGTGCATTATTACCTATCGAACTAGCAAACGGAATAGCTTCATTATCAACGTATCCATCAGCCAAAGCTCTGGAGTTGTTTGCGGAAGCCCTTATAAAGCATTGACTACTAGTAGCAAAATTAGGCTTGATTATATTTAGCACATGGAGCAGATATGGATGATTTGTCACGGCGTACTCTAGAAGCCTTCAGAAAACTCGGTTTCGAAGTGCAACCAACGTCATTCTCCGCCATCACCTCCACAGGAGAAATGTCTCGTATTCGCGAGTATTGTAGTCTTCCGAATGGTGATTCAGTCCAAATCCTGCGCTACTTTCCAGACTTCTTCGTGATCCACCATTCAGCGGTGCCGGAGCGTGGTATATTTTTCGTTACACTGGCAAGCAACAACATGGTTCTGACCAGAGAAGCTCAAGATATCTATCAGCGATATTTCCCAAAGGATCTACTTATTGTGGGGCAAAGTCTTGAGCATAGTTTAGTAGCCGTGTGGATAGGCTCCAGAGACAAACCTAAACCTCTAGACAAGGTCATACACGACCGATTGGAGACATAGAATTGGATGCGAGAAATACGTCGCTCGTGCTTAGCCCAGAGCAAGAAGCGGCGGTTAACTCAGATGCTAAGCAATTGTGTATTCTGGCTTGTGCTGGTTCTGGCAAAACCACAACCCTCACAAGACGAATAGCCAGGCTAATTAACGATGGTGGTGTTGATCCCTCTCAAGTAGCTGCAATTACCTTCACCGTTTTGGCTGGAGACAATCTAAAGGGCGAACTTTCTCGGGTCCTGACGGACCGATCAGCTACTTCTAGAATGTTTGTTGGGACAATACATTCCTTCTGCTTCCAGATACTGATTGCGGAGAGAATCCTATCAGTGGAAGCATTTGAGCCAATTACGGAGAGCCAGCAGTTCATACTCCTCACCAAGAACTGGTCGGCTTGGGAAATCCAAAAGGTAGACCCAACGGCAGATAAATCATCCCTCATTGAGAGGCTTATGGCCTCGTTCGATATAATCAAGATGAACAGTATCCCTCTTGACAGATTACGAGAAGCCCATCCAGAAATAGTTCGTATGTACGAGCTTTACAATAAATACCTCGCTGACAACGGTTTCATAGACTACGCCGACATGTTAACAAAAGTACGTTATCTTTTGTTGAATAATGAGCAAATACGGCTACACTGTGTTGAGCGATTCCCTTATGTGTTTGTCGACGAGTATCAAGATGTGGACCCTGTTCAAGCTGAGATCATCGATGTTTTTAGACAAACCGCTGACGTTTGTGTAGTGGGTGATGACGATCAAGCTATCTATCAGTTTCGCGGAGCGGACGAAAGGAACATACAAGCCTTCTCCGAATCAGAAGCTTGCGTCACATCCCCGCTGTCCGAGAACCGCCGCTGCCCACGAAACATATTGGCCATCTCTGAGAAAAACATTAGCAGAGTTGACAAGAGACTTCGAAAGCCTATGTACACGAGAACAGCATCGGGCCTCGTCTCCATCCGACAGTTTGCAGACCTCAGGGATGAGCTGGCTTACATTGTCGACAATATCAGGCAACTCATGTCAACCAAAGCAATTACATCATATGGGCAGGTTGGGATACTACTGCGATCAATGGCCTCATACGGTTCTGACTACGTTAATGCATTGAAGACAGTCGGCATCCCTTGTATAGCCAGAGGGGCTCGCACCCTCTTCTCCACCAACGAAGTGAAGCAACTGGTGGCCACAATAGAGTGGTTTGCCAAAAACGGAGACGATATGGAACAGCTTCCCCAACTCTCCCAATTGTTCTCGAAGCCAATCAACGAGCAAATGTTCCCAGCCATTGACAAGTCTTCGCTTTTGACGGAAACCGACTTCCAGGCCGCTGGTTTATCGCTTGCTGATTGGTCACTATTCAGTCAGCTGCAAAACCTGCGCACCAGATACGAAGAAAGGAGATTCGGATCGCTCTTAGAGCTCATACATAGGTTCATCGAAGAACTGGGGCTGTTCAAGCGCGAAGGCGACTCAATCATCAAGTATAATGTAGCGCAATTCACTCGCATTATTGGTGAGTATGAAAAAATCCAGGACAACAAGAGTTTTCGATCGCTGGCTGCATTTCTCGCTGCATATGCTCGGAATTCCTATGACGAGATCAGCCCACCGGATATGCGCGCGGATGCGGTTAACCTCCTTACTATTCACCAATCAAAGGGGTTGGAATTTGACTTTGTTTTTGTACCAATGCTAGTGAAACAAAGATTCCCATTGGAACGAAGCACCAAACGATGGCTGATTGACAACCGCCTGTTTGACTCGGAGCGCTATATGACTTCACTTGACAATGAGCGGCGGTTATTCTACGTGGCATGCACAAGGGCGCGGAAGGCAGTATACTTGTTAGCGTCTCAGGATGTTGGGCTTAGGAAACCGAAGTCTCCTTCCTTATTTTGGATTGAGTCAAGTGAAGTACAGATTCCGGACAAGAACCAAGTACCCGTTCGGACTGACAAGCCACGAGGAAATCAGCAATACCTTGTCACTGGATACTCGTCTTTGGAGTATTATCTGACCTGTCCGTACCGATATCAGGTCATAGTGGAATACGGTTTAGAATTCCCGCAGGCCGTCTTCTTTCAATTCGGTAAACTAATGCATGACGTATTAGCCATCATAAACTCCTCTGCCCTTTCAGGACGCCCACCTACACTTGATGAAGCCAAAGTCTATCTTGATCAAAACTTCATGCTTTACTACAAGAATACCAACATGAGGCAGTACGACATACGGAAACAGCAGCTTCGTGCGGCGCATGCTATCGAGGCTTATTATGCACAACAGGCGGAATGGATGAGTAACCTAGTAGGAATGGAAGGAGACCTCGAGTATACCACTGATCGCGCCCTTATCAGAGGACGATATGATGCACTTGTCCGAAACAAGAGAGGCAAGCATACCATTATCGATTACAAAACAGGACAACCCCATGCAGGACTACGGACTGATTTCCAAATGCAGTTCTACTGCTTAGCAGCTCAGAGTCAACGTAACATTGAGGTAGACGAAGCCATTGTCTACTACATCGAGGCGGACCAATCGACTATATTCGCCGTCACCTCTGAGTTCTTGCGCGAGGGAGAAGAAAACATAGCTAAGACGATTAACGGAATACTTGCGAAAGAGTTTAATCCGGCGCCACACAAGGGGATTTGTGCTCAGTGTGAGGCCAGAAGGGTATGCTCCTACAGAACTCCCTAAACTGGTAGAATATACAGACGATTAGGATGACAATATGGATGAGCCTTTGGAGACTGGGACTACTCATTTTCTGGATCGGTTTGCACTCACGCGGCGTCTAGAGGAGAATCTAGAGGGGCTCCTGGCAGATTACGGCCTGCAAATCCTAACCTTCGGCCAGACGGCGATTTTGCATGGGAACTCGTGGATGAATAGCCGCCTGAAAAGGCTAGACACTAAGGAGAATTTGGCCGCGCTGATGGTGAAGTTCTCTCCAGATTACGTTACCAGTAAGGAATCTGGGAAGCCAGTGTTGTTTTTCTTGGATGCCAAGGCAAGTATCACGCCGGTATTTTTCGGATCCCAGATAGACCGCATAAGGTTACACAGCAAGCAGACTGGTCTGGGGCGATCACACATAGGTGAGATCGAAAGAGAGGCGTGGTTTTCTTATAATACTTTCTATCCTCGGGATGAAGTTGCAATCATCATGGCTTCGCCTTATTCTACACGATTGATACTCGCGGAATGGGTAGGGAAAATCCGATGCCTTTGGTGCTACAAAGGGAATGTCGAAGGCGTCCCGACTGCGTGGGATTGTGATACATGTCCGGTTAAAACGCGTAAAGGTTTTGGAGTAATTGTAAATGAGGCGGCCGGTGGCAGTGGTACTCCCCACACCAACATTGACCTCCGCTCAATGAGAACACTTCCAGATTTCCTTGAGCAAGAACTTGGGATCAAACTTGACGCAGAAACTTACAATTTCACTATGCTAGATTTTGTGAAGAAGTGGCCACTCAACAAACCAGCAGGAACTATTACTTGGAAACAATACAATGGTGCTATCAGAGACTTGCGAGATGAGGGCTGCACCTGGCTGAAATATCGTATGCTTGATAAATTCTTCGACACTTACCAAGCTTTTGACACATACTGGTATAAAAGCCGAGGTTAATCCAGTTAATCAGGTTTCTTGAATATCAGCAGGTATTCGTGAATCTTATTTATCCGAAAGACGTAGGGGTAGCCTAACGATCGTAAGTTATTGTATTCATCCCTGCGGTCCCAAATGATAACGTCGTCCCAAATGAATCCTATTTTCTGCATTCTAGCTGATAGGTCGCAGTGGAAAGGATAGAACTTATCTTTCTTTCTCAAGTCCATTACATTGACGATGCAGTATTTATTCTTAGCCAGTACGTTGTAGACTCCACGAAAGACCTGATCTAATCCGTCTAGAAAACCTTCATATGAATCTATCTTTGACAGGTCACCATCCATGTTGCCATAATCGCGGATCTTTTTATAATCAGCAGTTCTCTTCTGTGACAGGATATCCCAATATGGTGGTGAAGTTATGCATAAGTGCACTGACTTGGGTTCTAGCCTTTGTTCGATCTGTGTAGCGCTATCCTGATATATAAGTGGTTGCATGAATTCACCTATGAGCGGCTTCTGTGCTAACCTCTTCTCTGCTAACTGGATGTACTCCTTATTTATTTCAAAGCCAATGCCTTGTTTCCCTATATTTAGTGCAGAAACAAGAGTGGAACCACTCCCCATAAACGGGTCGAGCACAATCTTGTCGCTAGGCGCAGCAAAACATCTTATCAGCCGATTAGTCAGCATAGTGGGAAACATTGCCGGATGATGATATTTGGATTCCCCAGGAGTCTTATGTATGTCTTTCCAAACACTGATTGAGAACTTGGTCCATTCAGAACCATCCAATTCGTTGGCACGTTTACTGCTGCGTGGTATCCTGCTTGTCGCATCCTTATCCATGGCCACTCTCTCCATATCTATCATATTCTACTTTATCTTTTTTCCCAATACAAGGTGAGCCTGACGCAGGCAGTCTGTTCACCGTTGGGAGAGGCGACTAACCATGAAGGGGCCAACAAGGTAACACGGTACGCTCCGCTTGCTCTCGGGGAGTGGTACGTAGCCCATTGCACAATCCGTCATCTTGTGCAATACCGTATTGCTTGACATTCCTGGCCGACAACGGTAGATTGTAGCTCGCCGGGAAAGCATTCCTGATGGAAGGTAGATATTAGTGAGCGAACGCGAAGTCCCAAATTACTGGCCCGGCCGTTGCTTCGGCTGCTCAACAACTAATCCGCATGGTTTGCATCTCCGTTTCTGGTATTCGGAGCAGGGTTGTTTCACCAAGTGCACCATTCCTGACTACCTATGCGGGATAGACGGGATAGTCCACGGGGGTATCCTTGCTCTGCTTCTTGACGAAGTAGCTCAATGGACGAACATCGCGCGTCTGGGCCGGTTCGGGATGACCCGCAACATATCGATTCGGTACTTGAAACCCGTGAAAACAAACACGGAAATCACTGTAGAGTCTCAAATCATCAGCCAGGATGAAAGAAATGCCGTTCAGCAGTCTACAATTCATTCGGCTGATGGCACTCTGGTGGCGGAAAGTAGGAGTGAATGGTTGCTTCCGAAAGTTTCCATGATCGCAAGCGTGACAAGTGTTGATGAAGCAACATTGCAGCAATTCTTGGCTAAATACTCACGAAAAGAAGAGATTGTTGAGCAATAGCCACTTCGTATTGCGGATTATCTCCTTGTGCCTTGTATGGAATCGAGCAACTTTGATTCAACGAAAAGCCATTTTGTGGTCTATTCTAAACCTGTTCTGCAGCCAAGTCACGCCAGTCGCTAGGTGAAAACACCCTTAACAACTTCGAGTCTCCCCTTCCATTCTCACATGAAATCTGGATTTTGAAAATGTACTCGCCCTTTGGGAGAGCCGCTTGCGGTACTTTGCCCGGAAGGCTCAGGGCAAGAGGCAGCGCTATCCACGAGACATCCTTATGGCCCGGTGTCGTGAATACCACATCTAGTCGTCTGGGTTCCATCCCAATGTCGACCGGCTCTGCTCCTGTGCTCAACCAGCTGTAGGGAACACCCGCCCAATGGAGAGCGTAAGTTCTTTGTAGGTGCGTTACCCCACTTGGCTGTTCAATGACTTCAGCAACTGCAACACATCTCTGCGCAGTTCGGCCCTTCTTGTTTGAGACCTCAAGAGTGATGAATCTTCTTGTCTCACCTGTGTTCGGGAACATCCAGTTCTTGGCGTCAGGAACTTGAGATATCTTCAGCGCAGGACGCTCCCTAATGTTGATGATGTCCTTCATGAATAATCGTATGCAAGCTAATAGTCCCGCAATAGTGCCGATTATTCCAAGAACTAGTTCCCAGCTGATATTCACTTATGAACCCTCTCCATAGGTCGCAGGTGTTTGACCAGCCGTATTTTACTCCCGGTTCAGCACCATTGCGAGTCCGTAGTTTGCGAACTGAAGAGCAAGGGCAAGAAGTTGAAGGTCAGCCTCCTTTGGGTGCACAATCCATCGTTTTGTTGTCTGCGAAGCATTTCCCTCAAGTTGACCTGCTCCTTGCTCCCCCGCTCCGTCGCTCCGTTACTTGGGAGGTGCCTTGCTCCGTGCCATACTGCTGTGGGGACCGGAGCGTGCAGCGCGGGGAGCGGTGCGTGCAGAGCAGAGACTACAGAATTGTCTGCGAAGCATTTCCCTCAAGTTGACCTGCTCCTTGCTCCCCCCGCTCCGTCGCTCCATTGATTGGGAGGTGCCTTGCTCCGTGCCATACTGCTGTGGGGACCGGAGCGTGCAGAGTGGTAACGAGGCGGAACGGAGCGGAAACTGAGGCGCAAATCAAAGCGCAAACCGACAGGTAGATCCTGAAGACACAATCTGGCTGTTTGTTACATTTTGGCTTTCGAGAAGTCTGAAACCTCCAAACCGCAATCGAGATATTATTGCGTTCAACCTAGCTTGGTACACATAAGTTCACTAACTATAATAATTGGGGATTATTGTATATTGAGGCCAAATTGCTTACAATTAATTCGTGTAAGTAGATATGAGAGGAGATAAAGGAAATGGTAAGAAAGTATCGTGCACCCTTCCTAAAAGAGGTAATTGTCAGACTGGACTTTTCTTATCCAGTTACAAAACTCGCAAAAACCATACCGCAAAGATTAAAGGAGATGATATCACCGTTATTTCCTATTAGTGAACCTAAGGAGTTCATAGGTAAAGAACTGGTAGTAACAAAGGATATTACTAAAGAGAAAATCCTAGAAGGAACTGACTGGTTTTTCCATAGTATGGATAGACAGAAAACGTTGATTGTTTCTATATCTAATGTAAACATATCATATAAAAAATACGATTCTTTTGATGTTCTGAAGCAAGACTTTCTACCTATAGTAGAAGAGCTTTTCGGTACCTACGATGATTTTCAGGGCAAACGCCTGGGACTACGGTATATAAACGAAATTACGCTGTCTGAAAACAACATGCTGGATTGGACAAATTATTTAGACGAGAGATTATTAACCAGCCTAAATTTTCCTCAAGACCCTAGCAAAATTTGCAGAGCATTTAACAATCTAGAGTTAAATTACGGAGACTTAGTTATTAGATTTCAATATGGGATGTTCAATGCCGATTATCCGGCTCCCATACGAAAGAAGAGTTTCATTTTAGACTATGACGCATATTATCAAGGACCGCAGAATTTAGAAGATGTTAAGCACAACATTGACATATTCCACGAAGCGACACAGGCGTTGTTCGAATATAGCATTTCTGATGAATTACGTAAGTTGATGGGGGTCGAGGGGAATGGATAAGAAAAACAACGTGTTCTCTGAAGAATATGCCAAAGAATCAAGCACAGATGTCCCGACTGAACCCACTGAAGAAAAGAAGCAAGTTCAAACAGTTGCTGGGAAAATAGGATATTACGATAAATCTAAACCCTATCGAGTTATCATAAGAGCAAAGGAAATTAAAGAATGAAGGTCGGACGTCGGCGGTTGGGTCGAGTTAGTCAGGGGGATATATATAAGGATGTAGAGTTTGTTGAATATGTAGCGGAGAAAAAAGGTAGTATTGAAATATCCAAAATCGTGTTTCCTTTTGTAATCGTTCTTACACAGGATTGTGACTTGAAGCAAGATTCCAAGATAAGATATCAAGGGATTTTAGCACAAATCCAAGACAAGCGAATCCTTTCTGTTTTGGTAGCACCACTCTACAATGTAGAGCAAGTTTATATAGGAGAGCATTTAGACCAACTCGGAATTACAATGCAGATGATTAGTAGGACAAAGACCCCAGGTCAATATTTACGAAATAACGAGATACCAAGATATCACTATATAGAGTTCCCTGAAGGAGTTGCTATTTCTCCGTCAGTAATAGATTTCAAACATTACTTTTCAGTAAATGTAGAGTATCTCAGAAGAAAAAAAAATGACCTCGTTTGTCGGGTTTCACCATTATATAGAGAGGATATCTCCCACAGATTTGCATCTTTTTTATCACGGATTGGGTTACCTGAAGAGGACAATTCCAAGGACACCATACCAATTAGGCCTACTACAAATTAGGTATTATGTCCTCAGAATACCCGAGCGCATTGTTTCACAGTTCCTCGAAGGAATCGACGTAATCCTGACAAGTGGACTGAATGACGCCCACTGCTAGCTTGGCAAACTGTTTTATCATTCTACAACTCGTATTGTAAGCCCACTTTGCTCCTTTAAGAGTGCAGATTTCATCTATCCAGACGCGATATCCTTCATCGGGTATGGGTGCTGGAGGACGGACTACAGGGTATGGAAGAAGAATACCTTTTTCCTCTAGTCTCTTTACCCACTTAGGTCGTTTGCACTGCTCGTCATAGAATGGCATTTTGTAGTGAATTATATCGTTCCGAATAGATACAAGCGAAGTAAAGTCCTGAAAAGGAGACCGAGATTCGTCAAAGGATTTCTGCCACAAAAGGATTGGCATCATCCGGTACTTTGTTACCAAGTCCTGTTCCTTTAGCATCTCCAAAATTTTTTTACTGCTTTTCTCAACAGAATCTGCAAGTTCCATCGCTATCCGATTCGTAACGATTTGTAGATTAATCGCAATTCGCTCGTTGATAAAAGCTTCGAGTGCGGTAGCGCTCATAATGTAGGCATCAAGAAACATCGGAGAAAAGTAATTGTCGATGGTAGTCATTTTGCCATCAGCCGCGTCCTGAGGAGGGGAAAGACAAGAATCGCGTGCTCTATTCATGAAGTAATCAGATTTAGCAACCGAGATTCTAGTCGGGATATTCATCATACCCACTATAACATATAACTAGATGAAGTAACGCTACCTGTTTCATATTTAACAATATGACGACTTGTTAAGCCCTCTAAGTGGGCCATCCTTTAATACGGCTGCTCTTGACATGTTGGGTGTCGAATGGTATTATTATGCTAAGAGTGATTAAGGTGATAGAAGTGAGACAGGTGAGAATTGTTCTGCCCGATCAGTTGCACCGCGATTTGAAGCGCCGAGCTATCGACGAGGGGATCCCACTAAAGGAAGTAATTGAGAAGGCTCTAGCTAAGTACATTTCGGAAAATCCACCAATACAAGGTAGACTGCACCTTGCACAATCAATTGAAAATGTCCAAAATACAGGGTAAGTGTTCCGGGTGTGCATTTTACACATCTAGAACCATAATATATCAACTTAGAAAGGAGATGAACATATGTCCGGATTGCCATCTCCTATATACTTAGATGAAAGCAACGGAGATCTAAAAGTTAACCACAAAGTATTTACGCGCCAGCCTAAGTTGATAGCGTTTGGCTGGTATGGTGGGAAATTTTCACACCTAGAATGGCTGTTACCGTTACTACCGGAATGTCATCATTATTGTGAACCCTTTGGAGGATCTGCCGCTGTTCTACTGAACCGGTCTCCCTCACCAGTCGAGACATATAATGACGTTGACGGCGAAGTCTGTAATTTCTTTCGAGTCCTGCGCGAGCACAAGGAAGCTTTGGTTGAGGCGATTGGGCTTACCCCGTTTTCTCGCGAAGAATTCGCCATAGCCTGTAAGCTTGATGCAAGTCTACCACCACTTGAACGCGCCCGCCGCTTCTACATTAGAGCTCGCCAAGTTCGAACAGGTTTAGCTCAGACTGCGTCAATAGGCCGGTGGGCGAATTGCAGAAATACTAGTCGCCAAGGAATGAGTGGAGTTATTAGCCGTTGGCTTGGTGGGGTTCAGGCACTTCCGGAAATCGCGGAGCGTTTGCTCCGAGTTCAGATCGAGAATAGACCAGCGATTGATGTCATCAAGCTATACGATTCACAGGAAACGCTCTTCTATTGTGATCCGCCCTATGTTCATACCACCCGAGGCGATTCAAAGGCCTACGGATATGAAATGACTGATGATGAACATAAGAAACTCGCAAACGAACTGAACACAGTCAAAGGCAAAGTCGCACTAAGCAATTATGATTGCGAGTTAATGAATCGGCTCTATCCGACACCGAAGTGGCATAAGTTCGATGCAGCCGAGCGCACAATTCACTCAACGAAAGGCAAGAGGGCTGAAGTTCTCTGGACAAACTACGACCCAAGTGAATCTGTAGAAGGTTACCATTTGTCACTTAACTTGTAATCTTGTTCCAGAGTTCTGCAGCCTGGTTAGCACTCTCAAATCTCCTCATCCTTCTCAATAGCTCAACAACCTTCATACCAAACCTTGCTCGTCTAACAGGGTTCAAGATACCAGCGAGAAGCGTCTTTGCACGCCAGATATCCACCAACAACAAGTCAACCTCGGCAGAATGAGCATCCAATTCTTCTTTTATCTGTTTCTCCTGACCAGAGGCTAAACCAGCAGCAGTTACAAAGTGATACTCGGGCACTCCCTTTTCCAGTGACTTTCTTATGCCATGTTTGACATCATCCAAGTTCAGCGGACGATGCTTACATTCAGAAGCGGCCACAAGCGTGTCGTTATAGTAGATCTGTACATCGCCGGCGGTTCTGCCAAATTCGTCTGCTACGTTTGGTGAAGTAACCGAGATCTTTCCGTTCTCAGAAATCAGAGCCATTATTGCTCCCCACACACTTACCAAACGTGAACCCCCGTCAGTCTCTTGGAGAAACGCTTCAATAAATTCTACTACAGCTGAAAGATTGACGCGGGCTTTTACGTGCACCTTTTTTTGATCAGCCGCATGTTGAGTGCCAACACGCAGAATATGTACAAGCCCCCTGTAAACATCGTCGGCTTTCGCAGAATTGGCGATCTCTAAGGCATCGTGTAACTTCTGAGCCAGAATTTTGTTTCGCAGTTGGGGGTTCCTACCATCATGCTCAGGATGTCGCGCTGGCTTATTTACAAACGGCTCATTTGACAGGCCGAAAAGATTCCCTCTCGTCTTTTCAAAACCGACAACCACTTTGTGGCAGAGACTTCGTGCATCGTAGGCTTCGCTCAGCTTGCTGCCGACCTGCAAAGCACGAGCGTGAACGGATGGGTTTACATACTTGGCCAAATAGCCAGTTATTAGAATATATTTGAAGGTAACATCAGTCGCGGCAAGAACTTGTTCAATCAGCTGCTGCATCCGGGCGGGTGGACGGTCTTTCGACTGTCGGTCACTCCACGCCCGGTTCAACGCATCAAGCGCACTATCATGATCTACAGTTGTGGCCATGGCACTGCCCTAGCAGCTAGGGGCATTCTATCACCACCTCCGTTGTGGTGCAAGAAATACCGCAGCTTCCACGACATAGCTATGCTATACTGACATTTTAGTGTGCCAGGTCATGCGCTCAGTTGAGATTGCACGATTCTGACGAATGTGCAGTCTAAATTGACGTCTCCGTTGCATAATAAGTCTATATGTTTTATCCTATGCCTAGCTAATAGTGTGCCCGTTGTTTAACGGGCAACGTGAAATGGAGCAAGAAATGGCAGAGCAATCCAACTCAAAAACTACGGCGCCGCCGGGTCTAGATTTGGCCTTTGACTGGGTGAAAAACGTCTTAACCGAGCAAGGCCATGCCGCTGATGCATTAGAGACGAAAGCAACAACCTTGTTCAGTGTAGCTACGATAATACTAGGGGTAGGAGTATCCGCCGGCGTATTATCGTTACAAAGTCTTGACCTAGCATCTCTAATATTCGGTGGATTTGTTCTCAGTAGCTACGGTTTTGTTATCGGTTATACCTTTGCGGCGATAAAGTTGCGACGATTTGAAACACTCGATAATCCCATTGAGATTCGTAAATGGTACTGGGACATGAAACCGTCACATTTTAAAATAGAGTTGCTTACGCACTTGGAGGAATCTTATTCCAGGAATGAAGCAGTCTTAATTGATAAAGCTAAAGCAATACGTTGTTTGATCGTAGCAACGGCATCTGAGGTCCTGTTCTTGGTTGCACTACTTGCCTTTGGGCTTTCCTGATTTTTCCGATATGTGTAGCGGAGGAGGAGCGGTTGTTTCAGGTTTCGGTCTTGGTACTGGTTTGTTCTCTTTGCTCATTCATAAAAGATAGCACCCCACCATTCGGAAATTCAAGTGTCTTGTTATGCAATGCAGAACCTGCTGAACAATTCTCGGTTTTGTTCAACGATATGGTCTGATGGGGTGGTGGAGACTGGACATTTGTCTCAGCCAACAAATGGGGGCAACACCCTAATCGACATGTAGAGGCAGCTCGACCTACGTAGCTTGATATAAAGCGTATTGCAGACTGCTTGTGATGTTGTGTGAGATAATGTACCATAAGAAATGGGAGACCGCAAAATGGTTAGATTTGTACAAACCTCTGACTGGCAGATTGGAATGAAAGGCGGGGGCCTTGGGGAAGCTGGCCCCATTGTGCGTGAGATCCGAATTGAATCAATTCATAACGTATTGAAATCAGCGCAGGAGCAAAAGGTTGACTTCGTGCTCCTATGTGGTGATACTTTCGAGCACAATATGGTTAACCAAGAGGATGTCAAAAGAGTTGTTACGATATTCAATCAATACCCTGACATCCCAATTTATCTTCTCCCGGGGAATCACGATATGCTGGGCGCAGATTGTGTCTATAATAGACCAATATTCCAGCGGGTAGACCACCTTACAATCCTCGGTACAGGCGATCCCGTCAGCGTTGCCGGAGCGATTCTCCATCCCTGTCCAATTCCTTCAAGACTAACCACACATGATCTTACTGGAACAGTCCCCGTTGTTCGCGAACTCGACGGCATCCATATAGGAGTTGCCCATGGGAGTCTGGTAGGAAAATCTCCTGTACCTTCCTGGGAAGATGTTGATCTACCAATTGATCCAGCATGCGTTGATAGAACTGGCATAGACTACCTCGCCCTAGGTCACTGGCACGGTCATACGACCTTCGAAGATAGTACCAGAACAGCCCGAATAGCATATTCTGGGACTCATGAACAGACAAAGTATGATGAACATGACGCTGGACATTGCCTGTTGATTCAAATTGACGGAAAAGGAGACGCGCCGAAAATTGTGCCTATTAGGACGGGACAATTGACATGGGTGTCTGCCGAATTCGAAATGAGAGATCCTTCCTCCCTGATTGAATTGGAGAACTACTTTGAATCAGTTAAGGGCTTTGATATGGTCAGGTTGATTCTTTTTGGAGAATTCCCGCTGGAATCCAAGGAGAAACTAGACAATCTATTAGAATTCCAGACAACGCTACATAGGAACTTCAGAGTAGAGTCAGCTTCACTCAACGTAACAGTACCGCCATCATCAGAAGCACCATGTGATTTGGGAGACCCGATCTTGAATCAGGCTCAGACACACTTGGAACAAATATTGGCAAATGCGGTTGATCCAAGAGAACGAACAATGATTATTGAGGCGCTTGCACATATACAAAGGCTTGCAAAGGAAGTTGAGGCATGAAGCTTCACTGGGTCAAGCTCGAAAACTGGAGACAGCACGCCAAAACGAGGATTGACTTTGATGAGAAGACAACTGTCGTATATGGACCGAACGAGACCGGCAAATCAACCGTATTGGAAGCTTTGAGCAGAGGGTTTTTTGACAAGTCCAGTACTCATGCTGAGGCCATCAAGCGCATTAAACCGCTTACAGCTTCCGGGGCCGTCACATCAACGGTCTGCATCGAATTCACCGTCAATAAGACAAGATATCGGGTCGAGAAGAATTTCAATCTAAGGAACGGAACTTCATTACACAAAATCGTTGGTGATAAAGCCATACTTCTGAACCACGATGACTCAGCAGATAGACAACTAATAGAATTGTTGGAAGCGGATCTGCCGTCTGCAAGGGGGAGCAAACCGTCACAGTGGGGTGCTTTTCGCTGGCTGTGGGCTCCTCAAGAGAATCGAGAACTGCCGACTGATAGAGAGGGAGACCCAACCGTCGCTCTCCACCTAGAAACAAAAGATGGTGCAGGGCTGCTTGTTACTCCCAAATTCCGGGCTGTTCAGCTTCGAGTGGAAACTGAGAATGCTCGGTATTTCACGAGGACCGGAAGAACTAGTAAGGATTCACCTATATCAAGCACCGGAGACGAAATCCAAACTCTTCAACAGGAGACCGTTGAACTCAGGGATGAAATAGGAAGGGTAGATGCTGAAAAACAGCGATTGGAGGATCTTCAACGACAACTTCCGGGACTTGAGGCGAAGGTCATAGAGACCAAGGAAGAATTGAAGAAAGCCAGAAGTGAGGCAAGTGACTTCTCTTCGGTTGAGTCCGAGTTGAAAGCAGCTGAAGCCGCCGTCAGAGAAGCAGCGAGGAATGTCGAGGACACGAGAAAGGCAGTAACTGAGCTTGAGAAATCAGCTCAGAAGATAGAGGGACTCCAAAGGAAAGAGAAGGAGACGAGGGAGAAGCTTTCCCGATTTGAAGCTTTATGCGAACGGTTGGACGAACAGCGGCAGGACATAAAAGCAAAGGTGGAAGATAAGGCGGAGAAAATAAGGGCATGCGAGGAACTGACGAGAGACGCCCGAATCTTGTGGACAAGATCCGACGCTGAGGCAAGAATCGGGGTGTTGGAGAAGAAAATGAAGAGAGTCAGACTCCTAGATGAGAAGATTGAAAGAATGAGGGAAAAGGAAGTGCCTATTGTGCCCACCGGTAAGGAGATCGAGAATCTCATCCAGAATCAGACACGAGTCGAAGCTCTGAAAGAGAGCCTGACTGCAAGAGGGCTTGCAATAAATGTTGCGCCTGGTGGGAAAGGCTCACTCAAAGTTGAGGTGGACGGGGAGAGACTCAAAGACGGAAGAGTGACTGCGACGGGGACTGAAAGAGTAAGCGTAGGAGCACCGGGTTTGGGGAAGGTCACAATCAAAGCCACGCTGGAGCAGGCACACGATGCGAAGATTGACATTGTGCATCTGGAGGCAGTTATTCAGGGGACACTGAAGAAGTACGCCGTAAATTCGATAGCCGAACTAAAAAAGCTGAATCGGACCCAGAAAGAGGTTTCAGACAGTATAAAAGAATTGGCAGCAGAAAGAAGGGGAGTTGATGAACGCTCGATCGACGAAATGACTCTCGACCTCGGAAGACTCAAGGAGAGATATGAGGAATCCAGGAAGATTGAGAGGGCGCCCAACGCAATAGAGCTGAATCCTACCGGCGTTGATCTTGGAAAACTTGTGAATAAGAGGGAAAAGGAAGAGCGGGAGGCAAGAGCTATCCTTGATAAGGCGAGAGCTCAGAGAGACGAAATCGACAAGGAGTTAATAGATAAGAAAGAGGAATTAGCTGAGATTCGCGCAGAGCAGAAACACCTATCTAAGGACCTGGATGACGCAAGAATCCAGGAGCGCGAGATTATTCGCCAATATGGCTCAGTGGAATTTCAAGAGAAGAAGTTGGTGGATGCAGAAGGGAGTCTCGACAAGAGAAACAAATATTGGGAGGAAGTGAAGGAGCGATATAGAGAGCTAGAGAAAGGTCCAATATATAGAATGAAAAGGCTGGAACAGCAGCTAGAGAATCAAGAACAAGTAATTCAACAGCAACGAACGTCTATTGATCAGCTTAAGGGTGGAATAGGAGTAGCATGTCTAGGGGGAGCGTATTCAGATCTCGCAGAAAAGGAATCCCGTATCGAGATTATCAGTGAAAGGCTGGAGAAAGAATATATACACGCGGAATCATATAAGCTCTTGAAGGAAACATTGGAGCAACAATATCGTTCAGCTTTGTCAGCGGTGGTCGGTCCAATACAGGAGGAGGTAAAGCGTTCGTTGAGTTATATTACAGGATTCCTACACGAGGATGTGGAACTGAATGAATATCTGTTTCCAGTCCGACTTGGTGAGCGAGGTCTTGAGGATATTTCATTAGAGTTTAATGACGGCTCGTCGGGATTAAAGGAGGTATTAGCTCTCTGCGTTAGGGTAGCTGTTGCAAATCACTTAGCTGAAAGAGACTCCCAATGTCTTGTTCTTGACGACCCCTTCGTGCATGTTAGTTCAGATCGTTCCAACAAAATGATTGAGCTACTGAATGAGGCAATAAAAGAGTATGGACTTCAGGTGATAGTGTTTACGCATCGCCAAATGGAGTTTGCTGGGTTCACTGGCAGGATGGTTGATATCCAGAGCGTGAAATGAGAGAGCAAAGCTAGTACTGAAGAAACGAACTATTGGACTCAGTTTCAACGGAAGCTGATCTTCGTTCATCTGTCCACTTCTGTTATCCAGTACGAAGGATTTCTGAATTCATCAGACAGCTATTTATTCCCAAGAGCTGCTCCCTTTCCCTTCGCGCTCATCTTTGAACCAACGACAGACCATCACCAGTATGTTGTTAACAGTTACAGTCACGATGGACTCATGGGTAGCACCTGCTATCCCCCCGGCAGGTCACAAGCGCTCGTAGTGTCGTGCATCAACGTGTTTTGTTACCCGATTACACAATCTAGCGTAATGTAACTTGCTGCCAGTCTATTCTCCGGTTTTATTATCATAGGTTCTTCAGATATTGCAACTGCACGATGTATAATTATTGTTGAGCATATTCAAATAATGAGGAGGGAATGTAATGTCTGAAACGAATACATGGCCACGAGATCAATATTCCGGCCCTGGTGGAGGTTTGTATACAGGCCCGGGTGGCGGGATGTATACAGGTCCAGATGGTGGAGCCTATACTGGCCCAGGTGGTGGAATGTACACTGGCCCTGGAGGCGGAATGTATACCGGCCCTGGTGGTGGGCTTTACACAGGTCCCGGTGGTGGGCTCTATACTGGCCCAGGTGGTGGATTATACACTGGCCCAGATGGTGGATTATACACTGGCCCAGGTGGCGGTCTATATAGCGGCCCGGGCGGCGGAATGTATACTGGCCCCTGCGATGACCCTTATCGAAGCAACATACCACCTTGGCCTGTATTTATTGAATATCTTGAGGGACATGGGATGCAAGGCATAGCAGATCTCATTCGCGCTCACATGCCAGCTCTATAACCAATCAGGCGCATAACAAGGTGCTCTAGCGAACGTGGTATAGCCTGGGTTCAAATATTAGTTCACATTTGCCTGCATTGTTAACTAGGTGAATAGTGGCTTTTTCATTGCACGGATATTTTTATCACTCGAACGGATTTCTGAAAAATACGGCTATACGTACTACCAGCACAGCTATCGGAGTGATGAAATAGACGAGAAATGCAGTCGTATCCATCACATCCTTAAGAAGCCACGCCCCTATAATCCATCCGAGGGTAAATATGAATCCGCTTTTACGGTAGGATTTAATTGTAGAAACCGTACCGAGAATCCCAACGAGGGTAAATAACAAAACCATGCCCGTAGGAATTGCCCCATCTTGGGCAAATGCGGCAAGGATGGCAGAAAATACAATTCCACCTATTATGCCAGCTGCCACTTCTTGGAACCCTCTTCCGAATTGGTTCACAGAACCTCCTAACATACGTCAATACTATAATCTCATTTTTCATCATAGGATTACAAGTCTGCCTTGCATTTAGCTTTCTTAACAAGAGAACGCTTAACAAATACTTGGATTGTTACCCGGCTACACAGTCCGCCCCAATGTTCCACTGGTCATTGCGACGATTGGGGTGGCATCGTTCTACAAAGGAGCAATGTTATTCTGTGCTGAGCTCAGCTTGTGGAAGTCCTTTGATCAGTGACCCAGAGGCA
>Ga0307427_1000424_pt1 | contig 27054 bp, 24 predicted proteins | sample SalMarWE160190MG_FD_202162 | JGI IMG/M metagenome (GOLD analysis project Ga0307427, IMG submission 202162) | Salt marsh sediment microbial communities from the Plum Island Ecosystem LTER, Massachusetts, United States - WE1603-190 | ecosystem: Environmental > Aquatic > Marine > Intertidal zone >... | reverse complement strand
AGGGCAGGTTATCCTACTATAGATGCGGGTGTTGATGGAGTAAGATTTATTTCAAAAAGTGTTGAGAGCATGAATAAAGGAAGCATATGGGTGGATATGGAATAGTTTTTAAGTTATAAAAATATAATTTTTAAGAGAGGTGATTGGATAATGAGACCGATTACAATATTTACAGGGCAGTGGGCAGACCTGACATTTGACGAGATATGTAAAATAGCTTCTGGCATAGGCTATGAGGGTGTGGAAATTGCAGCATGGGGAAATCATTTAAATTCCCGGAAAGCTGTAGAAGATAAAGAGTATATAAAGGAAATTAAAGAAACTTTAAAAAAGTATAATCTTCAGGCATGGGCAATTGGCATGCATCTAACAGGTCAGCTTGTGGGCGATGTAATAGATAAAAGGCATAAGGGTTTTGCGGCTTCTGATGTCGCCGATGACCCGGAAGCAATAAGAGAGTGGAGCATACAGCAGGTAAGTTATACTATTCAGGCTGCGAATAATCTCGATATCAAAATTTTAACAGGATTTTTAGGCTCACCTATATGGAATTACTGGTATTCGTTCCCACAGACTTCAGAAGAGATGATAGAGGAAGGTTTTAATACCATAGTAGAAAGGTGGTCGCCACTTTTTGATGAAATGGACAAATATGGTATAAAATTTGCACTGGAAGTGCACCCTACCGAAATAGCATTTGATTATTATACACTTGTAAAACTTCTTAAGGCTTTTAACTATAGAAAGACTCTGGGAATTAATTTTGACCCGAGCCATCTTCTCTGGCAGGGTATGAAACCACATCTTTTTATAAGAGAACTTCCGGATAGAATTTATCACGTGCATATAAAAGATGTCTCTGTAACTCTTGATGGGCTAAACGGTATTCTTGGTTCACACCTTGAGTTTGGCGATACAAGAAGAGGGTGGAATTTCCGTTCTCCAGGAAGGGGAGATGTGGACTTTTCTTCAATTATTCGTGAATTAAATCAAATAGGTTATGAGGGCCCGCTTTCTGTGGAATGGGAAGATTCGGGTATGGATAGGTTAAGAGGTGCAACAGAGGCTTACGATTTTGTTAAAGAAATAAATATTTCACCGAGTTCTGCTGCATTTGATGATGCATTAAAGAATAAATAAAAGATAAGGTTATATTTAAAAATTTATAAAAAATGATATTTATCAGGAAGGTATATTATTAATTCAAATGGGGGTTTTTATGAAAGAATATTTTCCACAGGTAAAAAAAGTAGAGTTCACAGACGATAAACTAAAAAGCGGCTTATACTTCAGGCATTATAATGCTGATGAAGTGGTTGGTGAAAGGAGAATGAGTGAGCAACTTAAATTCTCCATGGCGTACTGGCATACCATGTGTGCCGAAGGAACTGATATATTTGGAGAGGGGACATGGGTACGCCCCTGGAAGGATTTTTCGAACCCGATGAAAGTAGCAGAAGAGAAAGTGTACGCAGCTTTTGAAATTATGCAAAAGCTGGGGATTAAATACTTCTGCTTCCATGACAGGGACATAGCCCCGGAAGGCGATACCCTGGCCGGGACTAACAGAAATCTGGATAAAATAGTTTCTTTAATAAAAAAGATGATGGCAGATACAGGAATTAAAATACTATGGGGTACAGCTAATCTGTTTTATAGATATAGATTTATGCACGGGGCCTCAACCAGCTGCAATGCAGATGTTTTTGCCTACTCGGCAGCGCAGGTAAAGAAAGCTCTAGAGGTAACCAGGGAACTCGGTGGTGAAAATTACGTGTTTTGGGGAGGTAGAGAAGGTTATGAAACTCTACTGAATACAGATATGAAGCTGGAACTGGATAATCTGGCATACTTTTTAAGAATGGCAGTGGATTATGCAAAAGAAATAGGGTTTGATGGCCAATTTTTAATTGAACCAAAACCAAAAGAGCCCACAAAACATCAATATGATTTTGATGTAGCAACGTCGATGGCTTTTTTAAAGTCATACGGACTGGAAGATAACTTTAAGTTTAATGTAGAAGCAAACCATGCAACTCTTGCGGGGCATACTTTTCAGCATGATTTAAGAGTGGCCAGAATAAATGGGATGCTGGGTTCGGTGGATGCTAATCAGGGCGATATGTTACTGGGATGGGATACAGACCAGTTTCCGACTGACTTGTATATAACAACACTCTGTATGTATGAAATATTAAAAATGGGAGGCTTTGAAAAGGGAGGATTGAATTTTGATGCGAAAGTAAGAAGGCCTTCCTATAAACCTGAAGATATATTTTATGCTCATGTGGCAGGAATGGATAGTTTTGCAAAGGGTCTGAAGGCAGCGCAGAAGATACTGGATGACGGTGTTTTTGAAAAGTTTATTTCAAAAAGGTATGAAAGCTACAATGCTGGAATAGGTAAAGAAATTCTGGAAAAACGAGCTGACTTTAAATCCCTGGAAAAATATGCACTTGGATTGAAAGATATTGATAATCCTTCAGGTATGCAGGAGTATCTGGAAAGTTTGCTAAATGAATACATAACGGGCGTGTAGTAAAAAGTTTTATAAACAAATAGTTTTTATTAAAATGTTCTGTTTTTTGGAGTTGATCTATGGGTAATCTTATGGGTTTTGATATAGGGACAACATCAACAAAATGTATATTAATAGATAGGTCAGGAAAGCTTATTTCGTCATCAATTAAAGAGTACGGGATGGAAACCCCCAATCCCGGCTGGGCGCAGCAGGACCCCGACTTATGGTGGGATGCAACCGTATGTACAGCCAGGGAGGTTCTGGCAAAATCAGGAGTAAGGCCGGATGATATATCGGCAATAGGCCTTACCGGTCAGATGCATGGTTCAGTTTTTCTGGATAGTGAAGGGAAAGTGATAAGACCTGCATTACTCTGGTGTGACCAGAGGACATTTTCCCAGTGTGATAAGATTTATGATATTTTCGGTGGAGAAAAAGAATTCATAAAGTTATCTTATAATAAGGTCCTTACAGGTTTTACGGCTCCCAAGATATTGTGGCTTTCAGAAGTTGAACCGGAAAACTACAGGAAAGTAAATAAAATACTGCTTCCTAAAGACTATATAAGGTACAAATTATCCGGAACTTACGCTACTGAAGTTTCTGATGCTTCCGGCACCGCTCTTTTTAATGTGAGAGATAGAAAATGGTCTGATGAGATAATATCCGGATTATCCATAAATAAAGATTTTCTCCCGCCTGTTTTCGAATCTTCGGAAATATCTTCTTATGTATCCAGGGAAGGTTCGGAAATTACCGGCATATTGAAGGGGACCCCTATAGTCGGCGGGGGAGGTGACCAGGCTGCAGGTGCAGTGGGCTCGGGAATTGTACATGAAGGTATAATCTCTGACTATCTGGGAACCTCAGGAGTTGTATTTGCACATTCAGATACCCCGGCATATGACCCCGAGGGCAGGCTTCATTCATTTTGCCATGCTGTAGAAGGCGCCTGGCATCTTATGGGTGTGACTCTGGCTGCTTCAGGGTCATACAAGTGGTATTATGAAAACTTTGGAATCTTAGATAAGATTGCCTCCGAGAATAGTGAATTATCAGGATATGGATTATTGAATAAACTGGCGGAGAAAGCGTCTCCGGGTGCAGAAGGCCTGCTGTTCTTACCGTACCTATCCGGTGAGAGGACCCCTTATTCAGACCCTTATGCACGGGGAATGTTTTTCGGGATATCTTATATTCATGGAGCGGGCCATTTTGCAAGAGCGATAATGGAAGGGGTATCCTATTCACAATTAGACTGCCTGAATATTATGAAGGAGCTGGGTATATATTCAGATAAAGTTGTGCTATTTGGTGGAGGAGCAAAGTCAAAACTCTGGCGTCAGATTATATCTGATATATTTAATACCAGAATAGTAACTTTAAATGTTGAGGAAGGCCCTGCTTACGGAGCTGCTATTATAGCGGGTGTGGGTTCTGGATTATACAATGATGTGAGAGAAGCTGTAAGTTTGATCATAAAAGAAACTACAGAAACAAGTCCAAATAGTGAAAATACAGAAAAATATTTAAGATATTATAAAATATATAAATCGCTTTATAGTAATCTTAAAGACGATTTCAGGGAACTTGCCGCTATTTAGAAATTTATTTTAAAATTCCACTCTGGATTTCCAGATTAATTTAATCCTGTAATTCTTATCTTAACAGGCGAAGTTTATAATAAAGGCTATAGCAGGATTGGACAGTATTATTTATGCTCCCCTGCTACCGGGTAGTTTTTCGGAGGGCGTTGTTCTGGCAGGGCAAAAAATAATGGGTTTATCCCCGTACGAACTTAAATTATAAAAACCAGGAGTTAAAATTAAGAATTACATATAAAAGATAGCTGTAGTAAGGTAGTTTTCATCCGTAAAAAGACCAAAAAAAAGAAGACTTTACAAATGGTCTATAATTTAGGTAAAGATACAATAAAAATCTAAATATTGGAAGCTCTCTTGATACGTGCTGTAGGGGCTATAGTGTGTTAGATGTCCGGACTTAATTTAATAAAATGCGGTGCAATATTAACAATACAGGGGGGAGAAATTAAGATGAAACAGCTCAGCACATTTGCATGGATTGCGATTTTTGCTACTGGCGCAGCAGTAGTTAATGGTATTGGAATCTGGGTCATTTTTAAAAATAGAAAATGGGCTGAAAAGGCTAAGGTATATTTTATGTGTTTTGCTTCCGGGGTTTTGATATCTTCTCCTTTGATAATTGCTTTTCCTCAGGCTATAAGCAAGAACTCCTATGCAGGGTATGCTACTTTAACAGGGTTTTTATTTATGTTTTTTAGTAATCAATTAATAAAATACAGGACCAAACAAAAAGAGATAGCCTTTGGTATTACAGCGGTGGAGGGAATAGGGATACATTCTTTTGTAGATGGAATTATTTATTCCGTGACTTTTAGCGCGAGTATCCTGACCGGCTTCCTGTCGGGCATTGGTCTGGTGGTCCATGAATTTGCAGAGGGAGTAATTACTTTTTCTATTTTAATAAAAGGAGGCTTCAAGGAGAAAAAAGCAGCGCTTTATGCTCTTTTTGTAGCGGCACTGACAACTCCCCTGGGAGCATTTATTGCTTACCCATTTATAAATAAATTAAACAGCTCAATTTTGGGTCTGGCCCTCGGCTTTGTTGTAGGAGTTTTAATTTATATCTCAGCGTCTCATTTATTGCCTGAAGCCCAGACACATCAGAAAAAGCATTCCATTCTGGCTTTTTTATCAGGAATCGCTCTGGCTCTATTTATAGCGTTTAGTAAAATTGTTTAAAATCTTTCCAGAGTGGCACTATTCAATTAATCAGTTTAAAAACTAAAATATGTGCTATTATGATTGGAGAAGAAGCTTTTAATAAAGTCATGTGGGAGCTATTGGAAAACGTAGAAAAGGTTGTAGAAGGTCAGAGCGAGAAAAAATAAAAGGGGGCAATTAAGAACCCGTAATACAATAAATAAATACGCTGTATATGGCATCTGAAAATAACGCTAAATTTTGCTGTGCAATTATTATATTTCCGGATATATTTTTTTGAAGTTTCATTCTTAAGCGGACTAAAACCCCAATAAAAATATAATTTAACTTGACAAATATAGTGTTTTTTTTTAATATTTGAACATATTATTAAATACTGCACATTTGTTCACTTTTTTTGGAAATTGAGAAAATTTTTTATTGTTCAGAATGAGGAGGTAATAATTTACCATAAGAGTACACACCAGAGTACAGGTGAAAATCACATTTTATTATTATAATTGATAAAAATGTGGTTAGAAAAAAAAGTGAGGTTTGTTTTATTATATAATTAACAAATGCAGAAAGATGGGAGGTGAAGTTAAGAAAGATTATAGAGGCGATAAAAAAAGAGATGTAGTATTAAGTCACTTGCCTCTAAATATTTTAGTTGCCCATAATCTAAATGACGTGTTTATAAAAGAAATATGCTTAAGGACAACGGTTTTATGTTCTGTTTGTGACTTAAGCAAAAAGAAAGGAAGATTATAAAATGAGAAAATCATTACTATGGTTAGTAGTCGTTGTGCTGAGTTTATCTATGATTTCAGTATTTGCATTCAGCGGCTGTAAGGAAGCTGAAGAAGCAGCTGAAGAAGCAGCTGAAGAAGCAGCTGAAGAAGTAGAAGAAGAAGCTGAAGAAGTAGCTGAAGAAGTAGCTGAAGAAGTAGAAGAAGAAGCTGAAGAAACAATAGAAATAGCTCTTGTTGTTAAATCAGTAAACTCCGAGTTCTGGCAGAATATGCTTGATGGAGGGGAACAGTTTGATGGGGAAAATGAGAATGTTAATGTTACCCCTTATGGACCGGATTCTGAAACAGATATAGAAGGAGCCATTACAATTTTAGAAAATGTTGTGACCAGCGAACCCGATGCGATAGTAGTTGCATCTCAGTCAGGAGAGGGAGCTGTACCTGCAGTAGATAATGCAATGAGTCAGGGAATCCCGGTTATAACAACTGATACTATTATACCGACTGACGTAGTAAGCCATCTGGCAACAGATAATAAAGCTGGAGGAAGAACAGCTGCAGATGCAATGGTTGAAGCCCTTGATGCTAATGGTATAGAAAAAACAGGAACTGTAGTTATCATGCATGTAGTAGAATGTGATACAGACACGCTCAGAGGTGAAGGTTTTGACGAGCGTATGAGTGAAATTTCTCCGGACACTAATGTAATCCATTCTCGTTATACTAATGATGAAGTGGCCGAGGCAATGACTGCTACTGAGGAATCTATTACTGCTTACGACGACCTGATTGGTATTTTCGGAATTGATTACAATATCGGAGAGGGAATAGCTCTGGCTATTGAACAGGCAGGTCTTCAGGATGAAATCATGGTGATAGCTTTTGATGACTCAGAAGCTGAAATCGAAGCATTGAAAAAAGGTGTTATTAAAGCTCTAATTGTCCAGGATCCTTATAACATGGGATATAAAGGGTGCGATTTAGTAGTTAAAGCTTTAAATGGTGAAGATGTACCTGAATATGTAGATACCGGCGTTAAAGTAGTGAAGAAAGAAGACGTATAGTAATAAAATACGATGTAAAATCATTGTATGTTAAAAATTTACGGGCAATATCAATAAAAAATATTGCCCGTAAATAAAAACAGGTTTGTTTAACATACATAATGTTAAGAAGGTCATAGTAATTTTTATAACCAGACGGTTAAGTATATTATTGAGTTAAAAAAAGTTTTGTATTTTTTATATTATCATATATATTAGTAAGACCGGGATAGAAATAGCCCGATAAAAGTTTTGTCAATATTGCTATTATCCCTGGCTGAGGGTGGAGGAAACAGGTGGTTCTAGAGAATAAAGAAATAGTTAGGATGGAAGGAATTTATAAACATTTCCCCGGTGTGCTGGCACTTGAAAATGTAGATTTCCAAATTTATGAAGGCCAGATCCATGGTCTTGTAGGTGAGAATGGTGCAGGTAAGTCCACATTAATTAAGATACTTACCGGAGCCCTTCAACCAACCAGCGGAGATATCTTTGTTGATGGTAAAAAAGTTATTATTAGTGACCCGATAGTTGCCCGGAATCTCCAAATTGGTGCTGTCTATCAGGACCTGACTGTTGCAAAAGATTTAACAGTAGCCGAGAACTTTTTTCTCGGTCAGATTCCCAAAAACAGATTTGGGTTCGTTGGCTGGAGAAAAATGGTCAAAAAAACGGCTGAAGTCCTAAAAGAGTTAAATATTGAAGTCGATCCCGGTATGATTCTTGAAAAACTTACCGCAGCACAGAAAGAGATGGTTCTAATTGCCAAACAGTATTTTAAAAAATACAGGATAGTTATTTTTGATGAACCTACCGCGCTTTTAACCAGTAAAGATACAGAAGAGCTATTTCGAATAATAAAAAAACTGAAAAAAGAGGGTGTGGGTATTATTTATATATCCCACCGCATTGAAGAAGTTTTTGAGATCTGCGATACAGTAACAGTACTGCGTGATGGTAAGAAAATTGCATGTGTACCTGTTAATGAAACTGACATAGACGGTCTTATTTCGAGAATGGTCGGTCGGGATGTTTCTGACATGTACTCAATAACTCATCAACATTTAACTAAAGAAATATTCAGGGTTGAAGGTTTATCAAAGGCCGGTGTATTTAGAAATATTAATTTCAATGTTAATAGCGGCGAGATTTTTGGACTTTTTGGACTTGTGAATTCTGGAACAACAAAAATTGCAAGGGCTATATATGGGGCTGAACCTTTTGAGCAGGGTAACCTTTATATTGATTCTAAAAAAATAAGAATAACTTCACCGTCTACGGCAGTTGCCAATGGTATTGGTTTTCTCCCGGAGGACAAAAAAATTGAAGGGCTGGCAATAAAGTTATCTGTCAGACATAATATCAATCTAAGTTCTTACCCAACTATATCAAGAATGGGTTTTGTAAAAAGGAAAATAGAAAAAAGTAATGCGCTACAGCAGGTTAAAGCTCTAAATATCAAGACACCGGGTATAGAGCAGATAGTGGTGAATTTAAGTGGCGGGAATCAGCAGAAAGTTGTTCTTGCGAAGTGGCTGGTAAACCAGTGCAAAATTTTTATCTTTGAGGAACCTACTGCAGGAATTGATGTTGGTGCAAAAGAAGAAATATATAAAATTCTAGAGTTACTGATTAAAAAAGGGAGTGCTATTATCATGATTTCTTCCTACCTGCCCGAATTAATGGGTATAGCTGACAGGATTACAGTAGTTTATGAGGGAACACAGATGGGGACTCTATCAAGGAATGAATTCGATGAGAAAAGGCTGCTCCAGCTTGCTTCTGGTGTTAATTTAAAGGAGGATAATATTAGATGATTAAAGATAGAGTTAAGAAAATGATGGCTAAAACTAAGATATTTACAGGTAGATTTCACGAAATGAATATTCTTTTAGTATTAATCGTTTTAGTTATTTCTTTTGCTATATTAAATAAAAGATTTATAAGCATGGGGAATATTACCAATCTTTTAAGGTCCACATCTATTATTGGAGTGGTAGCGATTGGTATGACATTCGTTATTATTTCAGGCGGAATCGATCTTTCTGTGGGCTCAGTTCTGGCTTTAAGCAGTGTGGTAGCAGCAAGATTGATGACATCGGGCGTTCCGATATTTTTATCCATTATAATCAGTCTTGCAACCGGAGCAATTGCGGGGCTCATAATGGGTGTAATTATCTATGAGGCAAAGGTTCCGCCATTCATTGTGACATTAGCGGGACTGAGTGTCTTCAGAGGGATTGCGATGCTTTTAACATCTGCTAAAAAAATTATTGGTCTTCCAGTAAGTTTTACTAATTTTGCTGTTGTTAGAGTTTTTGGGCTGCCGGCTATGGCAATTGTCTGGCTGTTCCTTATTGCTATCGGTGTAATTGTAGCCCGTTTTACTGTGTTTGGACGAAATATTTATGCGATTGGTAGCAATCAGGAGGCTGCGAGGTTGTCGGGAATAAATATCAGGACTTCAATCTATAAAGTTTACGCTTTAGGTGGTTTTACTTCAGCGATTGCAGGCATTCTTATGACTGCAAGGCTTGCCGGAGGGTCCCCGAGCGCAGGAACTGGATATGAACTTGATGCCATTGCTGCTACAGTCCTGGGAGGCACATCACTTACCGGAGGAATTGGAGGGGTTTTCGGGACATTTTTTGGTACCATGATTATTGCAACAATTTCTAATGGTGGAAATATTATGGGTATTAATCCTTTTGTCCTTGAAATTATTATAGGTATTTTGATTGTGCTGGCGGTAGTATTTGACCACCTGCAGAAGAGAAGAGGAATTTAATCATTTATAAAAAAGTGAGTGCATTATAAATTAATTATTAATATGGAAAAAATGAGAAAGGGATTAATAGTTTAATGTCTGTAAATGAAAAGAATTTTAATAATTTAAATCAAAATGAAAAATCCATCTTTAAGGTAAGCGGGAAAACAGCAGTAATTACTGGTGCAGGAAGAGGAATTGGAAAATCCACTGCTCTGCTTTTATCTTCACTTGGAGTAAAAATAGGTATTATTGATATTACACCTGATGGGGAATCTGCGGCAGAAGAAATCAGGAAAGCAGGCGGCATGGCACTTTATGTTAAGGGGGATGTAACTGATAGAGCCCAAATAGAAAAATGTATGGATAAGATAGCTGAAAAATTAGGCGGGATTGATTTTCTGGTAAATAATGCAGGAATATCAGACCAATTACCATTTGAGAGTTTAGGAATTGAGAAGTGGAATAAGATAATAGAGGTCAATCTAACAGGTTCCTATATATGTACAAAATCAGCACTTAAATATCTGAAACAAAATAAATCTTCAGGTATTGTAATGTTTTCATCCGGCTCTACGATAACAGGAACCGGGGGATGTTCGGCTTATGTTGCAGCAAAAGGAGGAATAATAAGCTTAACCAGAGCACTGGCACGTGAGCTCTCTATTTATAATATACGGGTAAATGCTGTTGCTCCGAGAAATATCCGCACCGAGATGCTGGAAAGTGTATTCAGCAAAGATGAAATTGTCAGAAAGGAAGAACATATACCTCTGAAGAGACTGGGAAGAGTAGAAGATATTGCAAATGTTGTACTGTTTTTACTGAGTCAAATGTCAGACTATATTACTGGAGAGACCATACTGATTGATGGAGGCAGAACTTTTTTAGGTTAGATTGGCATTTAAACAAATTAATCAGGTATAAGGCATGAAACAAAATTATCTACTGGGAATTGATTTTGGAACACAATCAACTAAAGTTGTGGTATTTGATTTTAAGGGTAAGGTTATTACCTCTGCGAAAGAAGATATTCCTCTAAAACAGTTAAGGCCGGGATGGGCAGAACAGAACGCAGAGGACTGGTGGCGTTCTCTCTGTTCAGTACTGAAATTATTAACAGGCACTATAGATTTAAAACAAATTGTCGGCCTGGCACTGGCGTACCAGCGGGAAACATTTGTAGTTGTTGATTCAAATTTTAAACCTCTCAGGCCCGCTATCACCTGGATGGACCAGCGTGCAAAGGTTGAAGCAAAAGAGGTAGCAGAATTAATATCAGATAGTAAATTCTACAGCATTACCGGCAAGTTCCTTAACACAATTCCATCCATAATGAAGATTAAGTGGATAAGAAATAATGAACCCCATATTTTTAAAAAAATAAACAAAGTTTTTACTGTTGGTGCTTACATAAACCACAAACTTACTGGAAACACAATTGATTCGGCTGCCGGTGCAGATACAACCGGCCTGTATGATATCAGAGATGGTAAATGGTCCGATGAGCTGGTATCTGTTAGCGGCCTGAGTCATGGCCAGCTTTTTGATGTGAAGCCGGCTGGCTTTAGAGCCGGACAGGTCACTAAAGAAGCTTCTAAATTAACAGGTCTCTGCAGGGGTATCCCTGTTTTTCTTGCAGGGGGAGACGGCCAGGTATTTGTTACCGGTATGGGTGTGGCAAAAGAATCGCAAATGGCCATAGGTATTGGAACAAGCGGAACCTGTGGCATTTATGGGACCAGGATTGATTTAAAGAGCGGGAGCAGGACCCTGGTGTCCTGCATTGAGGGGATGTATATCCATGAGTCTGTCATTATATCAGCAGCGAATACTGTATCCTGGTTCATTAAAAATATTGACGGCGTATACAGGGAAAAGCGAAATGAATCTGCTGAAGATAGACTTGACCGCGAAATAAGTGTCATACCCCCATGTTCTAATGGGCTGATAACCATTCCTTACTGGAGGGGTTGCATGACACCGTACAATGACCCCGGTACCAGAGGAGCAACTCTGGGCTGGTCGGACATACATACAAAATTACATTTTTATAAATCTATTCTGGAGGGAATTGCTTTTGAAATAAAGCTTATTATTGATACCTATGAAAAAAATAACAATGTGGAGATTTCTTTGATAAATATTGGAGGCGGTGGAGCCGCATCCAGTAACTGGTCCCAGATAATTGCCGATGTAATAGGTAAAAAAATAAATATATCCGATACTACGGAGAACACAGCACTGGGCGCTGCCATTATGGCTGCTTATGGTCTTAAAATATATGAAAATATTGATTCCGCGGTAAGCAAGATGTGCAGAATAAAAAAATCATTTGTCCCCGACAGTTCAAAGTCATCAATCTATAGTGAATTTTTTACCAGAGTGTATAAGGAATTATATCCGGCGGTCCGTAAATTTTTAAAATATCTCGGTAGTTTTGATATAAATACGGCTGGATGATATTCATATATACTTATGATATAGAGGCCCGGGGTAACAAATGCAGTCCTTTAGATAATTGAGGTTATATATTACATGCTCTTACCCGGGTGGACTCTTAGCTGAGTGTATTTTTTTATCTTTAAATAAACTTGACCCGTAAATAAGAATATCCGCACCGCATTCTACAACTTTTTTTGAGGTATTTTCATCTATAGCGCCGTCTACAGAGATTGATATATTAAGATTATTTTCCTCAATCATCTTTTTAGTTTTTCTTATCTTTTGAAGAGACGTACCGATGAATTTTTGTTCGCCAAAACCGGGGTAAACGCTCATTATAATAATATTGTCAATTAGTGAAAGGTAATTCTTTATATAATCAATTTTTATATCAGGATCAATTGCCACAGAGGATAGAGCGTTTTTGGTTCTTATATATCTGAGCTCCCTCTCAACTTTTTTGCATGTTTGAGGATGCACGGTAATGATATTGCAGCCTGCTTCTATAAACATATCAAGGTATATTCCAGGGTTCTCTATTTCCAGATGGGCATTAAAAGGGAGTTTAGTAAGTTTTCTAAGGGATTTTATGACCCATGCGCTAAAAGCGAAGTTTTTTACAAAATGACCGTCTAAGACATCAAAGTGAAAACCGTCAAATTTTTCTCTTTCTAATTTTTTTATAATTTCTTCATAATTTGAAGCATCTGCTGAAAGAAGCGATGCGAATTTTTTTACCATCAGCCTATCTCTAAATGCAGTCTGTTAATATTTTTATTGCATGATAATATAATTACATATCCAGTTTCATCCAAAAACCGGTTACGGAATTATCTAAAGAGTAATTCCGACAGCACCCAAAAATCTATCAATTGGTCAAATTCTACATTAACGAACCGCTTTTTTCAATTAATTTAAGGTTGCAGGATTTTAAATTGCTCTGGAGAGAGTTTCACGGGTTTCCGGAATGAGCAAACTGATTTTGTTATTTATACCGGCTTTTTTGAATTTTTATTTGATTACGGTTTAATATATATACCTGTTACCAGCATTCAGGGTTCAGAGTATGCCGGCCGGGGAAATAAAGCAATATGTTTATTTGACTATTAATTTTTTTTTTGTATAATTTAAACAGTTGTTCATTTGATAAACAATTGTTCATAATTAAGAAAAATATGAAATTAGTTGAAGATAAAAAATTTATATCTAAAATAGCGAGACTTTACTACCTCGGGAATCTGACACAACAGGAGATTGCAGATAATTTAAACATATCCAGAACAAAAGTTTCCAGATATCTTGATAAAGCACGGCAGGAAAGAATAGTTGAAATTAAGATTAATTCGCCACAGGAGGATTATACTGATATAGAATACAAAATAGAAAAAAGGTATAAGTTAAAAGAATGCATTGTTGTGGCTTCACATGACAGAAGAGAAGATATTCTGAGAGATATGGCCGGTGCACTGGCAGACGTGCTCAAAAGAATAATAAAAGATGGAGATTATTTTGGTATTGGATGGGGAACTTCCCTTAAGTCAATAGCAGATTACCTGGATTTTGAAATGAAGGTTGATATAAAAGTGGTACCACTGATTGGAGGTATTGGAAGAGTTGGTACAGGAATTCATACAAATTCAGTGGCCAGGACACTGGCAAATAAATTTGGTGGGATTAGTTATGTAATTAATTCCCCTGCAATACTTGATAGCAGTGAAGCTAAGGAGATTATAGAAAATGATAGCAATGCAAGAGAGATAATAGATATGTCCGGCAAAGTAAGTACAGCCATGGTGGGTATGAGTGACATAGGTCCTCAGTCTACATTAATTAAGACGGGAAATTTTAAGGTTGAAGAATTTGACTATCTGAATAGTCTGGGGGTTGTAGGTGATATTAACCTGATATTTATAGATGAAAACGGAAAACAAATCCAGGGTAAAATCAATGAAAGAATTATAACCACTCCTATTGAAAAAATTAAAGAGATAGAAAATGTAATCGGGGTGGGATTTGGAAGTAGGAAATTAAAGGTTATTCTGGGCGCGTTGCGTGGTGGAATTATAAATATTTTATTAACTGATGAAAATACAGCCAGGGGCATAGTTGAATCTTTCTAAAAATTAAAGATATTTTAGAAGTGTATAGTGACTGTAAAAGGTAAGTTAAAATTAAATTTATAAACTGTTAAAAATTTAAAAAAAAATAACAATTATTAAATATTTTTTTAGATAGCGGGGTTTGAATGAAAAAGAATGTTGATAAAAAAAGTAAGTATATGGATATAGGTGGATATAAGATAGAAAATAAATTCAAATACTTAAATGAGAATATAAAAATTGAAATGCTAAAAAAAATGTATCAGATAAGAAACTTTGAATATCAAACCGAGCAATTTATTATAAGAGGTGAAATTCACGGTACATGCCATCTTTATATTGGTGAAGAAGCAACAGCAGTAGGTTCTATTTATGCTATTGGCAAAAATGATTATATTACTTCTACTCACAGGGGGCATGGCCATTGTATAGCAAAGGGTGCAGACCTGAATATAATGATGGCAGAACTGCTGGGCAAGGAAACAGGGTACTGCAAGGGGAAAGGCGGCTCAATGCATATTGCGGATTTAAGTACAGGTAATCTTGGTGCGAACGGAATTGTAGGTGGTAGCATGGGTATAGCAACAGGTGCTGCGCTTACCTGCAAGTTAAAGAAAAATGGCAGGGTCGTTGTATGCTTTTTCGGAGACGGAGCAGCTAATACCGGTATTTTCCATGAGACTTTGAACATGGCTTCCATCTGGAGCCTGCCGGTTATATACCTCTGTGAAAATAATGTATATGCAATGTCAATGCCTAAAAAAGAGGCATTTAATATTGAAAAAATATCGGAAAGAAAAACTGCATACGGCGTAGAAGGGTTAACAATTGATGGCAATAGTCTCATTGAGGTATTCAACACTGTTTCGCACTTCGCTGATGAGAGCAGGGCAGGGAAAGGCCCGGTATTGATTGAAAGCCTGACTTATAGATGGAAAGGCCATTCCAAGAGTGACGCGCAGGTTTACAGGAGTAAGGAAGAAGTTAAATCGTGGATGAAAAAGGACCCTATTGCCGCTTATAAGAGAGTTCTTATGGAAGAGGGGTTATTAACTGAAAAAGAGAATGAGGAACTTGAAAAAGAAGTAGAGGAACAAATAAAAGAAGCAACAGAATTTGCGAAAGAAAGTCATTCTCCGGATAAGTCAGAAGTTGAAGAGGATGTTTATGCATGAGAAGATTTATATCCGGATAATTTGACATTTTATAAAATTCATTAAGCTAAAGGAGATATTTACAAGAGATGAGAGAGATAACTTACCAGGAAGCTATAAGAGAAGCAATGCAGCAGGTAATGAGAAAAAATAGTGATGTCTACATTATAGGTGAAGATATTGCAGAATATGGAGGAGGATTTGGTGTAACAGTAGGGATGTATGAGGAATTCGGGAAGGAAAGAATCAGAAATGCTCCTATATCTGAGGCAGGGCAGGTGGGTATTGGTATTGGAAGCGCTATCACAGGTATGAGGCCAATAGTCGAAATTATGTTTTCAGATTTTATAATTTTATCCGCAGAGCAGATTATAAATCAGGCTGCAAAAATAAGATATATGTATGGTGGAAAAGCAGAAGTTCCTCTTGTGATAAGAGCGGCAGGCGGTGGAGGAACGGGTGCCGCAGCACAGCATTCCCAGAGCCTTGAGGGTCTTTTTACCCAGATACCGGGGCTAAAGGTTGTTATGCCCTCATGTCCGTATGATGCGAAAGGTCTGCTTATCGCGTCAATTAACGATAATAACCCGGTTATTTTTATAGAGCATAAGCTCCTTTATAAAAATAAGAAGTATATACAGGATGTACCGGAAGATATTTATGAAATAGAACTTGGAGTGGCAGACGTAAAAAGGGAAGGTACAGACATAAGTATAGTTGCTACTTCTTTTATGGTACAGAAATCACTTGAAGTCGCACAGATACTTGAAGAAGAACAAAATATAAAATGTGAAGTAGTGGATTTGAGAACGCTACGACCTCTTGATATAGATACGGTGCTAAATTCAGTTAAAAAAACCGGAAGGCTTATGTGTGTAGAAGAAGCACCCATCTTTGGAGGTTATATGGGAGAAGTAGTATCACAGGTGGTAGAAAAAGGATTTGACTATCTTGATGCTCCTATAACCAGGGTAGCCGGAAGAAACTGCCCGGTTCCTTATAGTCTTGTTCTGGAGCAGGAGATGATACCGGGAATTGATAGGATTAAAGAAGGTATAATTAATGTATTACGCGGGGCTTAACCGTCCTTGAATTATTTATTTTTTAAGTACAGATATTAATAAATTAAAGTATCTTTATCAGGGGATTGATAAATTGGTTTAATCAATCAACTTATAAAAACATTCTGTCAGGGACAGGATTCTCTTAATATCAGCCTTGGTTCAATCATAACTCTTCTTTCAGGCAATACTTTTTTTTCTATAAGATGAATTAACATATCAAGCGCCATAGTTCCCATTTTGTATTTAGGTTGGGCTATTGTGGTGATAGAAGGTGAAAAAGATGCAGAAAATTTAATGTCATCAAATCCAATGATTTTAAGGTTGCCCGGAATACTAATATTTTCTGCGCGGGCAGCTTTTATAGCTTCAATTGCCAGGGCGTCGCTAACTGTTATTATTCCTTCTGGTTTTTCTTTCATATTTAATAAGCTGGTTGTATTTTTAAAACCATTTTTTATTTCATGTTTATCCAGAATTATGTATTTTTTATCAATGGTCAGATTGAATTCTCTGAAAACTTTTTCATAACCCTTAAGCTTATCCGTGGTCGGTATGGAATTTTCTGGCCCACCCAGAAATGCTATTTTTCTTAAACCTTTTTTTATCATATGTTTTGTTGCGATATATCCAGACTTTAGTTCGTTTATCCGAACAAAAGGAATATCTATACTTTTAATAGAACCATTTATGAGAACTGTCGGAATATTTTTTTCCATCAGGTAGGTATAATGTGCATAATTCCCACCTTTATTACACATTTCAGTAGAAATAAAAATGATTCCATCTACTTTTTTATCTATTAGTTGGTTTACCAGTTTGATTTCCTTTTCAATTGATTCGTCGGTATTACCCAGAAAAACCGTGTAACCACTTAAAAAAGCCTTATCACTTACTCCTTTAGCCATTTCAGGAAAGACAGGGTTTATTATGTCAGGAATTAAAAGACCTATAGTCTTGCTGGATTTCTTTACCAGGTTTCTGGCAAAAAAATCTGGTTTATAATCCAGTTCTTTTATTACTTCTTGAACTTTTATTCTTGTTGAGTTCTTGACATGCTTACTGTTATTTATAACTCTGGATACAGTGCCAATTCCTACACCGGCCTTTTTTGCAACATCATATATTGAATATATTTTCATGATATTTTATATATCTCCCTGGACTATTATATTAAAAATTTAGTTGAAATTAAATTTCCAGGTGCTATAATTATTAAAAACTGGAAACGCTTCCAATACCAATATATTATCATATTTTAAGTATTAGTCAAAAAATAATAAATATTTGGAAGCGGTTCCAATAAATAATATTAAATTAAAATAAAAAAAATTTTCTAACAATATTTCGGTTGTTATAAAGATTCCAGTACCAAGTAATGACATAAAAAAAATTTAAATGGCAAAATTAAGAGAAAAAGTTTCTAAAAAAAATATAACGATAAAAAATATTAATAATTATGATGTAAAAAACAAAAGTTTGTTATTTTAAAATTAAAGGAGGTGTGTACGGAGATATATAAAAAAAATTTATTTGAAAGTAGATTCTTTCTAAAAATGAAGAAAGGAGATGGTTCCAATGGGAAAAAGTGAGATTTGCTTAGCATATTTAAGCTCGGAAAGCTGATGCACTAAACAAATCTCAAAAATCATTTTATTAGATTTTACTAATTAAGTAAAATTAGAAAAGGAGTTTTGAAAATGAAAAAATCATTATTGTGGATATTGGTGTTGGTACTAAGCATATCAATGGTTGCAGCTTTTTCATTATATGGCTGTAAAGAAGAAGCTCCAGCAGAAGAAGAAGCTCCAGCAGAAGAGGAAGTTACAGAAGAAGTGGAAGAAGTGGAAGAAGTAGAAGAAGAAGTTGTGTTATCACCAGCTACTATCCAATTTATGAATTCCAAGAGTGAGATACAGGCCCAATTAGAGGAAGTTGCAGTGACTTTCGGCGAAGAGAATCCTGGAATTACAGTAGAAATCATCACTGCACCGGAAGGTTCATCGCCATTTGAAAGAATTACGGCCCTGTATGCTGCAGGTAATGCACCAGCTCTGGCAATGTTGGATGCCGGACAGATAGAATTAATGCAGGAGAATATTCTGGATCTTTCAGGAGAAAAGTGGATAGGTGATGCTGCAGAAGGAAACCTGGCCTTTGGTACAATGTCGGATGGAAGCATTGTGGCTTTTCCTTTCACAGTAGAAGGTTATGCTTTTATCTATAATGGAGCAGTACTGGATAAAGCATCTGTTGACCCAGCGTCCATAAAAACTCTTGATGATTTGACATCTGCTTTTGAAAAAATAGATGCAGCAGGTGTTACACCAATATCTATCTCACCAATGGATTGGTCACTGGGCGCACATTATCTGACAATATCTTATTCTATACAGGCTACTGATTATCCTGGTGTAGTTGCATGGCTGGATGATTTAACAGCCGGTAATGTTGATCTGGACACAAACGCTGGATTTAATGGTTTGATGGACACATTTGACCTGATGAAGGAAAATAATCTGGAAAAAGATGACCCGTTAGCACCAACCTACGAACAGGGTCCGGAATCTCTTGGTCTTGGTGAGGTAGGTTTATGGTTCATGGGTAACTGGGCATGGCCACAGATTTCCAGCTTTGATACAGCAAATGGAGATTATGGTTTTGTTGCTGTACCTATCAGTAATAATGCAGATGATTATGGTAATGGTCGAATAACATCCAGTCCTACTAAATACGTAACAGTAGATAAAGTACAGAACAGTGCGGAACAGCAGGCTGCAGCTCTGGCATTCCTCGAATGGCTGGTATATAGTGAATCCGGACAGGATGCGTTGGTTAATAAGTGCAGTTGTATTCCGGCTTTCTCGAACTTTACAATTGCACCAGCAGATCCACTGGCACAATCAATTATAAGTTATATGGGAGAGGGGAATACCCTGCCGATGGCATTATCGGTACCTCCAGATCACTGGTCTATATTGGGCGGATCAATGCAAAAATATCTGAGCGGCGCGATAAACAGAGAAGGGTTAGCTGGAGAAATCGAAACATATTTCGCAAATATAGAATAGTTTAATACAAGGATGAGTTATATTGAAATGGATTTATAAAGATACTCATTGATGTAACTCTATTATTGGAGAGAATGGATTTTATTGGAGGGTATCGTGAGATATCACTACTTTAAAATCCATTCTCAAATATTAAGTGATGGTTGAGATTCCCAGGAAATAAGGAAAGTATACGATAATTGGAAATTTATTAAATGAATGTAAGAATAAGAATTAGAGAAGTAAATAAATTTAGAATTATGTGTAATAATTGTTAAAGGGGGTTTGTGATACATAGAGAAGAGCGCTTTTTTGATAAACTTAAAGCCTACCTGGTTTTTGGGGGACCACTAACTTTTATATTCTTTACAGTTATTATTTGTTCATTCATTTTCGGAATATATCTTACATTTACGAATTGGGATGGTATATCCAGGGCTTATAATTTTATCGGCATAAAAAATTATATTACTCTTTTTCACACCAAGGCTTTTTGGACATCTTTTACCGTAACATTAAAATATGTTTTTGCCATGGCAATACTGACTAATGTTATCGCTTTTTTTCTGGCTTATATTCTGACAAGTGGTTTAAAAGGAGAGAATTTTTTTAGAGCAGGTTTCTTTTCATCCAATTTAATAGGTGGAATTGTGCTGGGAATTATCTGGAATTTTATTTTTTCTGTAGTTCTTGTATATATAGGAAAGAACTTTTTTTCCTTTATTCCTTTTCTTTCCAAATCATGGCTTGGAGACCCAGAAAAAGCACTCTGGGCATTAGTATTTACTACAGTCTGGCAATATTCGGGTTATATGATGATCATTTATATTGCCGGGTTTTTAAGTGTACCTAAAGAGCTGCTGGAAGCGGCAAGCATTGATGGAGCAAGTAATTTTGTCAAGTTAAAGAACATTATAATTCCTTTTATGGTCCCCTCCTTTGTTGTTTGCTTTTTCTTATCTTTCGGAAGAGGTTTTATTGTGTATGACATTAATCTTTCGTTAACTACGGGGGGCCCCTATCATAGTACCGAGCTTATATCAATGTATGTTTACGAGAAAGCATTTTTAGCCCAGCAGTATGGTATTGGGCAAGCTTCAGCTTTTTTCCTTTTTATAATAGTTTTTATTGTAGCAATTAGCCAGGTTTATTTCGGTAAGAAACTGGAGATAGAAGCATGAGAAAAAAAAGGATAAATATTTATTTAAAATTACTTGCTATTTCTATAGTGTTTATTCTATATATATCACCATTATTGCTTGTTTTATTAAATTCATTTAAGACAACTAAAGAATTTCTATTAAGCCCTCTTTCGCTGCCTGAGAAATTAAATTTTCAAAACTACATTGAGGCATTCACCAAAATGAATTTTATAAGTGGTTTTACCAATACCGTTATTGTTACTGTTTTAAGTACCCTGTTCATTGTCTTATTTTCTTCTATGACGGCATATATTCTTGTTCGAAGGAGCTGGAGATTCAATAGATATATATTTTTTATTATGGTGGGTTCCATGCTTATTCCTTTCCAGGCAATTATGATACCTATGTTAAGAATATTTGGTGCCATTAAAATGACGAATAGCATATGGGCATTAATCTACTTATATATCGGGTTTGGAGCTTCTTTAGCTGTCTTCATTTACCATGGATTTATAAAATCTATACCTATAGAATTAGAGGAAGCTGCTATGATTGATGGAGCCTCGAGAATTCAGGTATTTTTCCATATAGTTTTTCCGCTTTTAAAACCAACAACCATAACCATCGTTGTTTTAGATATGCTCTGGATATGGAATGACTTTTTATTACCCAATCTGGTATTACTGAGGCCATCTCAAATGACGTTACCCCTTTCGACTTACCGTTTCTACCTGACTTATACTGTAGACTACGGGCTTTTAATGGCAGGTCTCGTTATGACAGTCGCCCCTCTTATTCTAATTTATCTCTTCCTCCAGAGATATATTATTAAAGGCATTATACAGGGTTCGATTAAATGATTGACCATTTAATAAAAGGTATCTTAAAAATATTCGAGAAATAAGGAGCAAATAGACGTGACAATAAAGAATGAAATAGTACTTATTACTTACGCTGATAGTATGGGAAAGAATATTAAAGAGTTAATTGATATCCTGGAAACCCATTTTAAAGGAGTAATAGGAGGAATTCATATTCTTCCATTTTTTCCTTCAACGGGAGATAGGGGGTTTGCACCATTAACTTATAAAGAAGTGGATAAAAAATTTGGGTCATGGATAGATATCGAAAATCCTGGTAAAAAATACTATTTAATATACGATTTTATGATTAATCATATATCAAGAGGATCTAAATATTTTAAAGATTTTGTCAGGAACAAAGACCACTCACCCTACGCTGATATGTTTATAAGATTTAAGGATTTTTGGCCGGATGGTAAGCCAGGTAAAGAAGATATTGAACTTATTTATAAAAGGAAGCCTAAAGCCCCATATATAGTTGTGAGATTTGAAGATGGTACTACCGAAAAAATCTGGAGCACCTTTGGTGAGGAGCAGGTGGACCTGAATGTGAAGGCTGAGGCAACACAGGCTTTTATCAGAGACTCCCTGATATATCTTACCGGTAAAGGTGCTTCCATAATCCGGCTCGATGCTTTTGCCTATACCATAAAAAAAATAGGTACTAATTGTTTTTTTGTAGAGCCTGACATATGGGAAATTTTAGATTATATACAAACTATCTTAAAAACTTATGATGTTGAAATACTTCCAGAGATACATGAGCATTATTCAATTCAAATAAAACTCTCTAAAAGAGGATACTGGGTATACGATTTTGCATTACCTATGTTAGTATTGCATACTTTATATAGTGGCTCAAAAAAACGGCTTATCAGCTGGCTCAAGAAGTGTCCCAGGAAACAATTCACCACTCTTGATACTCACGATGGTATCGGAGTTGTAGATGCCCATGGCCTTTTATCTGATAAAGAAATTGAGCAAATAAAAGAAAATATATTTTCAAAAGAAGTTGATGTAAAGGAAGTATATAAAGCAACAACTTATAAAAATTTCGATATTTACCAGATCAACTGTACCTATTATTCAGCTCTGGGAAATAATGATGATGCGTATCTACTGGCAAGGGCAATCCAGTTTTTTACTCCAGGAATTCCCCAGGTCTATTATGTAGGGTTACTGGCCGGGGAGAATGACATAAAGCTTCTTAAGGATACTAAAGAGGGGAGGAACATCAACCGTCATTATTATACACGAGAAGAGATTGAGGAAAATCTCAGGAGACCGGTGGTAAAAAAATTGTTTAGTCTAATGAGATTTCGCAATCAGTACCCGGCCTTCGATGGAGATTTCAAAATAGTTGAAAATGAAGAAGACCATATTTTAATACTCCTGTGGAAGAAGGGGAGAAATGAAGCTAAACTTCAGGCGGACCTGAGAACTTATCGTTTCAGTATTACTTATTTTGACCCGGGGGTAGAAAAACTCATTGAGCTTGGTGGTATCTGAAGGGATTTTTTAAATTAGGATGTATTGATTGATATATAGCACGTATTCCTGTTGTATATAGTTTTTTATCTTTTATATAAACTGATACATGAATTTTATTTTTATTAAAAGGAGGGCACAGTCGATGGATATGAAAGATATGGATAACAAGTTTAAAAAGTATTTAAAGGAAGTTGTACTAAAACGAATATCATTGCAATCTGCATCACAAATTGAAAGCGCCAGAGTGGAAGCTGATAAAAGAACATATGATGAAATAACCAGACAGGAGAAAGTTTTTGATTTAACAGATATTACTGTTAGAGGTTATAAAAGTGACATAACTCTTCGATTGTATAAACCGGAAAGAAAACCCCCATTACCGGTTTTATTGTTTTTCCACGGAGGTGGCTGGGTTTTTGGAAGTCTTAAGGGTTATGAAAGTTTCTGTTCCCAGATTGTTAATCTTGCATCATGTGCCGTTATTTCAGTAGATTATAATCTGGCTCCTGAGCATAAATTTCCGGAGCCTGTTGAAGACTGTTACTCTTCTTTAACGTGGTTACTAAAAAATGGTAGTAAATATGGTCTGGATCCGTCGCGTCTAATAGTATGTGGTGATAGTGCAGGGGGAAATATTGCCGCTGTTGTTACACATATGGCAAGGGACAGAGGTATTTCATCCATCGGGTATCAGGTACTTGTATACCCTGTAGTTGATCTTTCAAGTTTTGACTATGATTCTTTTAAATTATTCGGAACAGGTAATTTGCTTAATACAAAAGATATGCCATGGGGTATCGAACAATACCTTAACAGTGAAGATGAGCGTTTTAATTCTTACGTATCTCCAATTCTTGCAAAAAACTTCTGCAATCTTCCCCCTGCTTATGTAATTACTGCTGGATACGATATATTGAGAGATGAAGGGCATGAATATGCGATGAAGCTGGTAAAGGCGGGCATACCTGTAACTATAAGGTGCTATAAAGAGTTCATGCATGGATTTTTTACAATGGACGCTGTGTCAAATGCGGTACGGCCTGCTATTGTTGAAACAGCAGAATTCTTAAAAATAGCGTTTGGTCGGTTAGCATAAATGTCTGTTAATTAAAAAAAATGGATAACAGGAAAAGAGGTTATAATTAATAGTGATTTAGACAGACTAAGACATCAACGATTAATAAAAAAGGCTGAAAAATCTATAGATATAGTAAAGAATGAAGTGGCGGAGGACCGGTACAGACTTAAATACCATTTCATGGCTCCGGCATACTGGATCAATGACCCAAATGGTCTGATATACTTCAATGGTGAATACCATATGTTCTACCAGTACAATCCATATGCTCCCAGATGGGGCTCAATGCACTGGGGACATGCAATAAGTAAAGATCTTGTGCACTGGGAACATCTTCCAATAGCTCTTGCTCCCAGTGAAAATTATGATTCAGATAAAAGAGGAGGCTGCTTTTCCGGAAGTGCCGTTGATGATAGAGGGATGCTCACTATAATTTATACGGGAGCTGTAACAAAGGGTGGTAAGTTAATACAGTCCCAGTGTCTGGCTACCAGTAAAGATGGCATTGTATTTGAGAAATATGAAGGAAATCCTGTTATCCCTGAACCGCCTGAAGAAGGTTCTGTAGACTTCAGGGACCCCAGGGTCTGGGAGCATGATGGTAAATGGTATGCAGTTATTGGTTCATGTAAAAGTGGGAAAGGGAAGGCTTTGCTGTATTACTCAGATAATTTGAGAAAATGGGATTACGCAGGAGTGCTTACTGAAAGTGACGGCTCTATGGGGTCTATGTGGGAATGTCCTGACTTTTTCCCAATAGGGAATAAATATGTTCTTATTTTCGCACCTATGGGGATGATAGGAAGGAAGACCTTTTATGTTGTAGGAGATATGGACTATAAAAAAGCTAAATTCAAATGGGAGACTTCAGGAGAAGTGGACTATGGTTTTGATTATTATATAGCACAGTCATTTTCTGATGGAAAGGGCAGGAGAATAATTATAGGGTGGATTAATGCCTGGAATTGTAAACCCTGGTGGAAAGGTTTTGGTTTTACAGCGGCCAAAAACTGGTGTGGAGCTATGTCGATACCCAGGAGCGTAGAACTTGACGATGGCAATCGTCTCATTTTTAAACCAGTAGAAGAACTCAGAGTTCTGCGTGACGCCCACTTCAGGCTTGAAAACGCAGAAATAATACCCGGCGTAAGAGTTCTGCCCGAAGAAGCAGGCGACAAATGTCTCGAGATAATAGCAGAGTTTGAACTTAAAGGCTGTAAGGCTAAAGAGTTTGGATTAAGTCTTTGGTGTTCAGATGATATAAGCGAGGAAACAGTAGTTTCATATAATGTAAAAGCCGGTGAGTTGCGTTTTAGCAAAAGAAGGACCGGTTCTGGCAGTGAAGATATAAAGACTTCAAGGTTCAGGCCGGGTAGAGGAAAAACTTTAACACTTCATATTTTTGTGGATATTTATTTCGTGGAAATATTTGCAGACGAAGGACGTATTTGTATGACGAATAATATATATTCTAAAATAAGGGATATTGATTTATTTACCCAAGATGGAAAGGCCAGGCTGGTCTCCCTTGATATATGGAAACTTAAATCAATATGGTAAAAGAATTGATAAAATTATAATTTCATAATCTCCCTTGAATTTGAAAATAAAAAAGTTAAAATAAAAGCTCAACACCGTATAAAAATCAGTAATTACGCTGATTCGGGGCGAATGGCGGAGGCAAACAGCCCGGCGTAGACCTCACAGATTTAACCGAAATAATTCCAGATTTTGAAGATGGTTCAGATGATCAAATTGATATAGATATTAGCTTCATAAGAAAAATCAAAGTTATTTAAGCATATAGAGCTCGGTATTATACCGGGCTTTTTTGGTTAGGAAATACGGTTTGAAAGGTAGCCAGGTAATGAGCAGTGATAATTTAAGGGATGGCAGGGCAAAGAATTGGTTTTATCTGGAGAACGATCTTTTGGACCGACAAGACTTAAATATTTATGAAAAAATGATCTATATCGTTATCGCCAGATTTGTTGATAAGGAAGATAAAGCCTTTCCCAGCGTTCCAACTATAGCAAAGAAGGGTTCCATGTCCGAAAGACAAGTTCAGGCAATTATTAATTCCCTTGTTAAAAAGAAACTCTTGAAAAAAGAAACAAGGCTAAATAAAGATAATAAATCAAAACTTCTAATTTATATACATTGCTTTCTGTTAAAAGTAATAAGTCTGGAAAAGAAGGAGATACTAAAGTGGTGAATGGTATGCACCACCTTGGTGAATATGGTGCACCACCCCTGGTGAACGAGGTTCACCCTAACAATACCAATGTTAAAAAGACTGATTTAAATAACGTTAATACAGCCAGCAGGGAAGAGGTTGTGGAAAACTCTGAGGAAGAGATAAAGGAGGTAAACGCAGAAATTGATGAGGATATTAACGATATTAGAAGAAAAATAAAAAAATCACTTAAAGAAAAGGAAAAATCTAATTTTATTAAGCCCCAGGATTCTGGAAAAGGAAAAAATAATTATCAAAAAGACTGGAATTTAAAGGACAATAAAGCAGAAAAGAATACTGGATCAAAAAGGTACAGGCTGGCAGAAGATGAGTCTTTAGCCAAAGAAATTTCAGAAATGCTGGAGGATGATCACAGCCTGGGAGCTTTCAGGGTTATAGTTGATAAAATTCCAAAGCAGCAGATAAGGATATTATTAAGCATAATAAAGGATACATATCTTACAGGCAGGATTAAAAAAAGCAGGGGTGCAATGTTTATATCACTTGCCAAAGACTATGCCAGAGAAAACAACATAAATCTAAATTTTAAATAGTTTTTATCCCCGAATATAAATTTTTAAACAAAAAGGACAAATATGATATTATTA
>Ga0307427_1000423_pt1 | contig 27061 bp, 28 predicted proteins | sample SalMarWE160190MG_FD_202162 | JGI IMG/M metagenome (GOLD analysis project Ga0307427, IMG submission 202162) | Salt marsh sediment microbial communities from the Plum Island Ecosystem LTER, Massachusetts, United States - WE1603-190 | ecosystem: Environmental > Aquatic > Marine > Intertidal zone >... | reverse complement strand
TCAGTGCCAAATACTGTTTCTGTTACTGAAGCCACTACTGGCGCTGCCAGCGCCGGCACCGCCGTCGCCAGACTGAAGCTCAGCACAAGCGCCAGGGCAACTACTAAATGAATTACCTTGCTATGCCCTTTCGTTTTATTCATATTTCTCTTCATTTCTACAGTCATATGCAAAACCTCCTAATACTAACTGAATATAGTCTAAGACCCGTTCGCTTCCCCGTCAATCACCCATTAGTAACCCTACTTTCGTAGGGGAGAGGCTTGTCCCCTCTCAATTTAAGGGGGGGGGCACACAAGGGGCTCTCCTACAGAGGCTCTGATGAGATTGGCACGCGGAGTTTACCTTGAGCGGAGGCGAGATTCTTCGCCTTCGGCTCAGAATGACAGGAGGTGAAGGGCTCGCAATGACATATACGCCTTACGCTGCTATAATAACACTGTGCTGGTTACCGTCATCGGTTTAGGGTTAATCGGCGGCTCAATCGGGTTAGCTTTAAGGCAAGGAAAGAAGCCGGGGTGGGAAATAGTCGGCTATAGTCGTCGTCAGGAAACTGTAGCCAATGCCTTAAGTTTAGGCGCCATTGAGCGGGGCGAAACCAGTTTGAAGGATGCGGTAAAGCAAGCTGATTTTGTCATCATCGCCACACCGGTTCTGACGGTAAAGGAAATCTTCTCCGAGATAGCTCCTCATCTTCCCTCTGGTTGCATTATCACCGATACCGCCAGCACCAAAGTCCAGGTCATGAAATGGGCTGAGGAAATACTGTCGCCAACAGTGGACTTCATTGGCGGACACCCCATGGCCGGGAGGGAAACTTATGGCATCCAGGCTGCTGAAGCCGAATTATTTCGGGGGTGCACTTATTGTCTCACCCCGTCAGAGAAATCTTCATCAAAATCGATAGATACGGTGACAGGTATGGTCAAGAAACTGGGAGCCATACCTCTTTTCATTGATGCTCAGGAGCATGACAACCTGGTGGCTGGCATTAGTCATCTACCTATGTTGCTCTCGGCGGCTCTGGTATCACTAACCACCAAGAATCCCTCCTGGCATGAAATGTCCAAGCTGGCGGCCTCTGGCTATCATGACCTTACTCGCCTGGCTTTGGGAAGTCCTGAGGTAAATTCTCATATCTGCCTTAGCAACCAAGAAGCCATAGTTAACTGGATAGATAAATTCAGCCAGGAATTGCAGAGGTATCGCCAGCTGGTGGCTAAGGGGGATAAACGCTTGGAACAAGCCTTAACTGAGGCTAACAAAGCAAGACAAGAATGGCTGAACAATTTGTCGGCTTAAGGTCGTTTTCGCCAAGAGCGGAAATAAGAATCATCAAACCTTGTCCCAGGTTGGAAGGGAAGATAATTCTACCTGGTGATAAGTCTATTTCCCACCGGGCTGTCATCCTGAACAGCTTAGCTAAAGGTAAAGCCAAGATTGACAATTTCGCTCCAGGGAGAGATTGCCTGTCTACTGTCAGGTGTCTGAGAGCCTTGGGGGTGACAATTGACAGAAAAGGGTCGCGGGACTCACCTACTCTTTTAGTCTCAGGAACTGGCGAAGATGGTCTTAAGGAAGCCAGCAATGTGCTTGATGCCCAGGATAGTGCCACCACGATGCGCCTTCTGGGCGGTCTTCTTTCCAGCCAGCCTTTCCTGTCTGTTATTACCGGGGATGCCTCTCTTCGTAATCGTCCCATGGGCAGATTGATTGAGCCACTGAGGTTGATGGGTGCTGAGGTGTGGGGAAGAGGACGAGATTCCTTTGCTCCTCTGGTCATTAAGGGGAAAAAGTTACGGGGTATAGATTTTACCCTGCCTGTTCCCAGTGCTCAGATTAAATCGGCCATTCTACTAGCCGGTCTTTTTGCCCGCGGCAATACCGTCTTACACCAGGCAATCCCTTCTAGGGACCATACGGAAAGGATGCTCGAACGGATGGGAGCCAGGTTGGAAAGCCAGGGAAATTCGATTTCCTTGCTGCCGTTGAGCAGCCCTTTAGTTCCCGTCAACCTTTGCGTCCCGGGCGACATTAGCTCAGCAGCCTACTTTCTGGTTGCCGGAGCTATTCACCATAACGCCAGGATAGTGATAAGAGACTGTGGAATTAACCCGACACGAACAGGAATCATCGATATTCTCCTGGCTATGGGAGCCAGGTTAAAGATAGATAATGAGCGCCTGGAAGCTGGTGAACCTTTAGCCGATATTGTGGTAGAATCTAGCGAGTTGAAGGGGATAGAGGTCGGTGGCGATATTATACCTCGCCTCATTGACGAGATTCCCGTGTTAGCCGTGGCTGGCTGTGTTGCTAAAGGGAAAACTGTGATCAGGGATGCCGGGGAGCTGAGGGTGAAAGAATCAGACAGGATTGCCACTGTGGTAGGTGAGCTTTCCCGCCTAGGTGCTAAAATTGAACCTCTGCCGGATGGCATGGTCATCTATGGCGGTAGACCTTTGTCGGGCACAGAGGTTGATAGCCATTTCGACCACCGATTGGCTATGAGCCTGGCAGTAGCCGGTTTGATAGCCAAAGGGGAAACGACCATCAAGCATGCCCAGGTGGCACAGGTATCATATCCTGCCTTCTGGCAAACTTTGCAACAAGTACCAAATACTGGTAAATCCTGAGCATGGAATCCTAAATACTAAACACCGTTGAAGCACTACAGATAGAAACTTGAGACAGAGATAAGGTCTTCTGAAGTGAGGTGAATTATCAAGAATGTTGCGGTCAACTAGAATTAGAATTCAGGATTTAAGTTAGGAGGGACAGCATGTCTACAGAATTAGTTCATATTGGTTTTGGTAGTGTCATAGCTGTAAATAGGGTGATTGCTTTCCTCTCCATAGACCAGCAACCAATCAAGCGTTTCCTTCGGGAATCGAAAGAGAATGGACTTTTAATTGACGCCACTCACGGCAGGAAGGCCAAGACCGCTATTCTTTTTGACACCGGTCATATGATGCTGGTTGCCGTGACAGCGGAGACCATTACTCATAGGTTAGCCACTGCATCCATGCCGTCTGAGGAAAAAGTTGAGCTGGGAAGTATCTGACCGAAGCTCTGAGTTAAATCTTCGAACAAAGCGAAGAGGCGACAAGCGCTCTCGACCCCTGCTCGTTGTTCTTTCTGGGCCTTCGGGAGTAGGTAAGGATGCTGTGCTTGCCAGGATGAAAAAGTTAGGGCGTCCCTTTCACTATGTCATTACCGCTACCACACGTCCTAAGCGTGCCGGAGAGAAGAATGGAGTGGATTATCAGTTCCTTTCCCGAGAAGAATTTCAACAAATGATAGATAAACACCAGTTCCTTGAGTGGGCCAATGTCTACGACAACTACTATGGTGTGCCAAAGAACGAAATAACTGCGCCTTTATCCAAAGGAGTAGATACAATAGTCAAGGTAGATGTTCAGGGTGCCGCTACTATTAAGGAAATCCTGCCCCAAGCAGTATTTATTTTCCTCATGCCTCCTTCGGTGGAAGAACTAGAAAAGAGGTTGAGAAGGCGACGCAGCGAGTCTTCAGAAGATTTGGCTCTAAGGTTGGAAAGGGCTAAAGGGGAAATAAAAAACCTGCCGCTTTTCGATTATGTCATAACAAGCCACCAAAATAAGCTTGATGAAGTTGTATCTCAGATAGACACCATTATCGCCGCCGAAAAGCGTCGTGTGAAGCCCCAGATTGTGGAATTTTAACTTCCTGGTTTCCCGAGGAATTGCCCGCACTTTTGACAATATCCCCATTTCACTTCTACAATAAACCCTGATATGAATTTGGCAGGGCAACTTTATAAGTTGCAACAACTTGACCTAGAGCTTCAAAAGAGGCAACAAGAGCTAAACGAGGTTGAAAATCAGTTAAGCGACAATAAGGCCTTGGTCGCCGCCGAATCCAAAATTGCTTCACAGAAAGAACAACTGGAAGACGCGAGGAGAAAGCAAAAGAGTTCTGAATGGGAACTGGAAGACCTTCAAGAGAAAGTCAGGCAGATTGATAGCAAACTCTACAGCGGCAAAACCAAAGATCCCAAGGAACTGGTTAATCTTGAGAAGGAAGTTAAAGGCCTGAAGAGCCAGATTAAGACTAAAGAAGATGCCCTCTTAGGATTAATGAGCCAGGTAGAAGAGATAGAAGCTAAAGTAAAAACTACCGCCGAAGAGCTTGAGCGATTGCAGCGAGAATGGGAACAGAGGCAAGAAACTTTTGGGCCAAGGAAAAGCGAAATTGAAACCGTGCTTGCTAAGCTCAGAGGGGATCGTAATGGGCTAGCACAGCAAATTGACTCTGAAGCCTTCAACATTTATGAGCGAATCAGGCTAACAAGGGGACAAGCTGTAGTCAAAGTGGAGAGAGGAAGATGCCTAGGATGTCATATCACCGTACCTACAAGTCAATGGCAAAAAGCCAAAGCTGGTGATTTAATCCAATGCAATAACTGCAGCAGGATACTCTACTTGGAGTAGCCCATACAGAATCGTGTTCGTGTCAAAATATTCCCAGGCACCCCGACCAGCTGCTGCTCAAATCTACTATAGGCGAAGAGAGCCTTGCACTAGAAGGCAGGCAATGCTACAAGGCCTTCACCATTGACAACCCCAGTGCAAGGGGCATAATCTATATGCAGGCCGAGGTACGCTAAAAAATTGGCTGCCAAAAGTCAGAGATGGGGATTTTGGTAGGAAGGCAGGACAGAGATTCGACGAGTAAAAATAAAGGAGGATTCAATTCATGGCTGGCATTATTTCATACGGTGCCTATATACCGTTATGGCGGCTCGCTCGAGATGCTATCGCCGAGGCTTGGGGAAGCGCCTCAACTAGGGGTGAAAGGAGCGTAGCCAACAACGATGAAGACACTATCACCATGGCAAGTGAGGCTGCGGTTGACTGTTTAGCTGGCTTAAAACGGGAGAGGGTAGATGGCTTATATTTTGCCTCCACTACCTCGCCCTATAAGGAGAAGGAATGCTCTACCTTGGTGGCCATGGCTGCCGACTTAAGACCTGAAATTATCACCGCTGACTTTGGCAACAGTTTGAGGGCAGCGACGGCGGCATTCAGGGCAGCGTTGGATGCCGTAGCCAGTGGCTCTGCCAGCCAAGTCTTGGTGACCGCCTCTGATTGCCGCATAGGTTATCCTCGGTCAAACTACGAACAGACCTTCGGTGATGCTGCAGCAGCTTTGCTGATTGGCAATACTGCTAAACCCGCCGTCACGGTGGAAGGCAGTCATTCCCTATCCAACGAACTATACGATGTGTGGAGACTAGACAAAGATATCTATGTCCAATCTTGGGAAAATCGCTTCATTATTGAGCACGGCTATACAGAGAATATGGAGAGAGCAATTTCAGGATTACTGCGAAAGAAAGCTCTCTCCGTCCAAGATATCACCAAAGCTGTGCTTTATGCCCCCACGTCAAGGGCGCAGCAAGGGCTAGCGCGCCGCTTGGGGTTTGATGTTAAGCTGCAGCTTCAAGATTTGCTCATCAGCAATGTGGGCATTACTGGTTGTGCGCACGCTTTGCTTATGCTTGTGGCTGCTCTGGAGGAAGCCAAGGCTGGTGACAAGATCCTGGTGGCTAGCTATGGTAGTGGTTGCGACGCCTTCTTGCTCAGCGTGACGGAAGAAATTGAAAGGGTCAAGGGTAACAGAAGAGGTGTGAAGGGATACTTGGATTCCAGGAGACCTCTTCCTAGCTATGCAAAATATCTTAGCTATAGAGGACTGTTAGAGCCTCAACCCGGTGAACCGTTCAGGCTCTTTCCGGCAGCGACTACTAGCTGGAGGGAGCGCAACTGGGCCATTCGCATGCACAGTAGCAAGTGCAAGAATTGCGGTACCGTCACTTTCCCCATAGAAAGGGTTTGCTATAACTGCCGAAGCAAGGATAATTTTGAGGAAGTCAGGCTCTCGGATAAAAAAGCTAGGGTGTTTACTTTCACCCTGGATAACCTGGCTGGCAGGAGTGATGACCCCACAATACCACAGGTAGGGGTAGAGTTTGACTACCAAAATACCAGAACTTATCTTCCCATGACGGATTGTGACCCCGGCGAGGTAAAGGTGGATATGCCCGTAGAGATGACTTTTAGGAAGCTATATGAAGGTGCGGGCATGTACAACTATTTTTGGAAATGCCGACCTATAAGGTGAAATATCAAGATGAAAGGATGAGCAATGGCAGAGCGAAAATGGAAAAAGGTACCAGGGTTTGATTTCAAAGATATCATCTATGAAAAGAGGCCCGGAGTAGCCAGGGTAATCATAAATAGACCTGAGGCGTACAACGCTTTTACTACCTACACCCAAGATGAACTGATAAAAGCTTTTGAGGATGCGGCAAGCGATGATACTGTAGGAGTGGTGGTATTTACTGGCGCTGGAAACAAGGCATTTTGTACCGGCGGTGATGCCAAGGAAGCAAAAGCCGGCTATCGGAAGGGAATGCTAGAGAAGGATTTAATGGTCAAAACCCTGATAAGAGAGATGCCCAAGCCGGTTATCGCAGCAGTGAACGGTTATGCCATAGGAGGGGGTCAAGTCTATCAGCAGATTTGCGATCTCTCCATAGCTTCAGAAAATGTCGTCTTTGGCCAGGTCGGTCCCTTGGTGGGAAGTTTTGACCCGGGTGTAGGTATTATTGATTTGATGATGGTGGTGGGAGAAAAGAAAGCCAGGGAAATTTGGTATCTCTGCCACCGATATTCTGCCAAAGAAGCCTTGGAGATGGGACTGGTGAACAAGGTAGTGCCAGCAGATAAGTTAGAAGAGGAGGTGGACAAGTGGTGCGACGAGATATTGGAGAAAAGTCCTGGAGCTATAGCTGGCATAAAAGCATGCTTCAACGCTGCCACTACCTATATGCGAGGTATAGAGGCAGTTTCGGCTCAGTATCTCTGGAAATATTACGCTTCGGAGGAAGCTGAACATTGGAAGAACGCATTCTGGCAGAAAAAGAAGCCGGACTGGCAAAAATTTAAGCGGAAGGAAATATTTCCCGAAGTTTATGAAGGGGAGGAAAAGGAAGGGTCGTGAACTAATAACCAAGGGAGAGTAAATAAATGGAGAGTATAAAGGATAAAGTTGCCATTATTGGTATGGGCTGCACTAAGTTTGGCGAAAGATGGGACGCTGGACTGGATGACCTGGCCATAGAGGCCGCCTATGAGGCTTACGAAGATGCCGGGATCGGGCCCAAGGATATTCAGGCTTGTTGGTATGGGAGTGTCACCCAACCGGTGGTCGGCATTGGCTGTACTCATCTGGCGGGACCATTGAAACTACACGGCATACCCATGAGTCGAGTGGAGAATTGGTGCACCACTGGGCATGAGGCTCTGAGGAATGCGTGCTTTGGTGTCGCTTGTGGTATGTATGATTTAGTTTTGGTACTGGGTGTGGAGAAGCTCAAAGATACTGGCTTCCCTGGCCTGGGAACCGGACGGGGCATGAGCACAGTACTGGAGGCACGCCGTACTGCACCGGGCTCGTTTGGTATGATCGCCACTCGATATTTCTACAATTACGGACTGAGCCCTGAAGAAGGTAAACGCATCATTGGCAAGATTGCGGTTAAGAACCATTACAACGGCAGCCTTTGCCCCAAGGCTCATTTCCACAACCAAGTAACCTTGGAACAGGTGATGAATGCTCCTATTATCGCCTGGCCATTGGGTCTTTTTGATTGCTGTGGCAACAGTGACGGCGGTGCTGCAGCCCTTCTGGTTCCCGCCAGCCAGGCTAGAAAATACAGAGATGACCCCATTTATATAAAGGGCCTAGGTGCGGCTCATTCCGCTCTGCTTCCCCAGAACCGCCCGGCTTTCGATTGGCTCCATTTTGAGGAGGTCATAAATTCGTCCCGCCAAGCTTACGAGCAAGCTGGGGTAAAGAATCCCCGAGAGCAAATCGACATTGCTGAAGTTCACGATTGCTTTACAAGCACAGAGTTGCTTCTTTACGAACTCCTTGGCTTTAGCCCGGAAGGCAAAGCCAAGGAGGATATCGATTCTGGCTTCTTTGAGCTTGCCGGCGGCTTGCCTGTAAATAGCGATGGTGGATTGAAATGCTTTGGGCACCCGGTAGGTGCTAGCGGCCTCAGGATGACTTATGAAGTTTACAAACAACTCCAGGGCAAGGCTCAATCGCCTGAGCGTCAACTAAAGGATGCCAAGCTTGGCATATCACAGACCTTCGGTGGCCCCCCTCAGGTAGCCGCAGTGGCTGTTCTGGGCAAAGAGCCAGGCTATCCTTAACCAAAGCTAGCTGTCTCATAATTTTTTCATAAGAAAAAAGCAAGGATGTACGAGTCCCTTCACTATTGTCATTTCGAGCACCTGAAAGGTGCGTGGCAAGCTCAAATAATTCCTTTGAGATTGCTTCGTCGCTACGCTTCTCGCAAAGACAAAGGAAAGGGAAGAGGAGTTATATTTTTCCAGCACAGTTTGGTCGAAGGAAGGAAGTGTGCTAAAATTTCCTTGCCAAAGGAAAATGCCTATTTATGAGTATTGGTGCGATTCCTGTCGCCGAATTGTTAGCTCGTATCGGCAGAGCTTCTCTGTGCCCCCGCCACCTTGTCCTCGCTGTGGCAACAGCGAGCTCAAGCGGATATTCTCCACTTTTTCCATACAGAAAACATACAGGGATGTTTATGAAGACATACTTTCCGACCGTGAGCTGACCCAGGGCATGATGCGCGATGACCCCAGAGCCATGGCCGAATGGAACAGGAAGATGAGTAACGGTGAGAAATCCCCTCCGGAATACGAGGAAATGACTGAGAGAATGGAGAGGGGCGAATGGCCCGTTACCCAGATAGAAGAAAAAAGGAAAGAGCTCTCTAGTCAAGGGGAAAGCAAGTCTGAGAGTGGTTGAACGCGGAGGTGTCCCACGCCCATTTATGAATTTGTTTGTCAGAACTGCCACAGAAGACTGGCTTTTTTGGTAAGGGGTATTTCTGCTCTCTTTGCTCCAAAATGCTCATCCTGTGGCAGTATCAACTTATCGCGTGCCGTTTCCGGCTTTGCCTACCATAAGCCGTTGAAGACGGTATGGGAGGAGAGCGGCAAGCCTACAATGAACCCCGGTGAGGATTATTACAAAGACCCTCGGAATATCGGTCGCTGGGTGGAAAAGAAATTTCAGGACATGGGACAGGAGCTACCGTCCCAGATTCAGAAAAAGATACAAGCAGCCAGGGAAGGCGTGTTGCCTGAGCCGCTGAAGGACCTAAAAAGTGCCTCACCAACCGCTGCGTATGATTGATGCCAATCTAAACCGCTGCAGTGAAGGCTTGCGGGTTCTGGAAGATGTCGCTCGCTTTCTTCTCAACGACGCTGAACTGTGCCAGCGGTTAAGGACTCTACGTCATGATTTAGCCCGGGAGACTGAATCACTGAGTGTAGGGCTCTTATCCCAGAGAGATGCCGGACATGATGTTGGACATCTCTCTTCAAGAGTAAAGGAACTCGATATGAAAACGACCTCACTGCAGGGCTTGCTGGATTTAGTTACAGCCAATGCTAAAAGGGTGGAAGAATCTCTTCGCGTGGTAGAGGAGCTGGCCAAATTGCCAGAGATAAGTCCAGTGCTGAATTCAGCCAGCTTTGAGCAGGCGAGGTTTGCCCTTTATACATTAGAGCGAGATTTGATTTCCCGAATATCACGCCGGGACAAAATAGGAGGCATGCTCGGGCTTTACGTCATTCTGGATAGGCAATTTCTGGTGGGCAGGGACGAGTTGGACATCGCCGGGCAAATTATTGAGGGTGGTGCTAGGGTAATTCAACTTCGCGACAAGCAAAGCAAAAAGGGAGAGCTGCTACTTATAGCGCAAAAGCTCAAGGAGCTCTGTAGTCAAGCGGATGTTCTATTTATAATAAACGATTATCTCGACTTAGCTATGGCTGTTGACGCCGATGGGCTTCACATCGGGCAGGAAGACCTGCCCCTGCCTGTAGTCCGCAGGGAATTGCCCATAGACAAAATAGTTGGCTGTTCCGTCACCACACTGTCTCAGGCAACAAAAGCTCAAAATGAAGGAGCGGATTATATTGCCGTGGGCTCTATATTTCCCACGACAACGAAAAGGGAAGCCATTGTGGTGGGAGTGGATATGCTCAAAGAACTCAAGCGAATGGCGCCTATTCCGCTAGTAGCCATTGGCGGTATAAACCAGAATAACATCGGTGAAGTGGTAGCTGCTGGCGCTGACGCTGTTGCTGTAATTAACGCTGTTCTGAGCGAGAAGAATGTTAAGAGAGCTGTTCAGAAACTGGTCGCAAAAATAGACTTGGCGGAAGGGGAATGTCAAAACCAGTAGAAGATTTGGAGATTATCGCTGCGAAGCTTCGCCCTCACTTTGCGGCTGAAGATGAGGCAAGAGAAAAAGCCTTGCGTAGTTGCCGTCAGGTCATCCGTTACAGCGCTGATGCCATACGTGCTGTGCATCGCCAGGAGCACGATAAGGCAAAGCAACTCCTTGATTCTGCTCATGAATTAGTTCGAGAGCTAAACCACGACCTGACCGGACATGGAAAGCTACTTCACTCGGGTTTTGTTCACGACGCTCAAAAGGAGTTAGCTGAAGGATATATAACCTTAGCGTTGATTGCCGGGGAAGACTTGCCAAAGCCGGGAGCACTGGGCGTAAGCAATGCTGCCTACCTTGATGGCTTGGGCGAATCCGTAGGGGAGTTGCGGAGATATATATTAGATAGTCTAAGGCGAGGGGACTTTTCTCGTTGCGAGGAACTATTGACTATAATGGATGAAATCCATGGAATATTGATGACCATGGATTTCCCGGATTTGCTTGCCCATGGCTTGAGGCGAACCACCGACACCATACGAGGTATTATAGAAAGAACTCGGGGAGATTTAACAGTATCCTTAAGGCAAAAAAATTTAGAAACGAAGCTTAATGACCTTAGCTAATCTTCTTTAGGTGCTAAACCATTCCAGAATATTTTGAAATCTGGTGCTGAAATCGATACCCCAAGGCATTGAAAATGAGAGCCCTCGCAATTTCCCTAACCTGAGAGCCTTGTCTTCAGGGCACTATTTTTCTTTTTTATACTTGTAGAACCCTTCACCCGTCTTACGCCCCAAACGACCAGAATCGACCAGCTCTTTCAGGATAGCAGAGGGGGCCAGGCAGGGGTTCTTACTCCTCTCATACATCGCACGGGATACCATATAGCCAACGTCCAGACCGTTAAAGTCGGCCAGGGCCAGTGGACCTATAGGATGACCCAGCCCAAGGGTCATACTTTTGTCAATATCCTCTGCGCTGGCTACGCCATCTTCCAGCAGGCGCTCAGCAGCTCTCGTCAACGCTATCAACAGGTAGTTAAAAATGAACCCAGGAGTATCTTTTGCGACAAGGATTTCCTTTCCAAGTGAGCGGCCAAACTCCTTTACTGTTGCGAGGGTCTTCTCACTGGTCGTGTCCGCCTTGACAATCTCGAGTAGCTTGCTGCGTGGTACCGGGGAGAGAAAGTGTGTCCCGATTACCCTGTCCGGGCGGTTGGTTACTCGAGCAAGCTCTGTAACAGACAGACAGGATGTGTTGGAGCAGAGGATGGTATGGCTAGGACAGATTCGATCTAGTTCGGCAAAAACCTTTTTCTTGAGTTCCATATCCTCCGGGACAGATTCTATAACCAAATCGCGGTCATTCAAGTCCTCTTGAGTGATGCTTTCCTTGATGCGAGCCAGAGTCGAGTCTTTATCTTGTTGAGATATTCTGTCTTTCTCCACATCGCGGCTCAGGTAATATTCTATTGTTGCTATGCCCTTGTTGAGACTCTGTTTGCTCCTTCCTACAACCACTACCTCGTAGCCAGACTGAGCACAGACTTGGGCAATGCCAGCGCCCATAAATCCACGGCCAGCTACGCCTACCTTCTTAATTCCCATAGTAGTTACCCCTTTCGTGCTGCATTGTGCAATTCTTCAGGATTTTCCATCGTGCTGCGAGACTGGCACAAGTATACTCAACCCTGATAAGCACGTCAATCATTCAGGCTCTGTTCCAACTTAGTATTGACTTAGAGGAGCTTTATCATCGGCAAGCACGCAACTGCAGTGCGGTCAGGGTGCAGGCATTGGTGGTGCTGCAGCTTTTTGTCTCCGCCCAACGGTCACAATCCCATCTCTCTGGCTACCACTTCTCGATAGAAATTGGCATCACCAAAGGCAAGCTCTGCAGCCTTGGCACGCCTGGTGTAAAAATGCAGGTCATGTTCTATGGTAGCGCCAATAGCCCCGTGAATTTGGTGCGCCAGAGCAAAGACGCGCTGGGAGGCCTCGCCTATCCAGGCCTTGGCTATGGCCACCTCTTTGGTGCAGGGAAGTCCTTCGCTTAATACCCAGGCTGCCTGGTAGGTGCTAAACCTGGCACCGTCAACATCGGTTGCCATATCGGCGCAATAGTGCTGTATGGCTTGGAAGCTGCCAATGGAACGGTCAAATTGTTTCCTTTCTTTAGCGTAGTCTACGGTCATCTCCAACACTCGTTGAATGTTGCCGACCATCTCACAACATTTTCCCACCGCTGCCCGCTCAATTATCTTTTGCACTGCGCTCCGTCCTTGGTCCAGTTGTCCCAAAATGTTAGCTTCAGGTACTGGCATTTGGTCAAAAATCACCTCACATAGCTTATCACCGGCGATGGTCTTTAGAACTGTGTACTTTATCCTGGGATTCCTGGCATCGGCCAGAAATATGGTGACTTCGTTTTTAGGCTTAGTTCTGGCTACACATAGCATGTAGTCAGCAATGTGAGCGTCAGGGACAAATAGTTTTATGCCTTTAATAATATAGTTGCCACCATCTGGAGTAGCCTCGACTATGACTGAAGGGGCATCGTAATTCCGGTAGCCGGGTTCGGTTAGAGCCAAGGTAAAGATTTTCTCCCCACGGATTAGCTTGGGCAGGTATTCTTGTTTTTGTTCCTCGCTCCCGACATCTAAGATGGACAAGCCCCCGAGAACCACTGTGGAGAAAAACGGGCCGGGTAAACAAGCCCGTCCCATCTCCTCTAGTAGCACTGCCAGGTCGAGAAAATTCATGTCGCCGCCGCCATATCTCTCTGGGAAGACCAAGCCCATCCAGCCTAGATCAGCCATCTCCTGCCAAAGTTCTCTGAAATAGCCTGTCTCGCTTTCTTCCATCTGCTTAATGAATTTTTTTGAGCATTTAGCAGTCAAAAAGTCGCGGGCTGTCTTTTTTAGCATTTCTTGTTCTTCAGTAAGAGTTAGATTCATCGCTATCCTCCTATATCAACCATCAGAGTGATGGCTTATGAGCTTGGTAGGCCCAATCCCCGTACAGCCAGGATATTTTTTAAGATTTCCGTTGTGCCTGCTTGAAGACTGTAACCTTTAGAGCCTAAGTATGAGTGTGAGGCCATGCCCCGCAGAGGGACTAACTTGGAACCTGACGTCAACTGTCCATAGGGACCCAAGACCTCCATAGCTACGCCAGCCAGGTGTTTCTCAAATTCCGTGGAATAGGCCTTGGACATAGCAGATTCCCAATTAGGGGCCCGTCCTTCTTCCATGACCAAAGCCACTCTATAAATAAGCAAGCGTCCCACCTCGAATTCAATTTGGAGTTGCGCCAGCTTATTGCGAATTACAGGCTCCTGAGACAATTTATTTTCTTTGGCAAACTGTATGATGGCCTCAAAGAGGGGATAATTGCCCATGAGGCGTTCCATGCCACTCCTCTCGTAATCAAGCTGGTGGAGGACTTGATAAAAGCCACGGTTTTTCTCCCCTATTAAATACCTCTTGTGTACACGGACATTATCAAAGAAGATATCGTTCCAGGCCTCTGTGCCGGTAATATCAGTCATGGGAATGCGACTGAGGCCCGGCGACTGTGCATCCACGATAAACTCACTAATGCCCCTATGCCGTGGTGCCTCGGGATCTGTTCGGGCATACACATCAAAGTAGTGAGCGAAGAAAGCACAGCTAGCCCAGGTTTTTTGACCGTTAATTACATAATAATCACCATCTTCTACCGCCTTGGTTTGTAGCGATGCCAAGTCGGAACCAGCTCCCGGTTCGCTCATTCCTAGACCAAAATAAGCCTCTCCCTTGACAATCCTAGGCAGAAATTCCTTCTTTAACTCTTCTGAGCCGAAAGAGAGGATAGCACCTCCGACCTGACGGTCACCAAACCAGTGACAAGCTGCCGGAGCACCATAGCGTAGCATTTCTTCGGTAAGGATAAGTCTGTCTATATGGCTGCGCTCCTGACCTCCATATTCTTTAGGCCAGGTCAGTCCTATCCAGCCCCTCTGTGCCACCCGTTTGGTAAATCCAGTGTCAAAGCTTTGTACCCAGGCATCACAGGCAGGTTCCCAATACCCCTTCTTTATCTCCTCCTCTAAAAAGTTCCGCACCTCTTGTCTAAATTTATTCTGTTCCTCTGTGAAGCTGAAATTCACTCTCTTGCTCCTTTCTTAGAGATTGATGTTGGAATACTTCTTCGTTGACTATAGTAATTTAGACCGTAGGCTAGGCAAAGACAACATTAGTTCCAGTAGCTTTGTTCAATATGACATAGTAAGCGCCCGCATAAGACTTGATAATTATAATTGTAGTTAGGGGCACGGTGGCTATTGTCACCCGTCTCTCCCGAGCCCCAAATACAAAAGCTTCCTTTAACTTATGTACCCATTAAGGCATTCATGTCATTTAGGCGTGCCCGACCTCCCTCTTCCTCATCATAAAAGTCCCTTCAGCCTCTATCACTGACTTTCCATCTTGATTTTCACCTACCCATTTAAACACAATAATTCCCCTCTCTTTCCTTTCTGTTTCTCGCTTCTCAATCACTTCCACATTGTATTTGATCGAGTCTCCTGGATATACTGGACTCAAGAATCGAAGCTTATCGATGCTCAAAAAGGCTATGATGTGGTCAAACAGCCCCATCGAGTATTGTGCCCCTACGGCGAGTGCCAGGATTAATATACCGGGCGCGATTCTCCCCTTGAAGCCCTGCTTTTTGCCAAACTCCTCATTCAAGAACAGAGGATTTGTAGCCCCAGTGAGAGCCGCAAAGATATCCGTATCTGTCCCAGTGACGACTCTAGAACGGGTGGCAAATCTGTCTCCTTGGCTAAACTCTTCAAAATACATCGTTTGTTAATACCTATCCTTTCAGATTGTTTAATCTCTTCTTTCGCCTTGTGACTTTTATAATTGGGGAGCAAACATTAACTCAACTTAAATTTAACCGAGTTCCAAGAAAATCGCAAGGCCTTCTCTGGAGTGATTCATATGACATCTTATGAAGCTACTCGAGGACTTCTTTTGGGAAACCGTTTGTGGCTTACATAGATTGGGAGGAGACTCATAAATAAAGCCCATTTTTTCCCAGAAATCTAAGATTTCCCGGCGCTCCTTATTATGATGCTACAACCACTTCTGGTGCTAATTGCAAAGCTTGAATCAGAGCCTTGGCTTTGTCCAAGGTTTCCATATATTCAGCTTCCGAATCAGAATCATAAATAATGCCACCCCCTACTTGAAAATAAGCTCTACCTTTTTTGATTAAAAAAGTGCGGATAACGATGTTGATATCCAGGTCCCCGTTGAAACTCAGATAACCTATGGAGCCTGTATAGACGCTCCTCTTAGTTGTCTCCAGTTCATCGATAATTTCCATAGCTCGCACCTTAGGAGCGCCAGTAATAGAGCCACCGGGGAAAGTAGCCTTAAGCAGGTCAATAGCGCTCTTGCCTCGATATAACCTGCCTACAATGGTGGAGGTGAGATGAAATACGGTGGGGAAAGTCTCCAGGATAGCTAACTCGGTGACTTTTATCGTGCCATAGCGACAAACTCGCCCTAAATCATTCCTTTCCAAATCAACAATCATCACGTTTTCTGCTCGGTCTTTGATGCTGTGGGTCAACTCTTGAGCCAGTCTCTGGTCTTCAACAGGGTCTCTGCCTCGTGGCCTCGTGCCCTTTACCGGTCGCGTCTCTACCAGGTCACCTTGGACTTTAAGGAACCTTTCCGGAGAGGCACTGACGATGGCTACTTCAGGGAAATTGAGATAGCTGGCAAAAGGGGCAGGATTAACCCTCCGCAGTCGTTTATAAAGCTCATAGGGCAGAATTTCCAAATCAGCCTGAAATCTTTGAGAAAGATTGACTTGAAAGACATCACCAGCGGCGATATACTCCCGCACTCTATTTACGGCTTTGATGTATTCCTCGGGGGTAAAATTAGACTTAAGCCTGATTTCTTTGTTTTGCTCAGGGCTTCGGCTCACCGCAATGACTGAATGGCCAGGATAAAGCCAGTTCTTCATCTCTTCAAGCCTCATCCTGGCTCGCTTTAACCTTTGCCCTTCCTCCAGTTCGGGAAAACCTGTGGCAACAAGGTAGGCCCTCCCCTCCAGGTGGTCAAAGACGAAGATAACATCATAGAAGGCAAAGTAACACTCAGGGAGTTTAAGGTCATCTATAGCTGTGGATGGCAGGTGTTCGACAAAGTGGCACAGGTCATAGCTAAAATAGCCAACCGCTCCACCAACGAAAGGCATAGGTGCTGGGCAATAGTCTAATTTATATAACTCCAGTAGCTTGCCTATAGTATCAAAAGGGTTACCATGCTGCACTTTGTGCTCCTGTCCACGAGCAAGGGTGATTTCAGAGCCTCGACTGTTCATCACCAGAAAAGGCTCGCTGCCCAAAAAGGAATATCGCCCCAGCCTTTGAGTGTCCATGCCGCTGTCTAAAAAAAAGCTATAAGGTCTGTCCTTGATTAGCTCAAAAAGCTCAGGGGCAGTCAAAGGGGTAAAGACCTCTTCGATTAATGGATAGCGATTCTTAATCACCCTGTGAGCAATACCTACAAACTTTCTAACACTTTTTTGGTGGTGAGGCCAACTTCAGCCGGGTTGGGGGCTATAGTGGCCCCAGCCTGTGACAGCGCCTTTATCTTCTCTGAAGCCTTGCCAGCACTGCCGGTAATGATAGCTCCAGCATGTCCCATTCTCTTCCCCGGCGGAGCAGTACTACCAGCGATAAAAACGACCACAGGTTTAGTCATCTTGTGACTGATAAATTCAGCAGCTTCTTGCTCCATAGTGCCACCAATTTCACCAATAAGGACCACAGCCTTGGTATCCTGGTCTTCTTCAAATAATTCTAAGATATCAACAAAGGTGCTGCCGGGCAGGGCATCACCACCGATGCCGACACAGGTGGATTGCCCGATTCCCAGATTGGTGAGCTGGGATACGACGTCATAAGTCAAGGTGCCGCTGCGAGAGACTACCCCCACGCTGCCGGGAAGATGAATTTCCCCTACCATAATCCCAGCCTTACATTTACCCGGGGACATGACTCCCGGGCAATTAGGACCGATGAGCCGGGTTGATTTACCTTTGAGATAGCGATGCACTTTCACCATGTCTAATACCGGTATGCCCTCAGTTATGCACACGACCAATAACATACCAGCATCAATCGCCTCCAGGATGCCATCTGCGGCAAAGGCAGGAGGCACAAACATGAGGCTGGCATTAGTTCCAGTTTTGGCCATGGCTTTCTCTACAGTATTGAACACGGGCACTCCCAAGTGTTGACTGCCCCCTTTGCCAGGTGTAACTCCGGCCACTACATTGGTGCCATATTCTATACAGCGCTGGGTATGAAAGCTACCTTCGCTGCCAGTAATACCCTGAACTAAAAGCCTGGTATTTTCATCAACGAGGATGCTCATTTCGTTACTCCTTTTGCTGCCTTGACTACCTTATTAGCGACATCATAGAAATCTTTAGCCTGGATGAAACTTATCCCTGACTCAGCCAGGATACGTTGACCTTCTTCTAAGTTTGTTCCTGCCAGTCTAATGACTACGGGGAAGGGAATATTCATTTGCTGATAAGCTTCAACTATCCCTTTAGCGATGACATCTACCCTGGCCATACCTCCAAATATATTCACCAGGACGGCCTTAATTCTGGGGTCAGCAATAAACATCTTGAACGAGTTTACCACCCTACCAGTGTTATTAAGTGTGCCGATGTCCAGAAAATTTGCTGCTCTGCCGCCACAATATTGAATAAGGTCGTTGACTGCCATGGCCAACCCGGCACCATTGACCATACAGCCGATATCGCCATCCATTTTGACATAATTGTTAATTCCCCAGTCACGAGCCTGGATTTCCAGAGGCTCCTCCTGCTCCTTATCTTGAACTTCCTGAATATCTTTGTGTCGGTACAGGGCATTGTCGTCAAAATTAAGTTTAGCGTCTAGAGCCAGCAGCTTTTCATCAGCGGTAACAACCAAAGGATTTATCTCGGCCAAGGAGCAATCCTTGTCTATAAAGAGCTTATAGAGGTTTGTCATCAACCGTGTGGCCTCGCCTATCTGGCCTCCGTCTAAATTTATCCCATAAGCCAGCTTGCGACCCTGGAACGATTGAAAACCAATGGCAGGATCAATATAGCTCTTGAATATTTTCTCAGGAGCTGACTGGGCCACTTCTTCGATTTCCATGCCTCCGGCTTCACTGGCCATCATAACTGGCAAGCGACTGGTCCCATCAACGAGGACGCTGAGATAGAGCTCCCGTGTCACATTGCCCGCTTCTTCCACCAGGACCTTACTTACCGGTACTCCTTCCAGTCCGGTTTGATGAGTCACCAGTCTGGTTCCAATCAATTGACTGGCTGCCTTCTTTGCCTCTTCTGGGCTATTAACCTTCTTTATGCCGCCCGCCTTGCCCCTCCCCCCGGCATAGACCTGGGCTTTTATTACCACCTTGCGGCCAATCTCAGCAGCTATCTCTCTGGCTTCGGCCGGGGTGGAAGCCACCTTGCCTCTGGGCACAGGAATACCATATTGAGCCAGAAGTGCCTTAGCTTGATACTCGTGAATCTTCAATTTGCCTCCTTGTTTTCTTGAAGCTGTTTAACTTTGATTTCCCGTTCAACTTTGGGCATTTTGGGAGTCTTTCACCTCCAGATTCTTGTAGTTGCTTGATTCATCAAGCATGAACAGCCTCTCGCATCGTGGGCGAGCCATTTCCTAACTGGCGGAGGGGGTGGGATTCGAACCCACGTTCGCCAAAAGAGACGAAAGCGGTTTTCAAGACCGCCACCATAAACCACTCGGTCACCCCTCCTGGCTCCAAATTCTACTTCAAAGTGACCCCTTCAGGCAATCTGCTGACCCTGTGCCAGCACCCCCACCGGATTTTGACATACGAGGGTGGGATATAATAGTGCTACTGGAACAGTGGAAGCTTGTATGGTAAACTTCACCAAAGAGAAGGCGAAAATGATAAAGGTTATCGAAGGTTATGAACTAAAGAAGGGTGCAGATATACAACCTGTATTTCTAAAACTCAGGTCATATGCCATGACATTTCCAGGTTTCATTAGTGCTGAGCATATCAGAAGCGTGAAGGGCAGTCCTATTGCCGCTCTGTTATACAATTGGGCGAAACTTGAGGATTGGGATGCGTGGGAGAGTTCAATGCTTAGACAACAGCTACTACATGAGGCAGATGCACTCTGGGTATCAGAGCCGAGGATAACAATATACACGGTAATACCCACATCAGCATGGACACGAATCATAGGTTAGGTAACTGAAAATCTATAATAGCAGGGATTCTATCCCTCGCAGTGGTGGGTGTCGGTTTTGAGTAGATTCAAAGCCTGACTGGGCTTTTTAGGTCTGTGCCCTTTTAAGGGCTAGTTTGGCACGAGGGCGTTAGCAGGCGCGAGTCAGGGCAAAGTTAAGGAGTGTTAGGCATCCTCTGCTTTGATACATGGGAAGACAACTCTGAAGGGAACCTCCTTTTTGTATAGTGAGTGGTATAGAGATACGGCTTCGTCTACCTCTAAGGGGACGATTTTGCCCGTTTCAACTTCGTGTGGCAATAGTGTTTGATGTTGGGCAAAGAAATTACCATTTGGAGTCCTGAATAAGAATGTATTACGGCCACCTTGCTCAAAGTGATAGCCGTTCCAGTATGCGTCATGGGCTATTAGCGTGGCTTTGTCTGTGCGGTATTGCTTACCTGAGACAACCCAGATCATATTTATTGGTTGCATCTGTTCACCTCCCGTTATACTTTCGGCCCAGGCTATCCTAGTATTGCTGGGGCCTTGCAATTATCCTCTTATATTATACCTCAAGGATGCGTTTTGTTGTTGTGCCACAACTCACCTTTGCCCGTTAGCCTCAACTCAAAGCTCAAAAGTTGGCGTTAAAATGTTTGGGACGGGTTATTAGCAGGCAATCTTGCCCTGGACAATTCGAGAATTTGACCTTTATTGTAGTTGACTATAAAATAGACTCGGGTGAGTAAACCGGGTGACCGCCCTGGATTTAATCTGCCAGGGAGGAAAGTCCGAGCTCCACCGAGCAGGGTGCTGGGTAACACCCAGGAGGGGAGACCCTACGGAAAGTGCCACAGAAACACACCGCCAGCGGCCGGCTTAGCCAGTGCGGGTAAGGGTGAAATGGTGAGGTAAGAGCTCACCAGCAACCAGGAGACTGGTTGGCTGGGCAAACCCCACCTGGAGCAAGACCGAATAAGAGGGCTCAACTACTCCAAAGTCTCAAGGCTCTGGGGTAAGTTTAAGGTGCTCGGCCGAAGCCCTCGGGTTGGTCGCTTGACCCTGATGGCAACATCAGGGCTAGATGGATGGTCACCACTCCATGTGGAGTACAGAACTCGGCTTACAGGTTTACTCGCCCAAAAATATTTTTCAGGGGCTTATATGCGGCAAAGGACAGGGGTGAGGCTCAAGCCTTGACCAGGGGGTTATCCAAGGTAAAAACAAGGGAGAGGATGGCATCCCAGCAGCCATAAACAAGTTTGTTAAACCAGTGTTCTCGGCATAAAATAATAACATATGGATGATATATCCCCCAAGCTTCGTGATTTCGTTCTCTTTTGTGCTCAGAGGCGGAGCCCGGAGTGGCCGGCTATTTATGATGAAATGACCAGAGTAGCCGGAAGGAAATTATTCCAGGGATTAGGCTACCAAGACCTTAAGCAACTGGGGTTATCCTTCTCCCTATCTGGTATGGACAAAACCATCCAATTGGTGAAGCAAGTTACCTCCCAAAACCATCAGCAAGAAGCATTTTGCAGTCTTCCATCCAAGATGATATCATCTTAACAAGCTTGAAATTGCCTCCCGCTGGCAACAGATACCAAGATCCCGATGTAGTTCAAGGAGGCTTGTTATGAGAATAGCTGTGCTTGCCGATACCCATGTGCACATGCTTGAATACCTTCCTAAAAAGATAATCGATGCCATCTCCACGGTGGATTTGATAATCCACGCTGGAGATTTCACCGATGTACAAGTACTTAAAGAGTTGAAACGGATAAGGGCGGTAAAAGCAGTCCAAGGCAATATGGATTCAACGGAGCTAAAGACTGTACTCCCGGTCAAGGAAATAATTGAAGTAGAAAATAAACGAATTGGCATAACTCATGGCTCAGGCAGTCCTTGGGGAATAGAAGAGAGAGTAAGGAAAATGTTTGAATCAGACCGGATTGACATTATCGTCTATGGCCATTCTCACCGATCCCAAAACAAGGTCATCAATGATATTCTTTTTTTCAATCCCGGCAAGGCCACAGATTCTTTTGGCATCCTCACTATTGATGGAGAAGCCAAAGGAGAAATAATCAGCTCTCGATGATGATTGTTTACCGTTTTATCACGATGGAGCCGTAGCCGACCACTCGAGAAAAATCGCCACTAGTGTCTCCGCTGGTGGCATATTTCAATAAACTTGCCTTTTTGGCCTTCATTTCTTTGGCTGCGACAATAGCTGAAGCAACCGGACCATACCCGCACATAGTACAATTAAGGCTCTCACAGCGCTTGTATAGCTCTTCCTCATCAAGAGCAACTATGGCCTCAATTATGGATTCATCCTTTTCCATAGCTACAGAGTGAGGCTCATAATGCGTGAAATCGCTGCTGGCGATAATTATTAAGTTATTGCCTGCCTGGGAAATAGCCTTGCCCACCGTTCGAGCTGTTTCTATGTCTTGAGCCAGCATAGTTATGGGCACAATTTTTACCTTCTTATAGAGGTGTTGGAGCCAGGGTAATTGCACTTCAATACTGTGCTCATATATGTGAGCTGTCTCGTCTGCTTTGATTACCTCCCCTAGAAGTCTTTGGGCAAGCTTTTTGTTTATTTCCACCTCACCCAAGGGGGTGTTCCAGCCAGCTCCTGCCCATAGAGAAACAGGATACCCATACCCGGTGTGGTTAGGACCAAGTATCACTGCGGTATCGAATATTCCATCATCAGCAAGCTCCTTGTAGGCATGGGCTGCTACTGGCCCAGAATAATAGTAGCCAGCGTGGGGGGCAACGATAGCCACAATCGCCCTCGGCCCTTTGCTATTCACCCGGGGTATAGCTCCCGGTCCAAGCTCATGTTTGTAGCACCATTCAATTTGTTCTTCTAATTCTCTGGCAGTGCCGGCATAAAACATACCGGAAACAGCAGGTTTTCTTATCTTCATGAGACCCCCCGCAAAGCAGGACTACCCTTTAGGCTCTCTTTTTGTCCTTTTCCTGGTCTTCTTCTCGACCTCCTCAGCTTCTCCCTCGGTCTCTCCTTTGCTCTCCTCTGCAGGCTTCTCTGTCCTCAGCCTGGCTTGGTCACGGTACCAGCGGTGTATCTCGTCCAGAGCTGGGGGGAAGATACTGAACACCTCTATATCACTAGGAAATTGCACTGAGTGTCCCTCTCTAATGAACAAAAGCCCAGCCTCATCGTCTTTAAGCGTCTCGCTTATCTTTTTAGCCATAAATTCATTTCTCTTCTTTGTCGCCTCAACATAAAATTCAGAAACTTTACTTGCCACCTTATCGCTTATAAAGCCAAGCATCAGGCATCTCTGCCAGTCCATGACCTCTTCAAATAATTCCCTTTCTTCGACTGCTTCAAAGATAGCACCATTAGCGCACTGAGTTTTAGCAATTTGATAACTGCTTGGGTTCAGCCTCTCCGTAGTCTTCATACCATCCTCACCAGATTGAAAGATTGATTCGTGGTAAACCCGGTTTACCCTCCCGATCTTCGATGCTAAATTGGTTAGCTGTTCTGCTACTTGTTGCCAATAACGACTAAATTTTTCTTTATATTCATCAAGGGCTTCCTCGCCGGAATATACAAGTGGGATGAGGTAAAGCTTCTTTCCCTGTTTGAAGCGCTCAACTTCAGGCCTCTCTATTTTGCCTAATTGCTCTGGCATGGCTATTTAGCTCCCAACAATAAGTCCCTCAAAGCCTCAGTGCACCTTATATCGAAATGGGTTTAAGTGAAAAGATTAAAGCAAACCTTTCATGGGCGCTACTCATCAGGCTCTCCTTCTTTTCCCCAGTTCTGCATCATCTTCTTGACTCGCTGGGCAAGTTTGGGATCTTCCTTGAGACGCTGAGTAAATACAGGGCAGCTCTGAAGAATCATCTCCTGACTCATAGAGGCCATACTTTCCATAATCTGGTCTAGTTCGTTTTTGGCTTGTTCGGGTAGATTTGTCCCCTGCATAGCTATCCTGAACTGTGCGATATCCTCAACGCTAACCTGAACCGGAGTTAGGCAGTTTTTATACCAGGGACATTCCTTACATCTGATAAGTGCCGTGACTTCATCTAAAATATCACCCATTTTAGTCCTCCTGGTTGATGTAATTTTAGCACCTTTCCTTGATATAAAGGAAATTAAATTCCTTGAGACTGGCTATTAATCACAGTGTGTCACCTTGGGGCATCCCGAGCATAAGCGAGGGAGCTTGCCAAAGCAATCTCTTGGACGAGTATGAGATTGCCGCGCTTCGCTCGCAATGACATTACGGAAAGGGCTCAGAATGACAAAAGGTATGTAGGGTCGAGGCTTGTCCCCGACCGCACTCCTGTTTTACTAATTGATTTCTTGTGTTATAATGAATCAGCGCCAGTGACAGCAGGTACCCTGAGGGTTTAAATAATTTGCCTGCCGAGGCTTAGGTTAACCCTGTGTTCGCTGGCACAGGGATTTTTGTTATAGACTTCCTCTCCCATGATAGGAAGGAATTAAAGAGAGGGCGAATATGTTAAGAGAAAAAAAGGTGCAAATAGTAAGCAATCTAGCCGACGATTTGTCGCGGAGCACTATTATCATCGCTACTAATTATCAGGGCCTGCTTGCTAAACAAATGGCTGAGTTGCGTAATGCTCTGGCAAAAGCAGGTGTCGAGTATCATGTGGTCAAAAACACTCTGGTCTATCGTGCCGCTGACCATGCGGGTAAGCCACAACTGAGGGATATAATCGAGGGTCCTGTGGCCCTGGCCTTCGGCTACGATGACATAGTTAATACAGCTAAAGCTCTTAACCAATATATCAAATCTGCGGCATTGTCTTTACAAATTAGAGGAGGATTGTTAGGGGACCGAATTTTGCTTCCAGAGGAAGTGGTAAGCCTGGCTAATTTGCCACCTAGAGAAGTTCTCATCTCCAAACTAATTGGGCAATTACAAGCCCCCGTAGGAACTTTACATAATATTCTTAGTTTTCCTTTTCAGGGGCTTCTGAACGTATTACAAAACAGGGCTCAAGCTATTAGCAAATAACAAAGGAGGACATCATGTCACCAGAAGAAGTAGAGAAAGAAGCTAAGGAAGAAGAGGTAAAGAAAGCCCCAAGGGCAAAGAAAGAAATTAAGGAAGGGGAGGCAAAGGAAGCTCCGACGGCACAGAAAGAAGTTAAGGAAGAACAGGTAAAGGAAGCCCCAAGGGCTAAGAAAGAGGCCAAGGGTTTGACCAAGGAAGAAATTATCGCTGCCATTAAGACTATGACAGTGCTGGATCTTGCTGATTTGGTCAAGACCCTGGAGAATGAATTCGGAGTTAGCGCTGCCCCTGTGGCGGTAGCAACAGCGCCGGCAGCTGCTCCTAGCGGGCAAGCAGAAGCTCCCTCGGAGGAGGAGAAGACAGAATTCACCGTCACCTTAAAGAGCTTTGGCGAGAAGAAAATCGAAGTTATCAAGGCAGTGCGTGAGGTAACCACTCTGGGACTAAAGCAAGCTAAGGATTTGGTAGAGGCTGCTCCACAGGTAGTCAAAGAAGGCGTCCCCAAGGAAGAGGCCGAAACAACAAAGCAGAAATTAGAAGCTGCTGGAGCGACTGTAGAGATTAAGTAGGGTCACCTCGAAATTTCCGAATTTTTGAGGGGGAGGTTGAGTAACATGCCTCTGGCTAGTTACCAAGTCATTTTAGTGATGGGAGGATGTTTCCTCCTTCTGGGTATTATTTTTATTCTCTGGAACAAGAGGGAAAAGCAAAGATATTACAATTCTATTTTGTTAACCCGAAGAGATATTAAGGAGACTATAACCCATGAGCATGAGCGTTTCTGGCTACAAGCCTGGCAAATAGGAGGCAGGATTTCCCTTGTGGTTGGCATTGTACTGCTGATTATTGGCGGGATTATGAAAGTATTCTCGTGAAGGAAAGGATTCCTTCACGCCTCAGGGTTTGGTACTGACGCATTCTACTCCTGGCTTGATGTGTATACCAAACAGGTTCTATACTCAAATTATTTCCTTGTGCCGGTATTGTAGAGCTTCAGCCATATGGTGTGTCTTGATGATGTCGCTATGCTCTAAGTCGGCGATGGTGCGGGAAAGCTTGAGGATGCGATGGAAGGCACGACCGGTGAGATGAAGCTGCTTCATGGCAGCGCGAAGCAGGCTCTGGGCTGCCGGTTCTATCGTGCAGAATTCCTTCACCTCCTTGGGCGTCATATCGGCATTGCACTTCAGCTTCGTCCCTCGAAAACGCTCAAGCTGTATTTCATGTGCCGCCTTGACCCTGGCCCTGACTTTATCCGAGCTTTCCCCGGGCTTATCCTCAGTGAGCTTTTCATAATCGATATGGGGAACATCAACAAAGATATCAATACGGTCCAGTAGCGGTCCGCTTATCCTTTTATGATAGCGAGAGATTTCTCCTGACGAGCATTTACATTCTTTAAACGGGTCACCATAATACCCACAGGGGCAGGGGTTCATAGCGGCAACCAGCATAAAGCTGGCAGGGAAGGTAACACTGCCATGAGCACGGCTGACGGTAATTGTTCTGTCTTCTATCGGTTGGCGCAGCGATTCCAGTGTTATGTGCCCAAACTCAGGGAATTCATCCAGAAAAAGCACTCCGTGGTGCCCCATGCTTATCTCCCCGGGCCTTGGCCATTGCCCCCCTCCCACCAAGCCAGCATGGGAAATAGTATAGTGAGGGGAACGAAAAGGACGCTCTACAATGATGGGAGTGTCTTGCGGCAACAATCCACTAACGCTGTAAATCTTGGTTACCTCGATAGCTTCCTCCATGGTCAACAGGGGAAGTATTGAGGGCAGAGAACGAGCCAGCATAGTCTTGCCGCTGCCCGGTGGACCACACATGAGGATATTGTGTCTTCCCGCCGCCGCTATCTCCAGAGCTCTCTTGGCATGCTCCTGCCCCTTAATATAAATGAGATCGAAGGCGTAACTAGGGCGAAATTCCTGCTCCCAATTTAGCTCGCTATGGTACTCCGGGATGCCTACTTCGCCCTGAAGATGAACAACCAGTTGCGCTAACGATTCCGTAGGGAATATATGTATATTATCTATAAGGGAAGCCTCTTTAGCATCATCCAAAGGCACGAATATGGTAGATAAGCCTTTATCACGGGCTAAAGCTACCATGGGCAATACCCCATGGGTATGGCGTAGCTTGCCATCCAAAGAGAGCTCCCCTAAAAAGATACTGTGGGTGAGGTCGGCGTTTAGCTGTCCTGAGCTCATCAGTATGCCTATGGCTATGGGTAAGTCGTAAGAAGGGCCTTCCTTTTTTAGGTCCGCTGGGGCCAAGTTGACAGTAATACGCCTGTTAGGGAACTTGTAGTAGGAGTTTCTTATGGCCGACCTTACTCTTTCTCTTGCCTCCTGGACTGCCTTGTCTGGTAGTCCAACGATGGTCATTGTTGCGACACAATT
>Ga0307427_1000419_pt1 | contig 27183 bp, 22 predicted proteins | sample SalMarWE160190MG_FD_202162 | JGI IMG/M metagenome (GOLD analysis project Ga0307427, IMG submission 202162) | Salt marsh sediment microbial communities from the Plum Island Ecosystem LTER, Massachusetts, United States - WE1603-190 | ecosystem: Environmental > Aquatic > Marine > Intertidal zone >... | reverse complement strand
TTTCGCCGCATGACCACTTGCTGGTCGGGCTCGTAGCTCTCTACGATGAACGGTCCTAGTCCACACAGTTCTGCGGGATCCGTATCCAGACCCCATGTTTCGTTAAAGGTCCCTACAGCTACATCGGGATTGAGCTTGTGGACGTACCGGGCAAGCTTATGTTTGGGCATTATACCTACACCGATCTGGGTTAGGATCGGGCGGAAGGTCATGGACAGCGTCACCTTCACTGTATGATCGTCTACCTTCTCAACTACCGGGAAGGTGTCGTCAGGAAGCTGGATATTGTCGCGGGAACTCGTGTCCACGTCCTCGTTGTAGATGAGGTCATTGAAAGTAAACAGGACATCGTCCGCGGTGAACGGCTCGCTGTCCGACCACATGATTCCACGCCGCAGGTGAAAGGTGATCACAAGACCGTCATCAGAGATATCCCAGCTTTTGGCAAGCTCCGGTTCGATCGCGCCATTAACCGGATTCTGGTTGGTTAATCCCGCCATCATCTGGCTCGTGTACAGAGTTGTACTCGTCTCTTTCGAGGTCGTGTGGTTCCACTTCTTGGGATCGCCGATAGTAGAGATGTACATCGTTCCACCACGTAACCCTGGCTCCAAGAAATCGTAGGGCGTACCTTCTACCCCCAGGGGAATGATCAGCGCATCCTCTGGCATCACTTCATACCCCTGCGCCAAGGCAACGGCACAAGCCGAGAAGACGACTAAGAGACTCGCCGTAATTAGCACTAGCTTTTTCATTTAATTACCTCCTTAATCCATTTTCAAACTTGCTTTACGACTCACAACATACCACAAGCTTAGTTATATACACGCCATGGTGTTCAGCACTCTTCCTCTAAGTGGTTCAGACAATAGCCACTCACCGCACTGCATCACCTCCAATAACACAAAAGTAACCTAGTGAAAAGCCCTCCAAAACTTGCTACTATACAGAATAACACAACGAATGCCTGTTTGTCAATCATGAGACTTCTCTCACGCAATATGAGGAAGACGCCTATCCATCGCTTGCTCGATTAGCATCTATTGGTCGCTAACAAGGCTCATTCGCCACACGACAAGAGTGAAGAAAAGAGACATTGTTCAATCCTACTCCGCGTTGTTTGGCACACTTCTTCAAGGGCCATGTCAAAGGAAAGGTAGCAATCTAAAGGAGAAGTCAGTATCCAAACCCGAGACAGGTCTTCTGCCCCGTACGTAGCTAGAACATAGTTCATAAGAAGACCAGCTTCTATCTCAGCTGTCTTTCGATCGGTTGTATCAAGGTCTAGTCTTGGCAATGAAAACCACCGCTTCTCATTCCGCAGCTGGCACCCTTCTGCTGCAAGGCATTCTTCGCTGCGGGAGAGCGCAACGGCAAGCCCAATTCGTAGAAGCCGAGAGTAGGTATCCTTCTTCCAGGCATAGCCAGGAAGCATTTGCCCAAGGCAATAAGCGATATCATCAGTAACGAGGAGATGCACGGTTCCGCTCTGTATCGCGGAAAGAGGTGTAAGCATTGCGCCACGATCCCGCAACAACGCGTCAGAATACAAGAATAACGTTAGTCGCTCCGGAAGATCGCTCGGGGAAAGACCGAGTCTAGCACACATTCGTGCGTAGTTACCTGCAACTTCGGCGATACTCCTCACTCCTAATTCGCGCATGGCTTCTGGGGAAAAGAGAATACGCAGACCAGTGGTCTGTTCCACGTTCCAACCCTGATACAAAGCAAAGTACTGTTCCAGTTCATCCTTTGCTTCCTGCTCATGAAGATACATCGCAATTCCGTCTGCTGCAGAGAACTCCCCCACAGAGAGGGCACACCTCGCCCCAATAAGCAGCTCGACATCAGAGAGACCATCAAGCAACCACGTCTGAGCTTCCACCCACGCCGCGTCGGGTGACCCCCCTGCTAACAAATAGTAGGCCGTTAAGTATGGAAAGTCGGGGTCATCCTTTCCTTGTCTCACTCCTTCCGTATACCACTCCGCTCCAATCTCCTCTGGAGGCAACAGATCGATACGCCGGAGCAGCTTCGCGGTTGATCCCTTACCCCATGCCTGTTTTAGTGCTTGGATCCCTCCCTTTGTTTCCACAAGGAACTGCACAAACGAGGCTGCTTCCAGGGCTTCAATATCCTCCAGCAATACTTCTCCGCTTATGTCCAGCGCCAATAGGCTCCGAATATCGCTGAATGCGATCGACGCTGGGGCATATGGCGAGTCAAACTGCTGATATACTGAGTTCGGGAACTGCCCTCTCTCCTCAATTCGCATTAGTTCCGGCAGGGAAATAAGAAGCCGCTCAGGCAGAGCAGCAAGTACTGCATGGAAGTTTCGTCCCGGTTCTACTGCGTATAACTTTGTTCCTGTCCGGAGAATCTCTGACCCACATTGCCCCCAACCAAATGCAAGGATCAGCTCGGCTAGACACTCACGCACATCCTCTCCAGCAAGCAGATCAAGTAACGTAAGGTAAACCGAGCAGCTGTTAGGACCCTTCCGTTTAAGGATCGAGGTTCGCATCGCCGTGATATCGTCGTGAATGAAGATATCGATCGGAGTTGGAACAAGATCTGGACTGACATCGAGAAGATCGAGGAGTTCCTCGTAATCTTGCTTTAGCAGCTCGGCGAGCGCAGCGTGATCCTCTCTTGCAGGGCTATCCTTCTGGTATCGAAGGATAAACTCTCCCGCTTTATAGTAGACCGTTCCTTTAAGCTCTGGCGTAGACATGGGCTGGACCCAGAACACGATAATGGCAACCACAATACCGATTGCAATTCCACCAAGGGCTAACCCTCCAATAGTTAAAGTTACCGGATAATGCAGCACTCGTCTGCACAGGTCCTTAAGCCACATATCATATATACTAAGTTTTGTCATAGCCTGGAACAACTGTTTTGACAGTGCAAGATGTCCCTGCTATACTTGCCTAATAAGGGATCAAACAACAACGTAGAGAAACGCAAGTAGGAGTAATAGCCATGGAACTATTAAAGGTTGCATCTGAATCAAACCCAAATTCAGTGGCTGGCGCAATCGCCGGTGCACTAGAACAGGATGCAGCCGTAGAAATACACGCAATAGGCGCAGGTGCAGTGAATCAGTCAGTAAAAGCGATTGCTATTGCCAAACGATTGATAGCACAGAGAGATAGCAACGTTCCACTTAAGGTCATTCCTGGATTCATAGAACTGGAGATAGCAGGCAAGGATAAAACAGGGATACGGTTCATCATCGAGAAGTAACCAGACCACTAAACTACAATATCATGCTAAAAACACTAGTTAAGCGCTCATTTGCCAAGGCATGGCACAGACTTGAGGCTAATGAGAGGGTAAACAAAGGGATTGCGCTCATAGAAGTAGAACAATCCACTCGACCGGAATTCGGCGATTTTTCCTCAAGTATCGCACTAGCCGAAGCAAGGAATACTACCTTTTCTGCTCAGGAGCTAGCGACAGAATTCGCCAATGCACTAAGAACAGATACCACAACAGAGCTCTACTCACGGGTAGAAGTCGCTGGGCCAGGGTTTGTCAATGTCTTTCTAACGCCTTCATTGATTCACTCCGCACTGCGGGAGATTTTGGAGATGGGTAACCGCTTTGGATACTCTACTATTGGACAGCAAGAACCCGTACAGGTCGAGTTTGTCAGCTCAAATCCTACCGGCCCGCTTACAGTAGGGCACGGTCGCCAAGCGGTCTTGGGCGATGTGCTTGCCTCTTTGTACACAACCCTTGGCTATAAGGTATCTCGTGAATACTACTTCAATGATGAAGGTCACCAAATTGACCTGTTAGTACAATCGCTATGGGCACGTTATAGACAGGAATTCGGAGATACCATTAACATCCCTGAGCAGGGATACCAAGGAGAGTACATAGTCGATATTGCACGTCAACTTGTAAAAGAGCACGGTCCTTCTTTTACAGACTTCGATGAGCAGACCAGTCATCGATTCAAGCAAGAGGCAATCTCACGAATCAGCTCAATGATCAAGAATGACCTCAGCCTACTTGGCGTGGAATTTGACTCGTGGTTCAGTGAACAAACACTACATCACAGCGGAGAAGTAACCGCAGCCTTAGAGGCATTGAAAGCACGCGGTGGTGTCTACGAACGTGAGGGCGCAACCTGGCTCAAGACTGAGGAAAACCGTGGAGTAAAGGATTCTGTCCTCGTGCGCAGCGATGGTCGCCCAACCTATCTCATGGTTGATATTGCTTATCACATCAACAAACATCGACGAGGGCTTACCCATGTGATCAATGTACAGGGAGCGGATCATCAAGTGGAACAATCTTCCATGCAAGCAGCAATGCGCATACTTGGTTATTCAGAGGACTTCTTAGACTATGCTGTACATCAATTCGTGAGTATTAAAGAACACGAGAAGACCACTAGGATGTCCACACGTGCCGGAAAGTTCATTCTGCTGAACGATCTGCTGGACGAGTTAGGGCGCAACGTGGTTCGCTACTTCATGGCTGCACGCAAACCAACAAGCCATCTAGAATTCGATATGGATCTAGCACGCACACAGTCCCTTGACAACCCGCTTTATTACATTCAATACGCTCATACGCGTATTGCATCCATTTTTCGCAGGGTTGGCGGCTCACCTGCCATGTCTTCACAAGTAGATCTTAGCCCACTAGAGAAAAGAGAAGAGCTTGATCTTATCAAGCAACTAGATCGCTTTCCAGAGATGCTGCAACAGGCAGCATTCGAGTTCTCGCCACATCTAATTACAGACTACGCATTGACACTCGCGCGAGCTTTTCATGCCTACTATGACTCCTACCGTGTTCTTGGCGACCAGGAACGACTAAGCACCGCTCGTCTAGCTCTCTTGCGTGGAGTGCAGATTGTAGTTCACCGTAGCCTGCAACTTCTTGGGCTCTCAATCCCTGAGGAGATGTGATGACCTGGACAGATCGGTTGAGAAATGGACTAGAGCAGACCCGAAATCGACTTACTGATTCTATCACTCAGGCACTCGGGCAAGGGGGAAAGCTGGATCAAGAGGAACTGGAAAGGATTGAGGAGATTCTCATCTCCGCTGATGTCAGCGCCCCTATCGCCACAGAGCTTGTCGATGAGCTCTCCAGCTACAGAAAAACCAGACTTATAGACAGAGAAGAGGTACTTGCTATACTCAAAGAGGGGATCAAGAGCCGGTTGTCTGGTTATGAACGATCACTTTCATTGCGCAACGACTCCCAGCCAACCGTGATCCTTGTTGCTGGAGTAAACGGCTCAGGAAAAACGACCACAATAGCCAAGCTTGCTGCACATCTACGAGAAGATGACCTCACCATGCCAATCACCTTCGCAGCCGCTGATACCTTCCGTGCAGCAGCGATCGACCAGCTCGATATTTGGGCAGACCGAGTAGATGCAGATCTCATAAAACACCGTATCGGAGCCGATCCATCAGCTGTTGTGTTCGACGCACTTGAGCATGCCCGCCGCCGCGGAGGAGTGTTATTTATCGATACGGCTGGCCGTTTACATACTAAGCACAACTTGATGGAAGAGTTGCAAAAGATCAACCGAACCGTCGTGAAAAGGCTTGGCCATAAGCCTGATGAACGGCTTCTAATTCTCGATGCTACTACGGGTCAAAATGGAATCTGCCAAGCAACTTCTTTCCACACAGCAATTGACCTTACCGGAGTTGTTCTGACGAAATTAGATGGAACATCCAAAGGAGGAGTAATACTCACTATCCAGAAACAACTGGCCCTTCCAATCATGTACATTGGAGTGGGAGAGACTAAGGATGATTTGCACGAGTTCGTATCCGATCAGTTCGTGGATGCTCTCTTTTCCACGTAAACAACCCGATTGCGATGCGTTACAGACCATGGAGGTACAACTTAATGAAACACATCTTTTTTTTCAGCAAAGGAGAGAGCGAGGGCAATTCCTCGATGAAGGAACTTCTTGGAGGCAAGGGTGCAAACCTCGCCGAGATGGCAGGGCTGGGGATCCCTGTCCCGCCAGGCTTCACCCTGTCTACCGAAGTCTGTCGCTATTACGATGAGCATGATGGATCCTATCCCGACAACTTGAGCGAGGAGCTCAAGGGGAACATGGGTAAGCTTGAGAAGGCAACTGGAAAAAGGTTTGGGGATCCGTCCAATCCTTTGCTTGTGTCGGTTCGCTCCGGAGCCGCAGTCTCCATGCCCGGGATGATGGATACTGTCCTGAATCTTGGCTTAACGGATGAGACGGTAAGAGGGCTCGTCGCCAAGGGCGGGAACGAGCGGTTCGCATACGATTCCTACCGTCGGCTTCTACAGATGTATGGAGATGTAGTATTAGGTCTGAGACCGCAGAGCGAAACAGACATTGATCCATTCGAAAAAATCCTTGGTACGATGAAGGCAAGGAAAGGTGTCAAGCTTGACACCGAGCTTGATGTATCTGACCTGAAAGAGCTTGTTACACTCTACAAGGCCACGATTAAAGAACAGCTCCACGTAGAATTCCCTCAAGATCCAGCCAAGCAACTATGGGGAGCAATCACTGCGGTGTTCAAATCATGGAACAATCCCCGTGCAATTAAGTATCGAGAGATCAACGAGATCCATGGACTGATCGGAACCGCAGTAAATGTGCAAGTAATGGTGTTCGGAAACATGGGAGAAAGATGCGGAACCGGTGTTGCATTTACGCGCAATCCGGCAACTGGGGAAAACCTATTCTACGGCGAATACCTAATGAACGCTCAAGGAGAAGACGTTGTCGCCGGAATTCGTACTCCACAACCAATAGAGACTCTAAGAAATGTTTTCCCCAAGGCATACAGCGAACTTACAGCTATTCGCGAGAAACTAGAAGATCACTATCACGACATGCAGGATGTTGAGTTTACTATTCAGGACGGTAATCTGTATATGTTGCAGACCCGCACCGGAAAGCGAACTGCTGCAGCCGCTGTTCGTATGGCAGTAGAAATGGCGCAAGATGGAACGATAGGCAAAGAAGAGGCACTACTTAGAGTCACGCCTAAGCATATCGACCAACTCCTTCATCCTACCTTTGACCCACAAGAGGAACAAAAGGCCACACAACTAACCAAAGGTCTTCCGGCAAGCCCTGGTGCGGCAACTGGAGCGGTTGTCTTTTCTGCAGAAGAAGCGGAAAAAGCTGTACAAGAAGGGACAAAAGTTGTTCTAGTACGAGTTGAAACATCCCCGGAAGATATCGGTGGAATGCATGTAGCTGAAGGGGTCCTTACCGCCCGCGGAGGGATGACTAGCCATGCAGCGGTAGTAGCACGTGGAATGGGCAAGTGTTGTGTTGCTGGTGCTGGTGAGATTGCAATTGACTACAATACTGCAACCGTCTCTGTTGGCGGACATACTATAAACAGAGGAGACCCGATCAGTCTGAATGGATCAACCGGTGTTGTCTACCTTGGAGAGATTCCGACAATTGCTCCGGAGCTATCTGGCGACTTTGGAACCTTCCTTGCATGGGCTGATGAGATCCGCCGTTTGGGTGTGCGTGCCAATGCTGATACCCCACAGGATGCCGCGACAGCGGTCAAGTTTGGAGCAGAGGGAATCGGCCTCTGTCGCACAGAGCACATGTTCTTTGAAGAAGGAAGAATCATCGCCGTACGTGAGATGATCCTTGCCGATAATGAAACCGGCCGTAGAGAAGCACTAAACAAACTTCTCCCTATGCAGAGAAGTGACTTTGAAGGACTTTTCCGCGTAATGGAAGGACGCCCCGTGACAATTCGTTTCCTCGACCCTCCGTTACACGAGTTTCTCCCTCACGACGAGGAAGGGCAGCGCGAGGTTGCGCAAGTGATAGGGGTATCGGCCGAACGAGTGCGGGAAAAGGTTGATGCTCTCCATGAATTCAATCCGATGCTCGGCCATCGGGGCTGCCGACTCGGAATCACTTACCCTGAAATCTCAGAGATGCAGGTACGAGCAATTATGGAGGCAGCGTGCAATGTGCATACCGAAGGCATTACTGTCCTTCCTGAGATTATGGTACCACTCGTCGGAAGCATAAAAGAGCTCATCTTACAACGCGAGCTAATCGAGCGCATCGCAACGGATGTACTAACTAGAAGAGGATTAAGTAAGAACGATATCCCCTACATGATTGGAACAATGATTGAGGTTCCACGAGCAGCGATCACCGCTGACGAAATCGCGCAAGAGGCAGAGTTCTTCAGCTTTGGCACAAACGATCTCACTCAGATGGGATGTGGATTCTCCCGCGACGATGCCGGAAAATTCTTGAAAGACTACGTTGCCAAAGGGATCTACGCACACGATCCGTTCCAAGTCCTCGACCAGAACGGAGTAGGCAAGCTAGTAGAAATGGCATGTAAACTCGGCAGAAAGACACGCCCTGATATTGAGCTCGGAATATGTGGAGAGCATGGAGGAGAACCATCTTCCATCCGGTTTTGCCACAGGATCGGACTAGACTATGTAAGCTGCAGCCCTTACCGTGTCCCGATTGCCCGCCTTGCGGCAGCGCAAGCGGCGCTCGAAAACAAGTAGAATAAAACAAAACTGAACAAACGACCACGAAGGCCGGGAGAAATCCCGGCCCTGTTTATTCTGCAACAACTCCTACGAGCAACCCAAGCGCAATGCAAAGGGCGCAAGCAATTGCTGGGGTCCCAAGCCATCCGAACAAAACCCGTAGAAGAACACGGGTATTAATTGTCCGCGTTCCTTTCACAAGACCAATGCCTACCACTGCGCCCACTACAGCCTGGGAAGCAGAAACAGGAACTCCTATGACGGCATACACATTTAGAGTAATTGCCTCCGACAAGATGACAACTAGCGAAGCAAATGGGTCCAGTGGGACGATGCGGCTTCCCACAGTGTGGATCACGTTCCTGCTAAATGTAAGAATCCCTATTGCAATTGCTATAGATCCAATCAGTGCAGCGGTAAACTTTCCAGTAACGCCAGCAGTTACGTAAACACCAGTTACATTAGCCACATTGTTTGCCCCCAGAGAATACGCACCGTAACAAGTAACAAGAGCAAGCCCCCAACGAATCAAGCGATCATGTGTAGAGAAGCGACCAAGCGCAGTTGTTGGATAGAGAGAAGCAAGTTTGTAAGGAATATAGGCAGCAATTAGACCTCCAACCGGAGTAAGGATCCACGAGATGAATATCTTCATAAGTGGCTGAAAATCGACCCCTTCTCCAAGCAGGCTTCCCCCAATAATAGCCCCTACTGTTGCCTGTGTGCATGAGATAGGAAGGCCCAGGAGAGTCATCAAGACAACTGTGCCTCCGGCAGCAAGCATAATGATGAAACTCGACATCAAGGTTTGTGTGCCGATGGCTCCATAGGTGTCAAAGCCGCGGCTGCCGGTAAAGATAGCGCCAAGGATGACAAAAAACGAAGCAAGCCCTGCAGCTGTCCAGAATCTCAGTGCTCTGCTTTCCACCGCTGGACCAAACAGGTTGGCTGCATCGTTTGCGCCTAACCCCCAACCCATGAACCCACCTGCAAGCAATGTCCACATACTATGACTCTACCCAACCTTTCATTATTTGAGCCCATAGTCTATAGCTACAAATAGCCACATTTCAAGCAGCAGTGGTCTATTGTTGGCTTTGTACTATCTAGGTAGCCAGTTATAGAATATCCTTATAGCTCCTTGCGGTTAAGGCAAGGTAACCCAGAGAAAGACTCACCAGCCTAGCCTCTCGCAAAGAACGCCAACAACCCCAGAAAATGAGGGTAGGTTCTTAATTAACATACTATGATGTTTTCTCTGCGATCTCCGCGTCCTCTGCGGTTAAACGCCTTTGCCTTTAAACCCTTGTTTCTGCTTTTCTCTGCGATCCTGGGGTCTTGAGTGAGTGAAACGAACGGGCGAGAGAAAACGCTCTGTGTCAGAAAAAGGTTCTTATTGCACCCCTCACCTCAGAGTAGGATCATCAATTACTTGTCAGCGACTCAAATTTCTGAGCGAGGGCCTGTTCCACTGACTTAGGAACAAAAGACTCAATCTCTCCACCAAAGCGCTTCACTTCTTTAACGATAGAAGAAGAAAGAAAGCTATAGGAAACAGCTGTCATGAAAAAGACAGTCTCAATATCGCAGTCCAGGTCGCGGTTTGTGAGAGCCATCTGAAACTCATAATCAAAATCCGAATTCGCACGCAGACCACGCACAATCGCCTGTACACTGTAGGCCTTGGCGCAATCAATCAATAGGCCATCGTAACCGATCACCTTTACTCCACAGATGTTGGACTCAGCAAGTGCACTCTCAGCAATCCTTACCCGCTCGGACGCAGAGAAAAGCGGTTTTTTGCGTGGATTAGCTACTACAGCAATTACCAGACTATCGAATAACCTTGTTGCCCGCCGAACAATATCAATATGTCCATAGGTAATCGGGTCGAAACTCCCTGGGTAGATGGCATTGGATAAAGTCATGTCAAAACGATTCTATTCTAAATCTTCAATTCCCACAACATCAGATGTACGTGGGCCAATCACCGCCAGGTTCATGGAATCATCCTGCATATGCTGCTTCAAGGCTCGCCAGGCATCCTTTTCGGAAACAGCCCCCAGGAGAGCAATTGTTTCATCTAGGGAAAGTATTTTCATGGCATTTACTGCAGCGTATCCTAATCTGAGCATAGAATTGTAGTTTGTTTCTGAGCTTAGGACTAAACCTCCGCACAGTTTTCTCTTAGCCAACATAATATCATCGCTCGCTATCCCTTTAGAATTCAAGCGATCGATCTCCCTTCTTATCGCTCCTACAACTTCGGCTACTGTCTCTGGTGCAGTGGCGGCATAGATGATCCAGGTACCTGTATCAGAGTAACAAGCAACATCACTAAAAACGGAATAAGCCAGCCCAAGTTCCTCACGAATAGTGCGGAACAGACGCGAGCTCATTCCACCTCCAAGAACTGTATTTGCCACCTCCATAGGAAAACGGCTGTCGTCAGCAGCAGCTACTCCAGGAAAACCTAAGTAGATATGAGACTGACCAGTACTACGCTCGTGAAATGCACGTCCACTCATCATCCGCGGGGCTACCCGCTCAGTAACAGGAACATCAGTGGGCGAGTCATCAACCAACTGCTTCGCCATTGCAAATACTTTCTCGTGCTCAACCGCCCCGCACACAACGAGAATCATGTTCTTGGGCTGATAGAAAAGACGATACTGTCGATCGATTTCCCGGCGAGCTACACACCTGATCACCTCACGACTTCCTAAGACTGAAGAACACAAATGATGTTTGTCTTTCCACAAGCCAGCTGCAAACAAATCGTAGGCTAGCTGCTCTGGATCATCATCGTGCCCACGAATCTCCTCAAGAACTACCTTCCTCTCACGCTCAATTTCCTGTTCATCGAATCTAGGATTCTGTACCAAATCAATGAGAAGTTGTAGTGCCAGGGAAAAACCATCGCTTGGAACACTGGTGTAGTAAAGACTGTGTTCTTTTCCTGTGGCTCCGTTTAGATACCCGCCGATCGCATCAATCTCTCGAGCTATCTGTTCTGCGTTACGGGTTGCTGTTCCACGAAACAACAAGTGCTCAACAAAATGCGCCAAACCAGGAAAAGCGTCCGGATCATCGCGGCTTCCTGTTCTGACCCAGACACCTATGCTTACCGTTCGGGAAGGCAACCTCTCTTCCACCAAAACCTGTAGCCCATTTTCAAGTCTACAAGAAAAAGCGCCATCGTAGAGAGATCTTTTCACCAACGGTCCTCAAAATCAAGCTCCTTCGTATTGTTCTTCTCTTTTTCTTCTGCGGGAATGATCCGGCGCAGCTTGTAGCGGCCGCGCTCGTCGATCTTTAACACTTCAACAGTCACTCGATCTCCCATTTTTACTACATCCTCTACGCGTTTGACGTAATTATCTGAGAGTTCGGAGATGTGTATCAGCCCAGTAATATCGGACCCCAATTCAACAAATGCCCCGTAGTCGGTAGTATTGGCAACCGTTCCTTCAATAACTGCTCCGACCTTGATTTTGTTTTCAGGCTGTACGGGTTTTCTTCTTTGCCTTCCCTTGCTTGAGGTCCTGGCTCTTTCTTGTCCGGAAGACTCACCTTCGCCTTCCACGCGTTTGAGATCGGGACGCCCCATCTTGTCCTCTCCAATTACCTCAACCGTAATCTCATCACCCGGCTTCACGATATCGCGAACATTGTCAACGTAACCAGAAGCAAGATGAGAAACGTGGACTAACCCTTCGGAGCCATTCTTCAATTCAACAAATGCCCCGAAATCAACAACACGTGTAACCTTGGTTGCTATTACTGTCCCCACCTCCAGCTCGGAGGTAAGATCCTCGATCCGTTCCTGCGCAGCAGCAACTGCTTCGGAGTCAACACCGGCTAGTGTGACCCTCCCATCATCATCAATATCGATGGCGGCGCCGGTCTCCTCAATAATCTTGCGAATCATTTTTCCACCAGGTCCGATTACTGCCCCAATCTTCTCCACTGGAATGTTAATCGTTACCAGACTTGGAGCAAATGAGGAAAGGTGTTCTCTCGGAGCGGGAATGGCTCTCGTCATTTCATCAAGAATAATCAACCGGGCACGCTTAGCCTTGGACAACACTTCACGAATGGCTTCCTTGCTAATGCCACCAACTTTGACATCGAGCTGAAACGCGGTAACCCCATCATATGTTCCGGCGACCTTGAAGTCCATATCGCCATAGTGGTCTTCATCACCGATGATGTCCGTAAGAATCACACGTTTCTTGGAGATAGGATCTTCAACCATGCCCATAGCAATCCCCGCAATTGCCTTCTTGGTCGGCACTCCCGCATCCATCATGGCAAGAGATCCACTACACACACTGGCCATAGATGAAGAACCGTTTGACTCCAAGATCTCTGATACGATGCGAATAGTGTATGGAAAGTCTTCCTCATTAGGCACAACGCTACGCAAAGCACCTTCTGCCAGGCTTCCATGTCCAATGGATCGTCGGCTAGGCCCACGCAATGGGGACACTTCGCCCACCGAGAAAGGAGGAAAATTGTAATGGACCATGAATCGCTTGCGCCCCTCTTTCATCATCTGGTCAATGATCTGCTCATCACTACGGGAAGCGCCAAGGGTAACAACCCCAAGGCTTTGTGTCTCGCCTCGAGTAAACACTGCGGAACCGTGCGCTCGTGGAAGACTCCCAACTTGACAGCTAATTTGGCGCACATCATCTGGTCGACGGCCATCGATTCGTTCACCTCGTTCCAGAATCCCTTGCCTCATATATTCCCCGTAGAACCCGTCTACTAGGGAAGATACGCGCCGTTCTAGCTTTGTCCTCTCCTCTGCCGAAAGCTCTTCGGTGATGGCCATCTCGATCGCCTGCTCTCGGAGTGAGGCTACAAAATCACTCAATTCTCGCTTGGTCGAAAACCCATGCATAGATGGAAATCGAGGACAAACAACTGACTGAACTCGTTCCCGCAGGACAGCATCTTCAATCACAGGAGTAAATTCCACCTTTCTCGGCTGAATCCGATCAACGAACTTCTCCTGCAAGGCAAGCATCTCTTGAATTGCGCGATGCGCAAGATCAACTGCCTCTACTACCTCTTCTTCGGAAAGTTCCTTCATGTGCCCTTCCACCATTGTCACTGTCCTCTTGGTTCCAACAACGGTGATTTCCACCCCATTCTCTTCCTGCAATGTTGCTTCAGGATTTACAACCAACCTTCCATCCTGTAATCCAATCCTTACCCCAGCTACCGGTCCTCCAAATGGCACTTCTGAAATCATCAGAGCCGCAGAAGCACCAAGAATAGCCAGAATACCTGGATTGCAATCGGGCTCCACAGACAAAACGGTTGCTACAATCTGTATCTCATCGTCGTATCCGTCGGGGAAAAGCGGGCGGATTGGCCGGTCGATCATGCGAGCACTTAGCGTTGCTACATCACTTGGCCTCCCCTCTCGCTTAAAAAAGCCACCGGGGATCTTTCCTGCAGCATAAAACCGTTCTTCATAATCAACACGCAATGGGAAGTAGTCAAGGTTCCTCTTGTTTTCCCGGTGGGTTACACTCACCAACACACGTGTGTCACCATATATGGCCAGCACCGCTGCATCTGCTTGCTTTGCCAGTTGCCCTGTTTCAAGGGCAAGTTCTTTTCCACTAAACTGTACACTTTCTCTAACTAACATTTATCTTATACTCCTCTTATGCCCAGTTGTTGAATCAGATCCTTATATGCTGCAAGATCTTGATTCTTTAGATACTTCAGCAAGCGACGGCGTTGGCCGACCATCTTTCGCAGACCTCGCTGCGAGCCAAAATCCTTCTTATGCACATTCAAGTGTCCTGTTAACTGGGCAACACGTTCCGTTAAAAGTGCAATTTGTACGCTCACTGATCCGGTATCTTTCTCATTTTTCCCGTGCTTACGGATTATTTCTTCTGTCCTTTCACATGTAAGGCTCATCTGCCCTCCCTTTGTTCCCTAATCCCGAGCGAGGGATACCCCTTCTCCCAGGATTGGAAACCTATTCAGCTCTTATACCTGTCTGCCAGGTGAGTATGCGCATTGATCAACCCCGGGATCGCCAATTTACCGGTTCCGTCTATTAACACATCACATTCAGTTGTTGACAAATCTTCTTTGGTAATGGAAGAGATTTTGGTATCATCAATCTGGAGGTTCACGTTTTCAGCCACAGAGATTCCCTCAGTAACTACTGCAACATTTCTAAGGACTATGCGCATCTAACCTTCTTGCTCGTTTTTTATCCTGTTCACAAGATATAAAGTATACCCATACTCACTAGAGTTCGCAAAGTCATTTTCGCGACTTATTACTTCTTGCCTAACACAGCACAATGCGGTTATTATATTACAGATCACCAAATATGAGACAACAGAATATGACACATAAGAATAAAGGACAAGAGCTTGGGAAATGGGCAGAAGATATTGCATGTGGGTTTCTTCGTAAACATGGATATGCAGTCATCGAACGCAACTGGTATTCTCGCTTCGGAGAGATAGACATTATTGCCCGTGACAAAGGGACCCTTGTATTTGTCGAAGTTAAGATGCGCACAAGTTCAGGGTACGGCGATGCAAGAGAAGCGGTCACTTTCTGGAAATGCAAGCGAATTATTACCACAGCAAAGGCTTACTTGAGGATGACCGGATCTGAGTTACCAGCCCGATTCGACGTAGTAATAGTTGAGAGCAAGGGGATTTCGCTTTACCAGGACGCATTCCAAGTTGAGGACACATGTTCGCACGGCTTTTGAGCGGCGTGGTAGTTGGGATCGACGCAAGAATAGTGGAAGTACAGTGCGATGTGGCGGGCGGTCTTCCCAGATTTCAGGTTGTGGGGCTACCAGAAAAAGAGGTAACCGAAAGCCGTGAACGGATTCGCAGCGCCATAAAGAATTCGGGCTATTCATTCCCACCAAGTCGAATTACCGCCAATCTTGCTCCAGCTGATCTACGCAAAGAAGGCGTTGGATTCGACCTGGCAACCGCTCTAGGGATCCTTGTGGCATCCGGCCAAGTCTCTCCTTGTCCGGGGCGTTACTTGCTCCTTGGAGAACTCTCCCTGAATGGTGAGGTACGAAGTGTGCGCGGAGTTCTACCGATCACCTTGATGGCAGCTCAAGCAAAAATGGATGGGATAGTTCTGCCAAAGGACAATGCCCGTGAAGGAGCCCTCATCGACGACATTGCCGTTTATCCTGTGCGCACACTCACTGAAGCAGCTGAAGGACTTTCTGGCAAGCTCACCCTACCCAGATTTGAAATGGATCGCACCGAAGTTATGGCAAGAGCCTTCAAGCAACCCTCCATAGATATGTCTGATATAAAGGGACAAGAGCAGGCTAAACGCGCACTTGAGGTGGCGGCAGCAGGCGAACACAATCTATTGATGATCGGCCCTCCCGGAGCGGGAAAAAGCATGTTAGCACATTGCCTCCCTGGAATTCTTCCGCCTCTTTCATTTGAGGAATCGATTGAAGTTACACGAATCCATAGTAGTGCTGGCATGGTAGAACACAATACACCCCTAGTGGCCCAACGACCGTTTCGATGTCCGCACCACACCATCTCCTATGCTGGAATGGTGGGTGGAGGGCATGGCCTCCCAAGTCCAGGAGAGGTTACTCTTGTTCACCGCGGGGTGCTGTTTCTTGATGAACTCCCTGAATTTGATCGGCGCGTTCTGGAAACCCTACGACAACCACTTGAAGACCGAACAATCTTGCTGTCTCGCGCAGGTGTATCAGTTCGCTATCCCGCCAATTTTATGTTGGTCTGCGCAATGAATCCCTGTCCATGTGGACACCTGGGGGACCACCTTCATCCATGCACTTGTAGTCTGCACGAAATCAAACGCTATCGAAAACGCATCTCTGGCCCATTCATGGACAGAATCGATCTTTTCGTTGAAGTTCCACGGCTTAGCCGAGAGGAATTGGTCGCGCGCCCCGCAGGGGAAGACTCGCACTCAGTCCAGACTAGAGTAAAGGAAGCAAGACGGATACAATGGGATCGAATGAAGACAAAGCCAGGCCGATTTTCGAATGCTCAACTAAATTCGAAAGAGTTAGGGCAATATTGCATACTTAGGAAGGAGGCGAAGGGGCTTTTGGAAAAGGCTATCGATCGGTTTTCGCTAAGTGCCCGAGGTTACACACGTGTTCTTAAAGTAGCACGAACAGTCGCCGATCTTGAAGGTGTTCCACAGATCTCTGCGGAGCACATCGCTGAAGCCCTTCAATATCGCTCAATCGATGGCAACTTTGCCTAAAGGAGGAAGCAAGTGAAGAGACTCTTCGTACTGAGCTTAGCTATGATTCTCGTTTGGTCAATAGCTGCATTAGCAGCCGTTTTTCCGCTCACTATCTCAAAAATAGAGATCGATGGAAATGAGGAAATCCACACAAGAGAGATTCTAGATGCAGTTAGCATCGAACCAGGGAACCAGATCACTGCTAGTGAGCTGAAAGCAGCATCGCAAGCAATCTACGAACTAGGCTGGTTCAGCGAAGTGATCCCTGAAATCGATGAAGAAAGAACGCTCATTTTCCGTGTGAAGGAAAACCCTCTCCTGACCACAATTGAGATTACAGGAAACATCAACACAGAACCATTTGAGCTCTTTGGAATCACACTCTTCCGCCCACTAATAATGCCCACAGACGAAATCCTTCGGGTCTTTCGAGATCATGAAATAAAGAAGGGAACGGTACTTAACACCAGCTCCCTAACAGAAGCGTTGACCGCTGTAATCGACGCATACGACGAAAAGGGATACACCCTTATCATGATGGGAACAGTCACCCCAGGAGAAACTCTGCAAGTACAAATCATCGAGGGGAAAGTAACAGGGAACATCATCACCGGACTAGTAGACATCCCAGAAGAGTTTGCCTTGAAAATGATTGACATTCCCAAAGATAGGTGTTTGAAAAAGACACAAATTCAGCAAACGTTAACCAACCTTACCTCGTCGGTCTTTTTCGCTGAAGTTAGCGTAGCTCCAGAACAAGGAATTACGCAGGATTCAGTACAACTTGTATGGAATCTCAAGGAACGTGTTCTTATAGATACCGCCACTGATATAAATGACATTGCACTTGAGGGAATCAACATGTTCCCGGAAGAAATTGCGCGTGCTGCGTTAGGTAGAATTCCACAAACTCCGATCGACAACTACGCTCTCCTGCAAATAGTGAAAGGCCTCTACGATCTTTACCAACGCAATGGTTACACCATGGTTCGCTTTTCCGTAAAGAGCATCGAGGGAGGCAAGCTTCTTCTGGAAGTACAGGAAGGGGAAATCGGAGAGATCAGTCTGGAGGGGAACACCTATACCAAAGACTATGTTATTATGAAGAACCTGGGGATACGTACTGGAGAGATATTGAATCGCCAACGGCTGGCAGTAAGCTACCAAGGCCTCATGGCTCTTGGTTACTTCAATGCAGTCGATATCTTCCCTGAATGGGCTGAAGAAACCGTACACCTCAAAGTTTCCATCAGCGAAAACAAAAAGCTAGGCGGGATCAATGGTTCCATAGCTTATTCACCAGAAAGCCAAGGACTAGTTGGAACACTTACGTATAGCCAGAAAAACCTTTTCGGTACCGGGCAGGATCTGTCCCTTTCTTACAGCCGAGGGCTAATCGGAGACACGAGTACAGAGTGGGATTTAGGTTATAGCACGGTCTCCTTCTTCCGCAATTTCAGCCGTGTCGGGCTCAACATCTACCGCAAGAGCGAGGACAGAACAGCAGGCGAAGAGACAACACACTTTGTTACCCTAGGAGGAAATGCTTCCGTCAGTTACCCCTGCGCCGACTACACAAACCTTGATCTTTCATACAAACATGAAAAGGTCGACCCAACTGAACAAGTCATCAATTCAGCCACAGCTGCCTTGCGTTATGATAACATTGCCAACCCACGCTTTCCTACCACAGGTAGTCGTCGTCGTTTGGCGCTAGAGCAGGCTGGCGCATTCGCCCCCGGAATGAAGTTTTCCAAGCTTGACCTAAGCTGGGTATACTTCACCCCTGTACACCTTGATCTTCCTTTTCTCGCTTCGCGCGATCAAATCCTCGCCATCCGTTTGGTCGCAGGGACAGGAAAAGACATTCCCATCTCGCAGGCTTATGAGTTCGGTGGAACTTCGACAATCCGCGGAGCAGAAACCTCCTATGTAAATCAGTTGTTCTACTCAAACATGGAGTATCGTCTGGCCGTAGTGGAAGGGCTAACAACAAGCCTGTTCTTTGATAGTGGAGTCAATCTGAGTCAAGTAAATGTCAAAGGCACAAAGGCATCTTTTGGGGTGGAGTTAGGAATTGCGGCAGTCGGGATGTACGTGCGTTTGGATATGGCATGGGTTCTCGGCCCGGAGATGGATATTGTGCCAAGTTTCGGCTTTGGCTTTAGCCCCCTGTTTTAAGGTGACAAGAAATTACTCTCTGTCTATAATTAGCTGCTTCTAGAAAGAAAAAGGAGGAAAAAATGTCCAAGACGTCCCTAGTCATAGCCATAATTGCCCTGCTTGTTGGGGCTGGAGCCCTAGCCCTACAGTTTGTCCCTCAATCAAACAACGAAGTTGATCAAGCAACTTTTGACACACTCGAGAACCGTGTAGTAAGCCTCGAGAAAAACCCGGTTACGCCAGCTCTAAGTATTGCCTACATCAATGCTGAGGATGCATTTACCGTGTTCACCAACGCCGTGAAAGACCTGCGCCAAAAGGCGTTCGATAAGCAAGAAGAAATCATCGCTTTGCAGAGGCAATATATGGAGAGCACCATCTCTAAGGAAGAATACGAGGACACGTATAACCAGTTGCAAGTTGAGCTCTTACAGGCGCAAATCAATATAAGTATGGGAACGATCGACAAGTTGATCATCTCTTCCGGTTTTTCCGACGTTCGCGGTGACCTGGAACAGCTACGAGAACAGGCACAACCAATTGTTGATGAAATAAAGAGCCTGGCATCATCGGTGAGAGTTGGGATAATTGACCCAGAGGAGTTCAATAGCCGTTACACACAAGCAAGAAACGCATTCACCCAGCTTGACGAGCTGCTTACCAATCTAGCAACTTCAAGAATCGTCGCGGGAGCGAACAAGGTTGCTCTAGCAAACGGCTACGATTTGGTATTACGAGCAAAGAACGTAATCATTTACCGCAATACGGCAAAGCTGACGGACATCACCGATATGGTGAAGCGCGAACTTACAGAATCGTTGAGATAACTACAGATGCCCTATGACATTGAAGACATTAGACAGGTTCTTCCCCAGCGCTATCCCTACTTGATGATTGACCGGGTCCTTGAGCAAGACAAGGAACACGTTATCGCAGTTAAGAACGTAACCATAAACGAACCATTCTTCCAGGGGCATTTCCCGGAGCCTTTTCAGGCAATAATGCCAGGAACATTAATCCTGGAAGCTATGGCACAGACAGCGGCTTTTCTCCTTGGTAGAAAAAGTGAGCTTGGTTATCTGGTTAGAGTAGACAAGGCTCGCTTCCGACGTAAGGTTATACCTGGAGATCGGCTAATCCTATCGGCAAGCAGACTACGCCAAAGAAACGAATTACTGCAAATAGAAGCAGAAGCGTCGGTCAACAGCGAGATAGCGGCAACTGCAATTATATCCATAATCGTAGAAGACAAGAAGAATGCGGGCAAAGCTTGTTGAATCGGTTCCAAACATCAGTGAGGGTCGTCGCCGCGATGTGATAGACACAATAGCTCAGGCTGCTCGAGGAGAAGGGCGGCATGTACTTGATGTCGATTCGGATGTGGATCACAATCGTTCGGTAATCACCATTGTTGGTGAACCAGCTGCGGTTGCTATCGGAATCGACCACTTAGTTGAAGAAGCAGTGGCAAGAATAGATTTGACGAAACACCATGGAGAACACCCCCGTATGGGGGCAGTTGACGTAATTCCATTCATTCCCATACATAACGTATCCATGAAAGACTGTGTTACCCTTTCTCGCCAAGTCGGAAAGAAAATAGCAGACAAGTACAAGATCCCCGTTTATTTGTACGAAGAATCAGCAACAAATGAGAGACGACAAAACCTAGCGACGATCAGAAAGGGTGAATTCGAGGGTTTTTTCGAAAAAATAAAGGATCCTGAATGGAAACCTGATTTCGGTACTGCAAAGGTTCACCCGACTGCGGGCGCCACAGCCGTAGGAGCACGCCAATTCCTAGTCGCCTACAATATCAACTTAGCAACTGCAGACCTGATCACAGCGAAGAAAATCGCCGCTGCCATTCGCGGTTCAGGTGGCGGATTACCGTATGTAAAGGCGCTTGCCTTCACACTTGAGCAACGAAATATAGTACAGATATCAATGAACCTCACTAACTTCAAGAAAACGCCGATACTTCGTGTCTTCGAGGTGGTTAAGAATGAAGCCGAGCATTACGGCATAAGCGTGTTAGATAGCGAAATTGTGGGCATGGTTCCAAAGGAAGCGCTTTATACTGTTGCTTCCACCGTGCTTCGCATGGAGCAATTCTCTCGTGCATCAGTTCTCGAAGAACGAATTGAGGACGCCCTACGTAACAAGCATTGACTCACGGTTCCCATGATATGTTCCTCGCTCAGGTTAGTATTGTTGCTTGGTTGGTTAGACTAGTCTCGTGACAATTTTGCCACCTCTGTATTATTCCATTCAATGGACAACAGATCCTTTTTCATGGGACTGACGTCCACACTCGACGTCGCTAATCCTCTCCACGTTTCCGACAGGTTTCCTTTCGCTTATGGGACAACTGAGGTAATTCTTGTAGTCGCGGGGAAAGCAGGGACAAATGGGAATAGCCTGTTCTCAAACAAGGAGGCAGGGTGGAAGGACGAGTTGACAGAGGCGTGATTGCAGTAACTTCCCTCCTTCTCCTCTATGGATTGGTGATGGTCTACAGCTCAAGTGCAGCTTTTTCTCTCAGACATTACGACAACAGTTTTCACCTGTTTCTAAAACAGCTAATAGCTGCCATAACGGGAATCAGCCTACTTACAGTGCTCTCCTTTTGTGATTATCATCGTTTATTTCATCTAGATGACCTTCTTCTGGTTGGCTCGTTTTTCCTCATTCTACTAACCGTGATTCCGCTATCAGGGGCTACCAACGGTCGCTGGTTGCAGCTCGGCCCATTTACATTACAGCCAACTGAACTAGTAAAGCTTTCGTTGGTCATCTACCTGGCGGCAACGATTTCTCGGAAAGGCGAGAAGATATCCTCATTTACTGAAGGCGTACTTCCATTTGTAGTTGTACTATCCATACTGGGAATCGTAATGATAAATCAGCCTGACTTCGGGATGCTGGTACTCTTTGGAGCGTTGAGCATGGCTATGTTGTTCGTCAGTGGAGCTAGGATTTCACATCTAGTCTGGCTTGGAATGGGAAGCGTTCCATTAATTTATGTCGCCCTACGCATTGCGCCTTATCGTCTAGCACGAATCGTTTCTTTTCTTGACCCATACACCTACCATACATCCTCTGGTTATCAAATTGTCCAATCCTTGGTTGCTATTGGATCTGGGGGAGTAATCGGCCGCGGGCTCGGGGCATCACGGGCAAAACTGTTCTATCTCCCACAAGCACACAATGATTTCATCTTCTCAATAGCTTCCGAGGAATTAGGATTGATAGGAGCACTAGCCCTGATTGCCTTGTTCGCCCTCTTTGCCTGGCGCGCCTTCCATATCGCCTTGCATGCATCCGATCGTTTTGGATACCTTCTAGCATTCGGCATCGGCTTCACGATCAGCATGCAAGCTCTCATCAATCTTGGGGTTGCCCTAGGAATTCTGCCAGTCACCGGCCTTACTTTGCCATTTATCAGTAATGGAGGTTCATCTCTGGTTGTCACGCTGGCCATGGTTGGAACACTGTTGAATATCTCAAAGCAAGGAGGGCGCCCTTGAAGATCCTAGTTGCCGGCGGAGGAACGGGAGGCCATGTCTATCCCGCGATAGCCATCATAGAGGAACTGTCTCGGCAAGAAGATAAGACAGAAATTGCTTATATCGGCACAAAGCGGGGAATTGAAGCACGTATCCTCCCTTCCTACCCTAAGATTCATTTCTACCCGATACATATTCGCGGCCTTGCTCGTGGGCGACTGTTTCAGAACCTAGGAGCCATCCTTCTTCTCACCCTTGCCCTCGCAGAAACACTAAGAATTGTTTTGCGTTTTCGACCCCAACTCATAATCGGAATGGGGGGATATGCTTCCTTTCCCGCTGTTTTCCTGGGAAGCCTTCTCAAGAAACCCCTAGGGGTAAGTACAGTGATCCATGAACAGAATATAGAAGCCGGTCTAGCCAACCGCTTCCTCTATCCATTTGTGGACGAAGTACTTGTTTCCTACCAACGCTCAAAAAGATACTTTCCGCGCGCAAAGAAAATAGTGATTACCGGAAATCCAATCCGAAAGGAGTTTCTCCTCACTAAACGGGAAACGAGCATTTACCATCGTTTCGGCCTTGACCCTGAGAAGAAAACGGTACTCGTGTTTGGAGGATCTCACGGAGCAGCCATCCTAACCCAAGCTGTCATGCGTGCCAGAGAAAGACTCTCCAAGAGCGAGCAAATACAGATACTCCTTATCACTGGAAACAAAGCAAGAGAACACTCAATCGAGGAAGAGTTTGGTAACGCCAGAGTGAATAATCTCGTGGTATTCCGCTACATTGACCGGATGAGTGATGCATTTGCAATAGCAGATCTAATCGTCTCCCGTGCCGGTGCTACCACCCTTGCCGAAATCACTTCTTGTGGAAAACCGGCTTTGTTGATTCCATGGGGGGAAGCAGCTAATGGACATCAGTGGAAAAATGCCCGCTACCTGGAATCACGGAACGCTTGCGCAATAGTAGCAGAAAAAGACATGACGAATCTCCCATTTCTTACCCATATCAAAGAGACAGTAATGAACAAGGAGAAACTCATCCAGATGGCACAGCACTCTTGGCAGCTTGGTCAACGACAAGCATCAACGGCAATTCTAGGAGAAATCCGTACTTTACTAGAGGGAGCACAAACGTGATCAAAACTGGGAAACGTTACCACTTCATAGGAATTGGTGGAGCAGGCATGAGTGGTCTCGCCAAAGTAATGTTAGACAGGGGAATGAAAATCTCTGGTTCCGACCTACGTAACAATCAGGAGGTCGCTCAACTGAAAGAAGCAGGTGCGTCTGTCTATCTCGGGCACGATCCTCATCTCGTTGATGGTAATCTAGATGGGGTCATTGTTTCATCAGCAATCGGAGAGGAAAACTCAGAGCTCAAAGCGGCAAGAAGACGCAACCTTCCCGTTGTAAAGCGATTGCACGCCCTGGCCTCACTGCTGTACGGGTACAAGAGCATCGGAATAGCAGGAACACACGGAAAAACAACCACTACTGCTATGGCTGCCACCATTCTGACCGCAACAGGACAAGATCCAAGTTATCTCATAGGGGCACAGTGTCCAGGCCTAAAAGGGAACTCTCATCTTGGGCAGGGGAGTTTCTTCGTTACCGAGGTGGATGAAAGTGATGGCTTATTCCTGGCACTGCATCCAACGATCGCAGTTCTTAATAATATTGGTCGTGATCACTTGAATACCTATTCTACTTTGGCTGGAATTAAGAGAAGCTTCGCTCAGTACATTCGTCAATCAGAACTTCCCGTTCTCGCAATCGATAACCGGAACGTTCGCGAACTGGCACGTGAAGTCCCTGATGCTTTCACTGTAGGAATATGTGAAGATGCAGAACTAAGTGCAAGAAACATTGCACACAAAGGCTTTCGTACCAATTTCGATCTTGTTTATCAAGGAAAGCCAATCTGCCCTGTTCAGCTTCCTGCCCCTGGCAATCACAATGTGCGTAATGCCCTCTGCGCCATTGGCGCCTGCTTCCTTGCTGGGATTAGCCTCACTGAAGCTGCCAGTGCTCTAGAGGATTTCTGCCTACCCAAACGACGTTTCCAACTCTTGGAGGAAAATGGAGTCACGGTAGTGGACGATTATGCACACTTACCCGAAGAGATTGAAGCAACCCTGCAGGCGATTCGCGACGGTTGGAATCACAGACGGATCGTGGCCATTTTTCAGCCTCACCGCTACAGTCGAACTAGAGCGATCAGCGGTGAGTTTGGCAATGCATTTCGCGAGGCGGACACAGTACTACTAACCCCGATTTATCCTGCTCGCGAGCAACCAATCCCAGGGATCACTTCAAGGCTAATTGCAGCAGCAATTAGCAACTCATCTAATCTTGACCTCCATTTTGTTGAGGACAAGGAAAAGGTTGTTTCTTTTCTTAAGAGATATATCGAGCCAGGGGATTTCATTATCAGCTTCGGCGCCGGCGACATTTGGACAGTTACTGAGGAGTTGTCATGCTTCCTAGAGGAGGGACAGTTCTGCAGAGTGTGAACCAAGCCGAATTACATGCCAAGCTCATCTCTCTTCAGGGCAGGGTAATCTTTGACGAACCGCTCTTCCTGCATACTACGCTTGCAATCGGTGGAAGAGCAACTTGCTTCTTCTTACCCACAACTATCGGAATATTGCAAGAAGCGATCAGTCTCTGTAACGAATACGAGCTCGCATACATGATCCTAGGTGCCGGTTCAAATATTCTCTTTCCCGACAAAGGCTACTCGGGCATGGTAATTGGAACATCGCAATTACGGGGGGCAAGCATCAGAGATGGTTGGGTGCACGCACTTGCGGGAGAACCTCTTCCCGAACTTATCACACGCCTAGATCAAGCGAATCGGCAATCGCTCAATTTTCTTGCTGGAATCCCTGGTTCGCTTGGGGGCGCAATCGCAATGAACGCCGGAATTCCTGAGCGAGCGATAGGGCAAGAAGTGGAACAAGTAGCCATCCTCAATTCAGCTACCAGGATCGAGGTGATTCCAGCAAAGGACTGCGGGTTTTCCTATCGAACAAGCGTCTTTGTCAAGAACAAGCTACCAATCTTGTGGGCAAAGATGAATCTGAACGGCAAAGTATACGACTGTATCGAGATTCTCAACCGACGAAGATTAAGTCAACCCTCCTCTGCCTATAGCGCTGGCTGCGTATTCAAGAACCCTCCAGGCCTATCTGCGGGTAGGTTGATTGAACAGGCTGGCCTAAAGGGATTTAGGGTGGGAATGGCCAAGGTATCTGAGAAACACGCCAATTTCATCATCAACTGTGGAGGAGCAACAAGCGCTCAAGTTCTTGAATTAATTGACATTATACGTAGAAAGGTGTATAAGAGTTCTCATATTCAGCTTGAAATGGAACTTGAGGTCATTGGAGAGTGACCGTGAACAAGAGGAGGGGGAAAGAAGTTTTCTTGTAGGCTGGTTATTTTAGGAGGGGTTCTTATCGCTGCTGCCATAATTGTTCTATTTACACCCTGGTTCGCTCCCTTCAATTTGCAGGAGATTACAGTAAGAGGGAACCATCATATCTCTTTAGAAGAAATCAAGCAGAAAAGTGGACTCCGAATAGGAGAGAATCTTCTACGAATCTCTGCGTCCCGTACCCAAAAAGCCCTCTTATCAATAGCGTGGGTAAAGGAAGCCTATGTCAAACGAGTCTATCCACACACAATGCAGATTACGATTCGCGAGCGTGTGCCAATTGCAGCGTTATACGATACTGACGAGCAAGGGAAGCCTGTAGCAATTGCAGAAGGCGGGAGATTGCTTTACCAAGTAGCTGAGGATGAGCGCCCTTTTCTTTCTGTAAAGGGGATAGAGTTTACCAGCAGTGACCCCTCAAGTATGCTGACAAACAAAGAAGCAACCAAAGTCGTTGAATACCTATACAGTCTAGGAATGAGCGAGGGGCCGTTTTCCCTAATGGATTTTGGAAATCCTAGAGAGGTTACCCTATATACACCGGGTGAACTAAGAATAATATTAGGTTCTATAGAAAAGATCAGGCCCAGAATTGATGCTCTAGTAGCGTTGCTCGCTAGCATTGATTTGGATGACTATCAATCGATAGATCTCAGATTTGAGGGTGAGGCAATACTTGTACCCCGCAAGGCGGTGAAAAGATGAGCAAGGAAAGAGTGGTAGTGGGTCTCGACATAGGCACCACTAAGGTTGTTGCGCTTGTAGGTAACGTGTCCGATGGATTAATAGAAATCATTGGTGTGGGAAAAGCCGCATCAAACGGTTTAGAGAAAGGTGTAGTGGTAGATATCGGTCGCACAATCGCCTCTATACGCAAAGCAGTTGAAGAAGCAGAGAATATGGCCGATGTTGCCATTGATTCGGTATATGTAGGAATCGCTGGGAAACACATCACCTCCATCAACAACAGTGGCACCGTGTCTATCAACCGTCCCGATAGAATTATCACGCAGGATGATGTACGTCGTGTTGTAGAAACTGCCCAAGCAATTCAGCTCCCACCAGAAAGCGAGCTGATACATATAATTCCGCGACAGTATATAGTGGATGGCCAAGATAGTATTACTGATCCAGTTGGTATGACAGGTACCCGGCTAGAGGTTGATGTACACCTCGTCACTGGGGCAATCACGGCCGTACACAACTTGGTCCGGTGCGTAGAGGCACTAAACATTGGGATTAATCAAATAGTCCTTGAGCCACTTGCCTC